>Ga0265295_1007559_pt1 | contig 12458 bp, 12 predicted proteins | sample Munlansysbiofilm_FD_192503 | JGI IMG/M metagenome (GOLD analysis project Ga0265295, IMG submission 192503) | Leachate microbial communities from a municipal landfill in Southern Ontario, Canada - Methane capture system biofilm | ecosystem: Engineered > Solid waste > Landfill > Unclassified ... | reverse complement strand
CAGATAATGGAGAAAGAAGAAGATACTATTGATCTGGTTGCCTTGTTGCGTAAGGTTTGGGTACAACGCAAAACGGTTCTGGTTATTACCGGGTCCTTTATGGTATTGGGGCTGCTAGTGGCATTACTGACCCCCAACCAATATACGGCCCGCTGTACGCTCGTTCCACAAACAGGACAACAAAGCTCCGGAGGCAGTTTGAGCGGGTTGGCGGCGATGGCGGGTATTAATCTGGGAAGCGTTACTTCCGGGGAAGTACTTTCCCCCAACGTATATCCTAATATCATTAAGAACGCAGCATTTCAGAAAGACCTGATCCACAGTTTGTATGTATTTGAAAACATAGAAGAACCGGTTACGTATTACGAATACGCCACCGACCCTAAGTACGGGAAATTTAACTTATTGGGCGTACTTAAGAAATATACCATAGGGTTGCCGGGCACTATTATAGGGGCCATACGCGGAGAACCGGAAGACGAACCCATGCGTGCAGCCGATGGGGTTACGGGTAATGAACCCATGCTGCACTTGACATTTAAAGAAGAACAGGTCCTGAAAGATTTGTACAAGGTTTTTACGCTTAGTTTGAATCAGAAAGAGGGGTATGTGCAGTTATCCACCACCTTGCGGGATCCCTACCTGGCAGCACAAATCACCAGCAAAGCCCAGCTTTTGCTGCAAGAGTACTTAACGGGTTTTAAGTTACAAAAGGTGCAGGCGAACCTGGAATTTGTAGAAGCCACGTATGAGGAGGCTAAAGCCAATTTTGAAGCCAAACAGGAAGAATTGGCCCGTTTTCGCGATGCCAACGTAAACCTGACCTCGGCCGTTGCCAGGACGCGGGAAGAAAAACTGCAGTCGGAATATTCGCTACTGCTGAGCGTTTACACAGAACTGGCCAAACAAAAAGAACAGGCCAAAATAGCTGTTACGGAAACTACTCCCATTCTCACCGTTATTGAACCGGTAGTGGTTCCGGTAGAAAAATCCGGACCTTTCCGTGCCAAAATGCTCATGATTTATACGTTTATGGGATTGGTAGTTGGAATAGGGTGGGTTTTGGGATGGCCGAAAGTGAAAGATGCTTTTAAATAGATCTATATCATGACAAAGACAATTATCATTACAGGAGGGGCGGGCTTTATAGGTTCTCATGTAGTCCGCCGGTTTGTGAAGGAATACCCCTATTACTGTATTGTGAATGCAGATGCGCTTACGTATGCGGGTAATCTGGAAAATATTGCTGATATAGCGAATGTCGGTAACTATGTGTTTGAAAAAATAGATATTGTGGACAGCCATGCTGTGAGCAAATTGTTTGAGACGTACCAACCTGATGGAGTAATCCATTTGGCGGCCGAGTCGCATGTGGACCGTTCCATTACCAATCCCGTTGCTTTTGTGATGACGAATGTAATAGGTACGGTCAACTTATTGAATGCTGCCAGAAACCTTTGGGCAGGCAATTATGAAGGCAAACGTTTTCTACACGTTTCCACCGACGAGGTTTATGGTGCCTTAGGAAGCACGGGGTTCTTTTATGAGGATACTTCCTACGACCCACATTCGCCTTATTCTGCCTCTAAAGCATCGTCGGACCATTTTGTACGGGCTTATGCAGATACGTACGGACTTCCGGTTGCCGTTACCAATTGTTCCAACAATTACGGGCCTAATCAATTTCCGGAGAAACTTATTCCGCTCTGTATCCATAACATTATCAATAACAAACCACTCCCTATTTACGGGAATGGTAAATATACCCGCGACTGGCTTTACGTCATAGATCATGCCCGTGCCATAGACCTGGTATTTCACAAAGCTATAAACCGTGAAACGTACAATATAGGAGGGTTTAATGAGTGGCAAAACATAGATTTGGTTAAGGAGTTGTGCCGGCAGATGGATACGAAGCTTGGACGTTCCGGCGGTACCTCTGAAAAGTTGATTACGTACGTAAAAGACCGCCCCGGACACGACTTGCGTTACGCTATAGATGCCACCAAAATCCAAAAAGAATTGGGATGGGAACCGAGTGTAACGTTTGAACAAGGATTGGCTTTGACCATAGACTGGTACCTTACCAACAAAGAGTGGTTAGACAATGTAACAAGCGGTGGGTATCAAAAATATTATAAAGAGTTTTACGGAAGTAAATAAAAAAATATGAAAGGAATTATTCTGGCGGGAGGTGCAGGAACACGTTTGCATCCTTCCACTAAAGTGGTTAGTAAACAATTGCTACCTATTTATGATAAGCCCATGATATACTACCCGCTCTCTGTATTGATGCTGGCAGGTATAAGAGAGATTCTGATTATATCAACCCCTCACGATTTGCCCAATTTTGAACAATTGTTTGGGGATGGAAGCCATTTGGGATTGCAGTTGAGTTATAAGGAACAACCATCCCCGGATGGTTTGGCACAAGCATTTATCCTTGGCAAAGAGTTTATTGGAAATGATGATGTTTGCCTGGTATTGGGCGATAATATTTTTTATGGATCCGGATTACAAAAAATGTTAATCCAGAGTGTACAACGTGTAAAAGAAGAACAAAAAGCAATAATCTATGGGTACTACGTAGACGATCCGGAACGGTATGGAGTGGCAGAAATAGATAAAGAAGGGAATGTGCTTTCGCTGGAAGAAAAGCCAAAACAGCCAAAAAGTAACTGGGCAGTTGTGGGTCTTTATTTTTATCCAAACTCGGTTGTGGAAATAGCTAAGGATGTGAAACCTTCTGCAAGAGGAGAGTTTGAAATAACATCTGTGAATCAAGAATACCTAAATAGGAAACAGTTAGCTTTAAATACATTAAGCAGAGGTTATGCTTGGTTAGATACCGGCACTCATGAAGCTATGAGCGAAGCCACAGAGTTTGTGAAAGCCATTGAAAAACGGACCAGCTTAAAATTAGCATGTATAGAGGAGGTAGCCTTTAAAATGGGTTATATTGTCCAAGACCAAATTAAACGGCTGGCAAAAGAGTTGGGTAAAAGCAGTTATGCGGATTATTTGAAAAAACTAATAGAATGAATATTTTAAAGCTTATAGGCCGTACAAGTGAGCTTTTTACGGATGATATCAATAATCATGAAGAGGAGTTGTCACAGATTGTGTCCGCTTCGCGGTTTCTGGTAATTGGAGGTGCCGGTTCTATTGGACAGGCTACGGTGAAGGAAATTTTTAAGAGAAATCCAAGGAAATTACATGTAGTGGATATTAGCGAGAACAATTTGGTTGAACTGGTACGGGATATTCGCAGCACATTTGGATATATTGGAGGTGATTTTCAGACTTTTGCATTGGATGTCGGTTCGGATTTATATGATGCATTCTGGAATGCTGATGGAGAGTATGATTATGTGCTTAACCTTTCGGCACTTAAACATGTACGCAGCGAAAAAGACCCATATACGCTCATGCGCATGATTGATGTCAATATTTTCAATACAGAAAAGACTATTCGGCAGTCTATTGCTAAAGGGATCAAAAAATATTTTTGTGTATCTACCGACAAGGCAGCTAACCCGGCCAATTTGATGGGTGCATCTAAGCGCATTATGGAGATGTTCCTGATGCAATTGAGTGAACAAATTACTATTTCTACTGCTCGTTTTGCCAATGTGGCATTTTCTGATGGATCGTTACTGCATGGGTTTAATCAGCGAATACAAAAGCGTCAGCCCATAGTTGCACCCAACGATGTGAAACGCTATTTTGTTACGCTACAAGAGTCAGGTGAACTATGTTTAATGTCAGCCATATTTGGTGAAAACAGAGATATCTTCTTCCCCAAGCTTAATGAAAAACTTCATTTGATTACCTTTTCAGAAATAGCAGAACGCTATTTGAAAGAGATGGGTTATACTCCCTATGTATGTAAAACAGAGGATGAGGCAAGAAGGTTCTTTTATGATGGCAAGAGTTGGCCCTGTCTATTTACGTCAAGCGATACTACCGGCGAGAAAGATTTTGAAGAATTTTTTGCAAAAAGCGAAGTTTTGGATATGAATCGTTTTACCAATTTAGGCATTGTTAAGAATGACAGTAACCTTAATGAAGAGAAAATAGCTTATTTTATAGAAGCAATTAACAGATTAAAAAAGCGAGGCAGTTGGACCAAATTAGAATTGGTAAAACTCTTTTTCGGAATGATTCCTAATTTTGATTACATTGAAAAAGGTAAGTATTTAGATTCAAAAATGTGATATTACATACAAATTTATGAATCCTCGACTTATAACCGTTGCTCAGCCTTATATGCCTCCGTTAGAGGAGTTAATACCCTATCTGGAGCAGATCTGGCAAAACAAATGGCTCACTAATAACGGCCCGTTGCATAAACAACTTGAAAAGGCATTGGCAGAATATTTGGGTGTAAAGTATATTTCGCTTTTTGCAAATGGTACTTTGGCTTTAATATCTGCGCTACAAGCTCTCAAAGTTAATGGTGAGGTAATTACTACTCCCTTTAGCTTTGTGGCAACTACTCATGCATTGTGGTGGAATAAAATAACTCCGGTATTTGCTGATATTGAGCCGCAATACATGAATCTTGATCCTCGAAAAATTGAAGCAGCTATAACTGAGAAGACAACTGCTATTATGCCGGTGCATGTTTATGGGAATCCCTGTCAGGTGGAAGAAATTGATCGCATTGCAAAAAAACATAATTTAAGAGTTATTTATGATGCAGCACATGCGTTTGGCGTAAAGAAAAGTGGCACTTCCATTCTTAATTATGGTGATTTGTCCATTCTGAGTTTTCATGCAACAAAAGTTTACAGCACAATAGAGGGAGGGGCAGTCATTTGCCATACAGAAGAGATGAAGCATCATATTGACAATTTAAAGAACTTTGGCTTCCGTGGAGAGACAGTAGTAGAGGAACCCGGTATCAATGCAAAATTAAATGAATTACAAGCTGCATACGGCCTATTGCAATTAAAATATGTTGATGGCTTTATCCAAAGAAGAAAAGAGATATCCGATCATTACAGAAAACTACTGAGAGATATCTCTGGTATTAGTTACCTAGAAGACATGACAAATGTAGAGCATGCCTACTCCTATTTCCCAATTTTTGTAGATGAAACAAATTATGGTATTAGTCGTGATAAACTTTATGAGAAACTAAAAAAGAACAATATTATTGGGCGTCGTTATTTTTATCCTTTAATAAGTAGTTTTGATCCTTATAGCCAATTACCATCGTCAACACATTATAATCTACCCATAGCTACGCGTATAGCAGAAGAGGTAATTTGTCTCCCGATTTATGTGGAATTGAGTAACGAAGAGATAGAAATAATTGTAAAAGAAATCTCTAAAAAATAGATTATGAAAATAGCTATAATGCAACCCTACTTTTTACCCTATATCGGCTATTATCAAATGATAAAGATAGTGGATAAGTTTGTAGTTTATGATAATATAGAGTTTACTAAAAAAGGTTGGATTCATCGCAACCGGATGCTTCAAAACGGTAAAGACGTTTATTTTACTCTACCTCTTAAAAGAGATTCTGATTATCTTGATATAAATGAGAGAAGTATTTCCGACAGCTTTAAAACAGAAAAGAACAAAATGTTAAACAGAGTAAAAAGTAATTATCAAAAGGCGCCATATTTTAAAAATTTTTACCCAATAGTTGAAGATATTTTTAACTACAATAATACAAATCTATTTAAATTTATTTTTAATAGTATTAAACAAATCAATAGTTTTTTAAATATTGATACAGAAATTCTAGTTTCATCAACTCTTGGTGAAGATTTAAGACAATTAAAATCTACCGTAAAAGTTATTGAAATTAATAAACGTCTTAAATCTACGCAATACATTAACGCTATTGGAGGGCGAGAGCTATATAGTAGAGAAATATTTTCTTCACATAATATTAAACTACAATTTATTCAGTCAAAACCAGTCGAATACAAACAATTCAATAATGATTTCGTGCCATGGCTCTCAATTTTGGATGTGCTAATGTTTAATAGTGCAGAAGAGGTGAACCATATGTTGAGTAACTATGAGTTGTTATGAAGAAGAGATATCAGAATAAAAGCAAGCGATTTCATTAAACCTTTTAAGAGAATTATCACAGAATATTTTAAATATGTAATCACTACTGTCTCGTTAAGAACGGAACAAACATTAATAATTAGTTAATATATAATTTATTACAAGGATTTAATCTTGTACACGATTTGAATTGAATATTTTTATGCGCAGAACCAACAGGTGATGCGTAATGAATACCGGAAAAACAGTTTTTGCTCAGATTATGTCTCTCATCCCAAGGCGCAAGTTCGACGAATGTGTTGCCAGATATAATGGCAACTATCGTGTCAGAAATTTCTCCTGCTACGATCAGTTCCTTGTTATGAGTCTGGCCCAGTTCGCCAATAAGAACAGTCTCCGTGATATTGAAACCAGCTTGCAAGCTATCTCCCACAAACTGTATCATAGTGGTATCAGCTACGCTGTTCCACGCAATACACTGGCAAAAGCCAACGAGATCAGGGACTGGCGTATTTACCGTGATCTGGAGATGGAGCTTGTAAAAAAGTTCGGCCATTGTACGCTGACGATCTATTCCGATTGGATTTGGACAACATGGTCTACGCATTCGACAGTAGCACAATAAGTCTGTGCCTTAAGCTCTGCCCCTGGGCAAAGTTCAGGAAAACCAAAGCAGGAGTCAAGATGCATAACCTGCTGGATCTTAGAGGTAATCTTCCTGTGTTCATACACCTGACTGATGCCTCTGTACACGATGTCAATGTTCTTGACAAGCTGTGTGTCGAACTCGGAGCCATATACCTTATGGATAAAGGATATATCGATTTCTTTAGACTTTTTAATCTTATTCACAAGCAGGGTGCGTTTTTCGTCACAAGAGCCAAAAATAATATAAAACATGAAGTCGTTGATTCCTTGGAGGTTGATCAAAGAACGGGAGTGATTGCCGATGAAATCATACATCTGACAGGTCTTAAGACTGCTATGTGTTATCCTGAGACTCTCAGAATGGTCACTTATGAAGACTTCGCCACTGGCAATCTTTATCGCTTCCTCACCAATCATCTCGGATACTAAGCGCTCACAATTGCAGAGCTCTACAGAGAACGCTGGAATGTGGAACTTTTCTTCAAATGGATAAAGCAACATCTTCATATAAAGTCTTTCTATAGCACTTCCGAAAATGCAGTTTTTACTCAAATTTGGATTGCTGTATGCGACTTTTTAATACTGGCCCTGCCCTGGCCAAGAAGCAGATGCGCATAAAGCAATCTCTATATACTTTTTCTCAGACAGTAAGTTTTGTCCTGTATGAGAAAATGCCTGTAAATCAACTGTTTGACAAAACCCAAATTTTAATTCCTGTGGACGACTCTCCTAACTTGTTCAGTTTCAGCGAGTCTTAACGAGACACTAGTGATATGTAATAATAAATGTAAAATGAGAATATTTGTAATAGGCCAGACCTCTGTTCATTGGGGACGTAAAGAATTTGGTAATATTGGCAATTACTATGTAACGGAAAGTTTCTTTAGGCAAGTCCATAATACTTTTCCCGGCACTCAAATTTTCACAACTATTCAATTAACAAAAGAGTTTTGTGAAAGAGAAAAAGTTAATTGTGTTCCTTTAGATCTTTATTATAATTGGAGTGATAATGATTTAGATACCGCCTTAATTGAGTACTCAACAGCTTTAATTTATAATAAAACAAAAACTCTTATTCGCACAACACCATTTATTGAAGAAGTGTTAAAAAGTGATTTGATAATTGACCATAGTGGGGATATGTGGGGTAAAAACGCCGAGCTTGCTGGGGAAAACCGATTTATAATTGGTATGTTAAAAGATAGAACTGTACAATTATTAGGAAAGAAAATTGCCTTAATGGGCTGTTCCCCTGGTCCTTTTGATCCAAAATACCTGCCATTTATAAAAGAAACTCTAAGGAATTTTGATCTAATTACAACTAGAGATGGTTTATCTAAACAATTATTAGTTGAATCTGGAATGCCTGTGAATAATGTAAAAGAATACACTTGTCCTTCATATTTGTATAAAGGCGATAATTTCCAAGATATAAAAATGAAATTAGTTGGAACCCCTTTATTTGAAAAAAAAGAAAAAATTATTGGAATGACTATTTGTGGTTGGAATATGGAGCAACCACCATTTAGCAAATGGCCCAGAGAGGACTCTGAATATAAAAACTTTGTCAAGCTCATTAATTTTATTACTAAAAAACTTGGAGTACAAATTGTTTTACTTTCACACTCTAATGGATTTATTAAGGAACCGGAATTTATGCTGATTCATGGCAGAGATTTTCCAATTATTAAACAATTATATGAGATTATTCAAAATAATGAAAAAAATGACAATCTGTTTTTGTTAGATGGAATTTACACTCCTGGTGAAACGAAATCAATTATTTCTCAGTTTGATATGTTTATCTCTGGTAGGCTTCATGGGGCTGTAGCTGCACTTTCGCAGAGTGTTCCTGCTATAATGATTGACTACGGGCATGAACCTAAAGCGCACAAATTAAGAGGTTTTGCTAAACAATTGAATTTAATTGATTGCGTTGTTGACCCTAACAATGCCAATCAAATGATTGAAAAAATTAACGATTACTGGGACAGAAAAGATGAAATTAAATCTCACCTAAATTCTGTTTTACCAGAAATAAAACAACAAGCAGTTGAGAGTTATATTCAACTTAAAAAAATAGTTTAGTTATGTCTTCGTCAAAATCCGGTTTGTTTATATTTGGATTAAGTACTACAGCAAAATCAATTTTTACTTTTGTTACAAAGTATAAACTATACGAGGTTAAAGGTTTTCTAGTAGACTTAAATTTTAAAAATACTAATAGCTTTTGTGATATTCCCGTCTATGGTTTTGAGGAAAACAAGGAGGTAGAGAACTTTAATATTGAAACCGACCAATTGTTTATAGCTATTCAATGGAATAATGTTAATGCAGATAGACGAAAAGTATATGAAAAATTTAAGCGCTTAGGTTACAAATTAGCTAATATTATTTCTCCTAATGCTATTATTCACGGAGAAATTATCGGAGACAATTGTTGGGTAGCTGATGGGGTAATAATTGATACTAATGCTATTGTTGGTTCAAATGTTTTTGTGAAGTCAAACGCATTTATTGGTAATGATTGTGAAATAGAAGATCATAGTTTTATTGGTGCGGGTTCATTTATTGCTGGGAATTGTAAAATTGGTGAACAGTCTTTTATAGGGATAAAATCTACAATTTTTGATAATGTTACAATAGGAGAAAAATGTATAATTGGAGCTTGTTCTGTTGTTAAAAGAAATGTAGATAATTTCAGTTTGATTAAAACCGATATTAAATATACTATTTCTGTTTATGATTCATTTACGATAGAAGATAAATTAAATTTTAAAAATAATATTAGATAATTGAAGTGAATGTGATGATTACTGGACCGACCTGTGTAAGCTATAGAAGTAGGTTGAATTATTAGAAAAGAATCTGGAATACGGATGGATTAATGTATTCTGACTGCAATTTTAAGTATGGAGAAGAGAGGGTAGAGAATAAATTCAAATAAATTAGCTGAATAAGCCGCTGATAAAGACGCTGATAAAGACGTACCACAAGACAGTAATGGCCTTAACTTGCCATTACACAAACTATGTCTCTTCGAACTGGTTGTTGCCTTTAGGCAAAACTTAGGTAAGCATCCGAAAAAACACATATTGCAGGAGTAGCAAGTGCTTTTTACTTTTGTTTCCAAAGTAAAAGCCATGACACTCGAAGAATTTTATCAACTAGAACAGGACCTTCAGGCCTCCGGACAGAGCAACAAAGAGTATTTGACTTCAAAGGGTATTAATCTTTATACATACTATTACTGGAAACGTAAAGCCAGGGAGCAACAAGCAGCAGGTATTTTCTCTCCGGGAGGTTCTTTTCTTCCCATCCATATTCAGGGCAACGGACTTACATGTAAAAGTGGTCGTAGTAAAAACAAAAACATTCCTCACACTTACGTTCCCCAGGGAGAAATAGAGATAGAACTTCGTACTCCGGCCGGTGCAGAACTGCGTATTCGTGGTTTTCTGGATCCCATCATGGTAAATACTATAATAACATCCTCAGAAGGGGGCCGTCATGTTTAGTCTGAACGACAGCATGCGGTACCATCTTTACGGCGAACCTACCGATATGCGTAAAAGTTTTCATACCCTCAGTGGTCTTGTAACAAACAACATGGGTCGTAATGTTCGTGACGGAGATGTCTTCATATTTGTCAATAAAGCCAGGAATCGGTTAAAATTGCTTCACATGGAACCCGGAGGCCTTGTTATTTATTCAAAACTTCTGGAAGAAGGTCGTTTTCGTGTTCCTTCCCGGGTTGCTCAACACAACTCTATCACCATGCAATGGGTCGATTTGGTTATGATGGTAGAGGGAATCATGACAGATCCGCGGACTCGCTTAAAACGTTTAAAAAGAATCAATTATTAGTTAAAAAAAGGTCAAAATATTTGGTTATTTAAAAACTTGTTACTATCTTTGTATCAAGCAATTAGGACGATAAATGACCTCGCAAGACAACCTTTTACAACTCCAAAAATTAACAGAAGAGATCGCTTCTCTTCGCGAGCAAATAGCCGTAAAAGACGCTACTATTTCAAAGCAAGAGTTAGAAATAGATCGTCTTAGGAAAATCATTTTTGGCAAAAAGAGTGAACGGTTCATTCCGACAGATCCTAATGTCCGCCAGTTAGACATCTTTGGTGAAGCACTAAGCCAACAAGAGAAAGCAGCACTAGAGAAAGCGGCAGAGCAGGAACAAGAGCTTATTACAAGAGTAATAAGTGTAAAAAAGCCGCGTACTCCCCGTAAAGACATCTCTCTGGAAGGACTGCGTGTGGAAGAGACTATCATTGATCCTGAAGGCATTAATTTGGAAGATTATGTATGTATAGGTACTGAAGAGACCAGTCGTCTGGCCCTAAGACCTGCTGAGTTCTATATCAAGAAGATTGTTCGTAGAAAATATGTCCTCAAGAACCAGGTAGACAAGTTACAGGAAGAAAACAGAACACCTACCGTACTTATAGCGCCTCTTCCTCCGGCTCCTTTGCACAAATGTATGGCAGATACTACGCTTTTAACAGATATTATCATTCAAAAATACCTTTACCACATACCTTTCCATCGACAGTTGGCCCGGTTTTCAAACCTAGGGGTGCGTATAAGTTCTTCTACCGTGGGAGACTGGTTCTCCCGAAGTTGTGAGTTGCTCAAACCTTTGTATGATCTTCTCCGACGACGGGTTCTTTCTTCTGACTATATCCAGGTTGATGAAAGTACTCTTCCTGTGATAGACAATGAAAAGCAGCGAGCTGTCAAAGGTTACGTCTGGGCAGTTCACTGTCCGGATACAGCAGAGGTGTTCTTTCATTACGACAAAGGATCGCGTTCCGAACGAACGGCCATGTTATTGCTGCATGATTTTAAAGGGGCTATTCAGACAGACGGTTATAATGTATACCAGAAGCTGGAACAACTTGAAGGTAAACTGATGCTGGGTTGTTGGGCACATGCACGACGTAAATTTGATGAATCTTTGGTAGAGAACAAAAAACTGGCAACCGAAGCTTTACTTCAAATCCAATCTCTCTATGCCATAGAAAGAGAAGCCGATGAGCAGCAGTTATCACTTGAAGAAAGAAAAGCGTTACGGTACAGCAAAGCGTATCCCATATTGATAACCTTTGAAAAATGGCTTCATGACAACTATAAATCCTTGCTTCCTCAGAGCCGGACGGCAAAGGCCATAGCTTATACCTACAGTCTTTTTCCACAACTCTCCCGGTATCATCTGGACGGCAGATATAAAATAGACAACAATCTGATTGAAAACGCCATTCGTCCGCTGGCTTTGGGAAGGAAAAACTATCTGTTCTGTGGAAACGGTGATGCTGCCATAAGGGCTTCCATGGTTTACTCTCTTCTGGGTTCCTGTAAGGCAGCCGGTGTGAACCCCGAACAGTGGCTGGAAGATGTTTTTTCTAAAATCTATTTGTACAGTACCGGAAAAGGCAACTTGGAAGATCTGCTCCCGGCCAATTGGGCAAAATCAAAGGCTGTAAACAACTTGTAAAGTTTTACTACTACTTATACAACTTCAGGCCAACTTCACTCAAATTGGCCTAACTTTTACAAAAATCACACAAACTTGTACAACTACTTAGAAAAGTTAGGTTGGAGTTAGCAATATTGGACGGGTTTTATCGGATGCTTACAAACTTAGCTGCTAACGGATTCAGCAAAATAGTTAATGGAAAATAACAGATACAAGTTTTAGTGACAGACCCTATTTTACACTTAATAGGAGCTATAGGTATTCTGGTTCCTCTTTTGTAACA
>Ga0265295_1007558_pt1 | contig 12460 bp, 10 predicted proteins | sample Munlansysbiofilm_FD_192503 | JGI IMG/M metagenome (GOLD analysis project Ga0265295, IMG submission 192503) | Leachate microbial communities from a municipal landfill in Southern Ontario, Canada - Methane capture system biofilm | ecosystem: Engineered > Solid waste > Landfill > Unclassified ... | reverse complement strand
GGAGTCCTACCTGCTGCGCTGGCTCGACGGACAAAAAAAATTCGAGATGCGCAGCGACATCCAGACCATGGGCAACGGGCTCTACGTCATCGGCTACACCCTGCCCCGCACCCCTGCCTACTGGCATGACGCCGTGGCCAAGGGCTTCGACGGTGGAGGAGGCACCTACGCGGACAGCGCCGGCACGACGGTGCTGGTGGCCTACAACACCCTGGACGTGCTCGGCACCAACTGGATCCTGGTCTCGAAAATCAACAAGGGCGAAATCCTGCGCCCCATCTGGACCTTCCTGCTGGTCATCTGCGCCACCGGCGCGGTGCTGGCCCTGATGATCGCGCCGGGCGCCTACGGCCTGGCCAAGGGCATCAGCCAGCCTCTGGAGCAGGGCGTGAACTTCGCGGAGGCCATCTCCGCCGGAGACTTGAAGGCCCGTCTGGAACTGCGCCAGAAGGACGAGCTGGGCATGCTGGCCAAGGCCCTGAACAGCATGGCCCGCAACCTGCGCGACATGGACTGGCAGAACCAGGGCAAGACGGGCCTCGACGACGCCATGCGCGGCGAACACAGCCCGCAGGAGCTGGCCCGGATATTCATCACCTTCGTGTGCAAGCATCTGGACAGCCAGATCGGGCTCTTCTTCCTGCACGAGGCGGGCGAGCTGGTGCTGACCTCATCCTATGCCTTCACCAACCGACAGGGCCAGTTTTCGCGGCTTCCCGTGGGCGAGGGGCTGGTGGGCCAGGCGGCCCTGGAAGGAGAAATCCTGACCTACACCCGCGTCGAGAACGGCGCGCCGCCGTTTCATTTCGGCCCCGGAGAAACCGTTCCCACGCACTTCCTGGCCGCGCCCGTGTTCATGGGCAAGACGCTTTTGGGCGCGCTGCTCATCGGCCGCGAATACGCATTCTCCTCCCTGCACAAGGAATTCATCGCCGACATCGCCAAGAACACGGCGGTCCTTTTCAACATGGCCGCCTCCAGGGGCATGATCTCCGACCTCTTGCGCCAGGCCCAGGAGCAGCAGGAAATGCTGCGCGTGGCCAACGAGGAGCTCGAAGAACAGACCAACATGCTCAAGGAGTCCCAGACCGAATTGCAGGCCCAGCAGGAGGAGTTGCAGGTCACCAACGAGGAACTGGCCGAGCAGACCCGGGCCCTCAAGGAATCCGAACGCCGCTTGCAGGATCAGCAGAACGAGCTGCGCTTCGTGAACGACAAGCTGGGTGAGCGGGCCATGGAGCTCGAAGAGCAGAAGAGCGCCATCAGGCGCAAGAACAAGGAGCTGCTGCGCGCCCAGGAGCAGCTCAAGCTCAAGGCCCAGGAACTGGAGAGCGCAAGCAGGTACAAGTCCGAATTCCTGGCCAACATGTCCCACGAACTGCGCACTCCGCTCAACTCCATCCTCATCCTGTCCCAGCTTCTGTCGCACAACAAGGAAGGCAACCTCTCCCCCCGGCAGACCGAGGCGGCCTCGGCCATCAACTCTTCCGGCGCGGACCTCTTGCGCCTGATCAACGAGATACTCGACCTGTCCAAGGTCGAAGCCGGCAAGGTCGAACTGCACCTGGAGGAGATGCCGCTGACGTCCATGGTCGCCGATCTGCAGCGGGTATTCAAGGGCATCGCCGTGGAAAAAGGCGTATCCCTGCTGGTCGACCTGGACCCGGCCCTGCCCGAGACCATGCTCACGGACTCGCACCGGTTGCAGCAGATCCTGCGCAACCTGCTTTCCAACGCCTTCAAGTTCACCGATCACGGCAGCGTGACCCTGTCCATTTTCCGCCCCGGCCCAGACATCGACCTGCCCGAGAGCATCGGCTCGGCCCAGGAGGCGATCTGCATCGCGGTCACCGACATGGGCATCGGCATCCCCGAGGACAAGCAGGGAACCATCTTCGAGGCCTTCCGCCAGGCCGACGGCAGCACCAGCCGCAAATACGGCGGCACGGGGCTGGGCCTGTCCATCTCCAGAGAACTGACCAGGCTTCTGGGCGGGGAAATCCGCCTGCGCAGCCGCGAAGGGCAGGGCTCGACCTTCACCCTGATCCTGCCTCTGCGCCACGACGGGGAATCGACGCTGCGCGACCTTCTGGCCGCAGATCCAGCGCCCGAGGCCACGCCGGATGCATCGCAGCCCCTGCCCAGGCCTCAGGAGCAGGAAGCCCCGACGCCCTATCTGCAAGACGACCGCCTGAACCTCAAACCCGGCGACAAATCTGTCCTCATCATCGAGGATGACCAGACCTTCGCCCGCATCCTGCGCGACCAGGCCCGGGACGCGGGCTTCAAGGTCCTGCTGGCGGCGGACGGCGAGACCGGCCTGCATTTCGCCGACTTCCACGCGCCCAGTGCCATCATCCTCGACAACGGCCTGCCGGGCCTGAACGGATGGACCGTCATGGAGCGCCTGAAGGACGATCCGCGCACCAGACACATCCCGCTCTCCTTCATCTCCGCCGAAGACCGCAGCCTCGAAGCCATGCGCCTTGGGGCGCTGGCGTTTCTGACCAAGCCCGTCGAGGTCGAGGCGCTGGACAACCTGTTCGCCAAGATCGACGCCTTTGTCAGCAAGCCCATGCGCCGCCTGCTCGTGGTCGACGACGACCCGTTGCAGCGGGAATCCATCCGCGCCCTGATCGGCAACGGCGACGTGGAAACGGTGACCGCCGCCTCCGGCGGCGAAGCCCTGGAACTGCTCTCGACCCAGAACTTCGACTGCATGATCCTGGACCTGGGCCTCTCCGACATGTCCGGCTTCGACGTGCTGCGCACGCTGCGCTCCGGCCCGGCTCCATCCACCCTGCCCGTGGTCGTGTACACCGGCAGGGACTTGAACGACGACGAGGAGCGCAAGCTGACGCAATACGCCGAGAGCATCATCGTCAAGGGCGTGCGCTCGCCGGAGCGTCTGCTGGAGGAGACCACCCTGTATCTGCACCGGGCCCAGGCCAATCTGCCGCAGGAGAAACAGCGCATGCTGCAAACGGACGCGGACCGGGAATCCGTGCTCGGAGGACGCACCGTGCTCGTGGTCGACGACGACATGCGCAACATCTTCGCCCTGACCAGCGTCCTGGAAGAAAAAGGCATGCAGGTCGTGGTGGCCAGGGACGGCAGCGAAAGCCTGACCCGGCTGCGCGAAAACCCCCAGATCGATCTGGTGCTCATGGACATCATGATGCCGGTAATGGACGGATACGAAGCCATGCGCGAAATCCGCAAGAATCCCGCACACAGGGATCTGCCCATCATCGCCCTGACCGCCAAGGCCATGAAGGGCGACAAGAGCGCCTGCATCGACGCCGGGGCCAACGACTATCTGTCCAAGCCCGTGGACATGGACAAGCTGCTCTCGCTCTTGCGCGTGTGGTTGTACCGGAAATGAACGTCAACCCCGAGACCGAGCGCATCGAACTGCGCCTGTTGCTGGAAGCCGTGCACCTCAAGTACGGATACGATTTCCGCAACTACTCCAAGGCCCACCTCAAACGCCGGATCGAGCACCGTCTGAGCCTGTCGGGGCTGGCTTCCATCTCGCAGCTGCAGCACGCGGTCCTGCACGACGAGGCCATGTTCGCGATTTTCCTGCGGGACCTGTCCATCAACGTCTCGGAGATGTTTCGCGATCCGCCGTTCTACAAGGCTCTGCGGCACGAGATCCTGCCCAGACTCGAAACCTATCCGTCGTTTCGCATCTGGCATGCGGGCTGTTCCGCCGGGCAGGAAGTCTATTCCATGGCCATCCTGCTGCACGAGGCGGGAATGCGGGAGCGGGGCCAGATCTACGCCACGGACTTCAACCGCGCCATCCTGGAACAGGCCAGGGAAGCCGCCTTTCCCCTGGCCCAGCTCAAGGACTACACGGCCAAATACCAGCAGGCGGGCGGGGAAAACTCCTTTGCCGACTACTACACGGCGGACGACAAACACGCCCTGCTGCGGCCATTCCTGAAGGAGCGGATATTTTTTTCCGAGCACAATCTGGTCACGGACGGCGTTTTCGGTGAGATGCACCTGATCGTTTGCCGCAATGTCCTGATCTACTTCGATCGCGAATTGCAGGACCGGGTGGTCGGACTTTTCGTGGACAGCCTCTGCCCGGGCGGGTTTTTGTGTCTGGGCAGCAAGGAGAGCCTCAAATTTTCCGCCCACGCCGACAAATTCGAAGCCGTGAGCGAAAAAGAAAAAATCTACCGCAAGCGCAGGGACGCATGAATTCGGAATTCAAGGCCGTGGTCGTGGGGGTGTCCTCCGGCGGGCTCGAAGCCCTCAAGGTCCTGGTGCCGGGTCTGCGCCCGGACCTGGCGGCGCCGGTGATCATCGTGCAGCACATGTCGCCGTTGGCGGATTCGTACCTGCCCGCGCGGCTGGACGAGATCAGCGCAATGACTGTCAAGGAGGCCGAGGACAAGGAACCGCTGCGGCCGGGCGTGGTGTACGTGGCGCCGCCCGACTATCATCTGCTGGTGGAGGCGGACGGCAGTCTCAGCCTGAGCGTGGACCCCAAAGTCAATTTTTCACGGCCATCGGTGGACGTGCTGTTCGAGAGCGCCTCCGACGCCTTTGGCGCCACCCTGGTCGGCGTGGTCCTGACCGGCGCCAATCAGGATGGCGCGCGGGGGCTGGCGCGCATCAAGCGACGCGGCGGGCTGGCCGTCGTGCAGTCCCCGGAGTCGGCCCAGGCCCCCACCATGCCCGAGGCCGCCCTGGAGTCCACCTGCGTGGACCATGTGTTACATTTGCATGACATTGCCCCGTTTCTGAACAACCTGATTGGACAAAGCCATGACAAAACCCATTGACATCCTCATCGTCGACGACCGACCGGAAAACCTGCTGACCCTGGAGCACCTGCTGGAAAGCCCGGAACTCAACATCGTGCGCGCGGGTTCCGGCCAGGAAGCGCTGGCCAGCCTGCTCGACCACGACTTCGCGCTGGTCCTTCTCGACGTGCAGATGCCGGACATGGACGGGTTCGAAACGGCGGAACTGATGCGCGGCAACAAGCGCACCCGCCACATTCCCATCATCTTCGTCACCGCCAGCCACACGGAGCACCACCATATTTTCCGCGGATACGACTCCGGAGCCGTGGACTACCTGTTCAAGCCCCTGGACCCGCAGATGCTCTTTTGCAAGGTGCGCATATTCCTCGAAATCCACCGCCAGCGTCAGGCCCTGCAATCCAAGACGCGGGAGCTTGACGCCAGGATCGCCGAGCTGCACCTCCTGCAGGCCGAACTGGAGGAGAAAAACCGGCAGCTGCAACTGCTCTCGTCCCTGGACGGCCTGACCGGAATCCCCAACCGCCGCCAGTTCGACGAGATGCTTGCCCTCGAATGGAACCGCATGGCACGGGAAAAAACCCCCCTTTCGCTCATCATTCTGGATGTGGACCATTTCAAACGCTTCAACGACCGCTACGGCCACCTGGCCGGAGACAGCTGCCTGCGCCGCGTGGCGGCCGCCCTGGCCGGAATGATCCGACGGCCCGCCGACATGGTCGCGCGCTACGGCGGCGAGGAATTCGCGGCCATCCTGCCCGGCACCAGCCTTGAGGGGGCGCAGATCGTGGCCGAGAGCATGCGCCGCACCGTGGCCGGCCTTGCAATCGAACACGCGGACTCCCCGGTGCACAGCGTGGTCACGGTCAGTCTGGGCGTCAGTTCCGTGGTCCCGATTCCGGGATGCATGCCCGCGGACCTGCTCCAGGCGGCGGACCACGGCCTGTATCAGGCCAAACAGGAGGGACGCGACCGCTGGGTCCGCACCGACTGCGTCCCCGTGGCCTGCAAATCCCCCTGGAGCTGAGCGTCGAGGCTCCCGGCCCCACGCCATGCGAAACGAAAACGGACCACATGAAATGACCATCCAGGACTCACCGACCACTAACTCCCTCTGGAATCTCGACGGCAATGGACGCGGCAAGCCGCTGCCGTGGCTGGCCGGACAAGACGTGCCGCAGGAGCCTGGCCTGTTCTGGCTCCACCTCAACTACTCCGACGCGCAAGCCCGGGATTGGCTTCTGCGCTCGGACCTGCTGGGCAAACCGGTGGCTGAGGCCCTGCTGGACGAGGCGACCCGGCCACGCGTCCTGCATCATGGAACGGGGCTGCTGTTGACCTTGCGCGGGGTGAACCTGAACCCTGGCGCGGAACCCGAAGACATGGTCTCCATCCGGCTTTGGATCGAGGAAAACCGGATCATTTCCACCCGCAAACGTCGGCTCAGATCCGTCAAAGAGATTCAATCCATGCTGGAAGCGGGTGAAGGACCGCGCAGCAGCGGGGAATTCCTGGCCATGCTGCTCAAGCTCATGACCGAAAACATCGGGGCTGTCATAGAAGAGCTGGAAGACCGGATGGCGGAAGTGGAAGAACAGATCGTCGCGCACCACGGAGCCAAGGCCCGCGAAGCCCTGGCGGATCTGCGCAGGCAGGCCATCGCGCTGCGCCGCTATCTCGCGCCGCAGCGCGAGGCGCTGTCACGGCTGTCGGCTGAGCGGGTGCCGTGGATGATTCCCGACGATCATTTCCGCATCCGCGAAACCGCCGATGAACTCATCCGGCATATCGAAAACCTTGACGCCGTCCGCGAGCGAGCGGCCCTCGCCCACGAGGAGTTCGTCAACCACGCTTCCGAGCAGCTGAACCGGCGCATGTTCATGCTCTCGGTGGTCACGGTGATCTTTCTTCCGCTGGGATTTTTGACGGGATTGTTCGGCATCAACGTGGGCGGCATTCCCGGCTCCGAAAGCCCCTGGGGATTCGCCGCCTTCTGTCTGGGAGTCGTGCTGGCCGGAGCGGGCATATTCCTGATCTTCAAACGATCCCGCTGGCTCTGAAACAAGAGACGATTGATCATTCCAAGCATGGATTACCGCGCTGCGCCACCATGACGCGCACGCAAAGGATCTGATCAATCGTCTCGATCGCTCTGTAGCACCACGGCGCCTCGCCCTGCAAGAAGGGATTATCTTTTCGGATCAATGCCGCTTCTGTCGAAATATCCACTCAATTCCGGAACCACCCGCACAAGAATGCTGGAAAAACCCGCTGTTCGAAGCATCTCGTTCAGTCCGAGCAGCAGCAGCGGTGAATGGATTTCCCGGCCAAGATGCAGTTCGTGGCTGCCCGCGTCACAACGACGCAGTCGGAAAGGAAATTCGTCATGCCCCGCCATCCTGAGCGCCTCTTCCACAATCATTTCGCCCTCGGCCAGGTGCGCCAGCAGCGACGCGTCCGGAGCCAGACCGTAGGGCAGGCGCGTGAGCAGGCAGGCCCGGGCCTGCTGGTTTGGCCTGGCCAGTCCGGTCCGCCTGGCCAGGGAGCGAATCATGTCCTTGTTCAGGCCGGCCCCGGCCAGCGGGGAATGCACGCCAAGCTCCCGCAAGGCGCGCAGTCCCGGCCGATGCTGCGCCGCGTCCGATGCGTTGGAGCCATCGCAAACCCGTCCGCAGGCCATGTCCATGATCTGCTCGAAGAGGCGGCGCTTGCAGGCGTAGCAGCGCTCCCTTCCGCCCGTCGCGACCTCGGGCAAGGACAGGGGGTCGAAGCGCAACACCCTTACGGCGAGCCCCCGCGACGCGGCCCAGTCCAGCGCGAAACGGGTTTCCTCCGGGGCGACATGGGGGCCGCTCGCATGGACCAGCTCGATCTGAACTCCGGCATGAATGGCCGCATGGACCAGAAAACGGCTGTCGATCCCGCCCGAATAGGCAACGGTCAGCCCCTCCAGCCCCGCGATATCGGCCAACAGGCCGTCCCAGGCCGCCGCAGCACGTTCCTCGCTCATGATTGTCTCCTTTTTTCGCCCGTCCCGCCCCTTCCCTGCCCGGTCAAAACATCGTAAATGAACGGCATGCGCCACGCCAGCATCATTCACGAGGTCGACGCCGGAAAATTTTCCGTTCGCGGCGTCCTGATCCACGGACGCAAATTCCAGCTGGTCTGGGACACCCTGACGCATCCCCGTGACATGGCCGGATTCGCCGAGGCCTGCGCAGGGCGGCAATGCATCGTCGTCTACAGCCACGCCGACTGGGACCATGTCCAGGGCACGGCGGCGCTTCTCAATCCGCTGGTCATAGGCCACCGGGAGTGCGCGCGGCGCTTCCAAACGGAGGCCCGGCAAACCCTGGCCGAACTTCAGGCCGAAGACGCGGACAAATGGGCCGGGGTGGAACTCGTCGCGCCGGACATCACCTTCGAGAGCCGCCTCGACCTCGATCTGGGCGGACTCGTCGTCAGCCTGCACGCCCTGCCCGGGCACACGCCGGACTCCATCGTGGCCTTCATTCCGGCCATGGGACTCCTGCTGACCGGTGACGCCGTGGAGCTGCCCTGCCCGTACGTGCCCCCCGATTGCGATCTGGACGCGTGGATTCAAAGCCTGGAGCGCTGGCGCGACCATGCGCAGGTGCGCAGAATCATCACTTCCCACGGCCCCTCCGGCGGCAAGGAGATCCTGGACAGCGCCATCGACTATCTGACCGGCCTGCGCGAGGGTGCCCCCAGGCCCATGCCAAAGGGAGTCCGTCCCATGTACGTCTCGACCCATGCGGAAAACCTGAAAAATTGCACTCCGCGCGCGAGCGCCACGCCCGCGCGCTCCTTTTGAACACGCAAACCCTCAACTGAGGAGAACTCGATGAAGGTCGTCTTCCACCTGGACCTGGATGAAGAAAAGGTTCTGCGCATCGCCCTGACCAACATGGAAAACCTGCGAGCCGCCCAGCCGGACGCACGCATCAATCTGCTGGTCAATGGGCCGGCGGTCAAATTTTTCCGCAAGACCGGAGAGGACGAGTTCCTGACCCGCGTCACGAGCCTGATCCAGTCCGAAGTGACTGTCTTCCTCTGCCAAAACGCCCTGCGCGCCTTCGACATCCCCCAAGAGGACATCTGCCCCGGATGCGAAACCGTAGCGGCCGGCGTGGTGGCCCTGATCAAATTGCAACAGCAGGGCTGCGCATACATTAAACCGTAGGGGCGGTCCTGCGTGACCGCCCTGCCTCTAGCCCTACGTAGACCGCTCGGCGTGGACCTGGCAATTTAGGCATATCCCGCATCCCGGAAGGGCAGACACGCAGGTCTGCCCCTACGATTCGTTTGCCACAACCACGACCGTGGCCCCGCACGTCACATTTCACGCAAAAAAAATAATTCATCATGCCTAACATTTTTATTGACTTCCCGATATCGCTCCGCATAATAAGTTCGTCACGACAAACATCATTCGGAGACGATATGAATTTTGACCTTATCCTCACCCTTGGCATCATCGCCGTCGCGGCCACCTATCTCCTGCGACGCCATTTCAAGAAAGACAACCCGTGCTGCGGCTGCTCCGGCTGCTCGAACACCCTCGAACCGAAGCCCGTGCAGGACTGCTGCCCGAAAAAAGACTGACCGGGACCTTCACTCGTATCGACAGTCCTCTGTCCAGAGGATTTTTTTTATCAGAACAATTAGACATAGCTAACTTGGAGCCTCCATGCAGCACCCCATCACCCTCAGATCCATGCACGCCAACCAATCCGGCACAATAGATTCCGTCAGCGCCACAGGCGAACTGGGACGACGCATCCGCGACATGGGCCTGGTGCCAGGAACCCAGGTCACCATCATGGGCCGGGCGCCGCTCAAGGACCCGGTGGCCCTCAGGCTGCGGGACTTCACCCTGACCCTGCGCAACAATGAAGCCGACCTGATCATGGTCAACGTGAACGAAAGCGGAGAAAATCGTCAATGAACGCCACCATGGCCCTGATGGGCAACCCCAACTCCGGCAAGACCACCCTCTTCAACAACCTGACCGGCGCACGCCAGCATGTGGGCAACTACCCAGGCATCACCGTGGAGAAACGCGAGGGGCGCCTGCGGCTTGAAGAACTCGACATCACCGTGGTCGATTTGCCCGGCACCTATTCCCTGACCGCCTACACCCAGGACGAACTGGTGGCGCGCAATTTCCTGATCGAGAAAAATCCCGACGCCGTGGTCACCGTGCTGGACGCGACCAATCTGGAGCGCTCCTTGTATCTGGTCCTCCAGATTCTGGAACTCGGCACTCCGGTCATCGTGGCCCTGAACATGATGGACGAGGTCCGCCGCAAGGGCGTGACCATCGACACAAAACGCCTCTCGACGCTGCTGGGCGTACCGATCCTCGAGATGGTGGCACGCACCGGCGAAGGCCGCGAAACCCTGTTCCGGGAAGCGCGCAAGGCCATGCTGGAGCGGCCAGCGCATACGGAGCTGCGCATCTCCTATGGTCACGATCTGGACCAGACCCTGGACGCCATGCAGGCCCTGATCGAATCCTCCAACTTTCTGGGTGGCCGCTATCCTTCCCGCTGGCTTGGGCTCAAATATCTGGAAAGCGACGCCGAGGTCCTGGCCCTGGGGCAGTCCACGCCCGACGTCCATGCTCGGCTGCTTGAGATGACCTCGGTCCTGGCCAGGCACTGCCGGGAGACCCTGAACACGGAACCGGAGTGCCTCATCGCCGACTACCGGTACGGATTCATCGCCGGCCTGCTCAAGGACGGCGTCATGACCCGCCCTGCAACCCAGGCCCGTTTCGACATCACGGACAAGCTCGATGCCGTGCTGACCAACCGCCTGGCCGGACCGCTGTTCATGTTCGCCATCATCTACCTGATGTTCGAGATGACCTTCACCCTGGGCGAGGTGCCCATGGGCTGGGTGGAGTCCTTTTTCGGCTGGCTGAACGAAACGGCCACAGCCATCCTGCCGGAGGGCCTGCTCAGCTCGCTCATCGTCTCCGGCATCATCGACGGCGTGGGCGGGGTGCTCGGCTTCACGCCGCTGATCATGATCATGTTCTTCTTCCTCTCCTTTCTGGAGGATTCGGGCTACATGGCGCGCATGGCCTACATGCTCGACCGCGTGTTCCGGATATTCGGACTGCATGGCTGCTCGGTCATGCCCTTCATCATCTCCGGCGGAATTCCCGGCGGTTGCGCCGTTCCCGGCGTCATGGCGGCGCGCACCTTGCGCAGCCCCAAGGAAAAGATCGCCACGGTCCTGACCGCGCCGTTCCTGAGCTGCGGCGCCAAGGTGCCCGTCTTTTTGCTCCTGGCCGCCGCCTTTTTCCCGGGCTCCGGGGCCAGCGCCCTGTTCTGGATCACTCTCGGCGGCTGGGTCATGGCCCTGCTTGCGGCCCGGCTGTTGCGTTCCACCGTGATCAAGGGCGAAGCCACGCCCTTTGTCATGGAGCTGCCGCCCTACCGCATGCCCACCCTGAAAGGCATGTGCCTGCACACCTGGGAACGGGTCTGGCAGTACATCAAAAAGGCAGGCACCGTGATCCTGGCCATCTCCATCCTGCTCTGGGCGGCCATGACCTTCCCCGGCCCGTCTGAGGAGCAGACCGCCAGATTCGCAGATGAGCGCCTCGCCGCCCAGGCCATGAGCTGGGACAGCGACCAGGCCCTGGAAGAAGCCCTGGCCGAGATCGACAACGCCGAGGCCCAGGAGGCCCTGCGCACATCCCTGGCCGGCATGGTCGGCACTGCCCTGGAACCGATGTCGAAGCCCGCGGGCTTCGACTGGCGCACCAACATCGCCCTGCTGGGCGGATTCGCGGCCAAGGAAGTCATCGTTTCGAGCCTGGGCACCGCCTATTCCCTGGGCGAAGTGGACCCGGAGGAAAGCACCGGACTGTCCGAAAAACTGCGTACCGATCCGGCCTGGAACATGTGGGTTGCGGTCAGCCTCATCGCCTTCGTGCTGCTCTACGCCCCGTGCTTCGTGACCGTGGCCGTCATCGGACGCGAGATCGGCTGGAAATGGGCCGCCTTCTCCGTGGCCTTCAATACGGTCCTGGCCTACGGAGTGTCCGTAAGCATCTATCAGGTCGGCATGGCCCTTTAGAAACGTTTTCCCATCACCCTCCTCCCCCTTCCGGAGCGGCAGAGCATCGCCCTGCCGTTCCGGATTTTTTTTGGCATTCATGCGGACAACGCGTCCGCACGCAGTCCTTGGCAAAGCAAAGACCCCGCGCGAGAGCACAGGGTCGTCAGGGGCGTTCTTGCAACGCAAAGTATCTTTTCCGGCGGCTTGATCTCAAGCCGGCGGCATCATCCCACCGAAGAAAAGACCATGGCGGCGTGCACGCCTACCACACAGGCGGCGGCCACAAGGCCCAGGACCAATCTTTTTCCAAAATCTGCAAGCATTTCTGCTCCTTGAAAATACGCATACCACAACGCAATCACCCCAGCCACGGCGGCTCCAGCCGTTTCCAACCGCCAACCTCGGAGGTACTAACGCGGGCGAAGCGGACTGTCCATGAAATTTCAGAAGCCAATCGAGTAGCCGGGGCGGTCACCCGCCCCGGCTCTCACACCACCCGGCATGCGTACTACGCACCAAGGCGGTTTCCCGCGGCGAGCCCCAGCTCCTGCCATCTTTCTGTTAAATTGATCAGACCC
>Ga0265295_1007557_pt1 | contig 12463 bp, 9 predicted proteins | sample Munlansysbiofilm_FD_192503 | JGI IMG/M metagenome (GOLD analysis project Ga0265295, IMG submission 192503) | Leachate microbial communities from a municipal landfill in Southern Ontario, Canada - Methane capture system biofilm | ecosystem: Engineered > Solid waste > Landfill > Unclassified ... | reverse complement strand
TTTATTTTTTCTATTTGATAAACTTCAATGCTTTCTTGTTCTATAGTGTAATCACTATTTAAATATTCATCATCTCCAAGTGCCATTATTTCAATATAATAAGTATCTCCACTTGTACCTTCTAAATAATATGGTATATCGCTTGGCGATAATGTATAGTTTACTCCATTTACTCTTAACTTATATCCACTCGCAAACGGTATTTGTTCAAAAGTAATATAACCATCTTGTAATGATAAATTATATGGTGTTGCAAGTTTAGTTGCTGAAATAGTAGCCGAATATTCGGAATTTAAATATTTACGGTTATCGCCATTACTTCGCACTTTAATATCGTAAGTTGTTCCACCCGGTAAATTTAAGTAATATCCGTTAATCATACCTGTTGTAAATGTATGTGAACCGGCTATAATTTGATAACTAGAAGCGCTGTTCATATTATCCCATCGTAGTAATCCATTTTCAATTCTAAAATTACTTGGTGCACTTAATTTTTGTATTAAAATTGGTGCACTTTCTTCTGAATATATATAATGTTCCGCTTCGGCTTTAATAGTTAATAATTTATCTACTCCACTTTCTAATTCGCTTGCAGAAAATGTAGTTTCTGAAGTAATATATTCATTTTCATCAACCGATATAATATATCGTGTTGCATTTAAAACAGGAAGCCAAGTAATAACACCACCCGATACTGATATTTGAAGTGGCTTTGATAATTTGTTAGTAGTAAGTTTTTCGCTAAAGTTAGAACTTGTTAAAGTAGCATTATTACCGTTAGCGATAACACGAATATCATAAATACCTGCTAAATAGTCCTCTAATAATGAAAAACTTGTTACTGAACCTACTTGTATTAACTTACCATTTAAATCTAGTGAATATGATTGTGCTAAACTTACTTCATCCCACATAATTACACCACTTTGAATGCGTAAATTTTGTGGAGTTTCTAGTTTTTCTGTAATATACTGAATAGAATAAACACTTTCTAAAATATTTTCTGTAGCACCAATTGCTTTTACCCTAAAGGAATATTCTATGGCTTCAGCATCAATTGGTAATTGGTAATTTGTAAAACTTGTTTCATATTCTTCTTCATTTACTTCTACAATATAAGCACTTGCTCCCGATACTGCGTCCCAAGAAATTCCATTATTTTGCTGTGCTACATTATTAGGAACAGAAAGCCTTGTTACTTCAATTGAGTTTGTATAAAATGATGAGTAAGAGTTAAGTTCTTCAGTTACTGCTCTTACTTTTATTTCGTAAGTGCGAGGTACCGATAAGTCTAGTTCAATGCTTGTATTTAAAGCATTATTTATTATTGCACCATTTATGTAAACCTCGTAACTTTGTGCACTAGGCACTTCATCCCAAGTAAATGTTTCGCCCATATGAGAAAAGTTTTCGGGAACACTTAATACTTTAGCAATTACCATACCCGAAAAGGCCGAACTTATTATTGCATGCTCATCACCTTTTGCACGCACTTGATAATTATGTGCTTCATTAAAATCTTCAATTGGAAATTCGGTTAAACTAGTTTCAAAACGAGGTGCACCGTCCATCCAAATTTCATAACTTAATTTATTGTTTACACTGCTCCACTTTAAAACACTATTTTCTATTCTAAAATTAGATGGTGTTGATAAACTAACCGGTGTATTATAAACTCTAACCGATACAGTAACTTGTTTATTTGAGCCATCAGTGCTTCTAACTACAATATTAGAAATACCAGCAGATAATGCTGTTATTACACCTTCATTACTTACAGAAACTACACTAGCATTTTGAACAGCATATTGTAGTGTTTTTACTGTGGCATTTTCTGGTAGCACTACTGGAGTTAATGTGTATGTATCATCTTTTAGTAAAAGAATTTGTGAAGTTTCTGAAACAGTAACAGAAGTTACTAATATTTTATTATCTTCATTATTATCTTTTCCACAGGCAGCAAAAAACACTGCGCTAATGATTATAAACATAATAATACTTAATTTCGTAAACTTTTGCATACAAATCCCCCATTGAAATGGACACTATATTTAATAGTATTTTAACACTTAAATAAAATTTTATCAAACCATTTCAATAGTCAAGTGGTTAAATTTAAAGGTTTTTTATTATTTTGAATTAGTTGATTCAATTTAAAAATTTAGTTATAATATAAAAAAGTTACAAAGGAAAAATTATGAAAAAAAATAAATTAGAAAAAAGTGTAAAAAATGTAAATAGTTTTTTTAGGGAATTTAAAAGTTTTGCGCTAAAAAAGAATATAGTAGATTTGGCTGTTGCAGTAGTTGTAGGTGGTGCATTTGGTAAAATTGTAACAAGTTTAGTAAATGACATTATTATGCCACTAATTAGTATGCTTTTAAAAACTGATGATTTTTCAAATTTAAAACTGTTACTACGAAGTGCAACAGAAAATACAACTGCTGTATATTTAAATTATGGTCTTTTTATTAAAACACTAGCCGACTTTTTCATTATTGCTCTTTGTATTTTTATTGTAATTAAATTTATGAATAAAGCACAAAAAGCATTAGAAACGGTAATGGAAAAAATTGATAATAAAGAAAAACCCGAAAATGAAGAAGTTAAACCTATCTTAACAAAAGATCAAGAATTATTAACTGAAATTGTTACCTTATTAAAAAAGAATGAAGAAAAAAGTAGTAAATAAGAACAAAAAAACCCTTTTATATGAAGGGTTTTTTCGTGATTTTTTAATATAAAATAATAAAATGGAAAAATTTAATTATTTTTTAAAAATTTTTAACAAAATGAAAAATGCTTACTATTCTATTTCTATTAAATGGCCTTTTTTCTCTATAGCCTTTTTTTCAAGGGTTAGTTTTAATACACCATTATCTAGTTTGGCTTTAACTTTACTAGCATCTAGGTTTGGTAAATAAATGCTTCTTTGCATAGAAGAATAACTTCTTTCACGGTGAAGATAATTTTTTGCTTCTTCAACATTTTCTTTACTTTTTTCAACTCCAATAAATAAATGGTCGTTTTCGTAACTAATTTTTACATCTTCTTTATTTACGCCCGGAAGGTCCGCCTCAATAATATAATTTTCGCCTTCTTCTTTTACATCTAATTTAAAAGATGTGTTTTTTAGTACAGGTTTAAAATCAAAAAAGTCATCAAAAAATGTGTCAAGCCAATCCCCCTCTTTTTTCATTGGGCTATTAAATGTAGTAAGTTTTAACATAAATCTTATCTCCTTTTTTATAATTTATTTTATTTAGCAATCTTTACTATTGATTGCTAGCATAATATATTTTAATTGCTAAAATATTTTTTGTCAACAAAATTTTATTTATTTTTAAAAATTTTTTGTAATTTATTTTTTACTAAATTTTAAATTTTTATTACAACAAAAAAAATATGGCGAATGCCATATTTATAAGTTTAAAAATTTAATTAAATGTTTTCTTTTATTAGTTTTTGCTTTTCAATTTTTTTGTTTGCTTTGGTAACATATTCTTTTTTAATAGTATATTGGGAGTACACGATATATGAAATAATAAGCGCTATTAAAATACCTGAAATTGCAACTACCCCTAAACCTGTTTGAACCGCCATTGTTTGAGTGCTAATATTTGAATCAAACTTAATTACATCTAGTAAAATTCCCACAATAAGTCCCGCAACCGCGCTAGAAGTTTTATAAGCGAAAGTCATAAAACCGCTATATATTCCTGCACTTTCTTTACCTGTTTTTGCATATTCTAGTGTCATTAAATCGGCAAACATAGAAATAGGAAGAGAATATAACGCACCCGTTCCAAACCCGCTAATTAAAATAGCGGTAATACATAAAATAAAACTTGCTGTAACACCTATTTGTAAACGGAATATAAACGCTGCAGTAATTAGTAAAATACCTGATATTGTAATTAGAATTCCTTTTAATAAGGCTGGCTTTTTTTCATATTTCCTACTTATTTTAACCCAAAACGGTTGTGAAAATATTGTAGCAAAAACAAGTGAGGCTAAAATTATAGAAACTTGAGATTTATTAAAATAAAAAGCATAAGTAAATAGGTGAAGTCCTACACCTGTTATAATTGCCGAACTAACCAAACTAATTGCATATCCACCAATTAAACTATTATAATTTCTTCTTTTTAATGAATAGAAAAACATTTTAAAAATTTGCGATGCTTTTTTTTCTTTTTTTTCTTTTTTTGATAAGGCATATTTTTCTTTTAGTTTAGAAATAGAAGAAAAGGTGCCAAATACACAAATTAAACCAATAATTATTGCAAGCGCACTTGTTACAAAACTAATTTGCATATAACCTTGCTGTGAAGCATCTCTTAAATCGGCACTTAAAAATAAATACATTAACACTGAAGGCGCTAAAAAACTTAATAAAAAGAAAATTGTTTTGTAGGCTTGAATATTTGTTCGCTCATTATAATCGTTAGAAAGTTCTGTTCCTAGTGCTGTATATGGAGTAGCAAACATTGTATTAAATGTTTCTAATAGTAACATAGAAACAAGTAGCCAAACAAATTTACCGGTCATAGTTAAAAATGATGGTACTGACCAAATAAATATGTTAAAAAGTGCCATACCAATTACACCAAATAGCATAAAACCATGGCGCTTACCAAAAACTACACTTTTTTGTTTATCGGAAAGGTGCCCTATAATTGGGTCGGTAATAGCGTCCCATAAAACACTAACTGCAATTGCAATACCCATTAAAGAACCTGATACACCTAAAACCGCCGTACCAAAAAACATAATTAAATTGTTATATGTTTGAGATATAACACCATAGCCAAGGTTACCTGAACCATAAAATATTTTATCTCTTTTTGTTAAGTTGCTCAAATTATATTCTCCGTTTCTTTCGCTTTTAATTTTAATGAAATACATAAAAAAAGTCAAGTATGTACCTTTAAATTAAAAAATAGTTTATACAAAAAAACAAGGTTTATTTACTTTGTTTTTTAAAATATACAAATATAATAAAAAATATATCGCCCACTTTTGTGAGCGCAATATTAAAATATATCTGTTATATCGTCATTATCACCAATTGGGCTAATTTCTGGTAAATCATCCGTGTTAATTATACCTGTTGTAACAGGTGGCGGAACAGCGTCTTCTAGTGAACTCATATCACTTTCTTTATTTAGGTCCATAAAAGTGGTATGCTCGTTAATAAATTTAAGTTTAATTGTTCCAAGAGCACCATTACGATGTTTTGCTAAAATTAAATCAACAAAACTTGAATGCTCTACAGTTTCTTCATTTAATGGGTCATTTCTATGTAAAAACATAACAATGTCGGCATCTTGCTCTATCGCACCACTTTCGCGAAGATCTGATAGTACTGGCCTTCCTTTTCTTGTTTCAACTGCACGCGATAATTGTGAAAGCACTAAAATTGGAACATCTAATTCTCTTGCTGCTACTTTAAGTAAGCGCGACATTTCACTAACTTCTTGTTGACGATTTTCCTTATTGCGACTTCCTGAACTCATAAGTTGCAAATAGTCAATCATAACAAGGTCTAACCCTTTTTCACGCTTTAACCTTCGGCATTTACTTAAAATGTTAACTGGCGTATTTAGAGAACTATCGTCAATATAAATTTCGGCTTCGCCTAATTTTTTATTTGCTTCCCACAAGGCTTCCCACTCTTTTGTATTTAAATCGCCTTTTAATGCTTTTTCCATACTAACAAAAGCAGTAGAACATAACGAGCGTTGTGCTAGTTGTTCCTTTGGCATTTCTAAACTAAATACTGCAACATGTTTTTTTTCATTAACGGCAATATGGTTAACAATATTCATGGCAAAACTTGTTTTACCCACACTCGGTCTTGCCGCAAGTAAAATTAAATCACTTTTTTGTAAACCATTTGTTATTTTATCTAGTGCGTAAAAACCTGTTTTTAATCCGCGTAAACTATTTGGGTCTTTTTGTATTGTTTGAAATTTTTCAATTACTGATTGAAGAGGTTTTATAATAGGCATTAAATCGGTGCGCTCTTCATTTTGCGCAATTTCAAAAACGCTTTTTTCTGCAAATGCTAATGTGTCATCTTTGTCTTGCGATTCGTAAGCTTTTTCCGAAATTTGCTCACCTGCTTTAATAAGTTGTCTTAAAATACTATTCTTTTTTACAATTTGTAAATAACTATCATAATTAACGGCACTAGGCACAATGTTAGATAAAGTAGCAATGTAGTTTAATCCGCCCACATCCGCTAATGTACCAGATTCTTCCAGTTTAGCAGTTACTGTAACAAAATCAATATTTTCTTGTTTTTTAAATAAACTTAGCATTGTGCTAAATATAATTTTATGCGCTGTTGAATAAAAATCTGCTTCATTTAAGCCATCTAAAATGCGTATTTGTGCTTCGTCATTATCAATTAACACACAGCCAAGCACTGCTTGTTCTGCCTCAATAGAATGTGGAAGAGTGCGTGCTAAAATTTTTTCTTGTTTACTCGCCATAATGCTTCCTTTTTATTTTTTTGTTTTTTTATATCTAATCAATTCTACCACACCAATTACTAAAACAGCAACTAAAACAATAATGCTAATTTTTGTAAAATTTGATGTGTTTTCCGAAAGTAAGCCGTCTATTACAACAAACACAGGAATTAAAAGTGCAAATATAATAAACGCTCGTTTATAAAATCCAAATAAAAATCGCTTATTCATATTACCCCCTTAATCTGCCTTTTTAAAATAAGGTTTGTTGGTTTTCATTCTTAAATCGTGATCTAAAATAGTTTTTCGTATGCGTAAACTTTTTGGTGTTACTTCTAATAATTCATCATCTTTTAAAAACTCTAAACATTCTTCTAAACTAAATACTTTAGGTGGAATTAGTCTTAACGCTTCGTCGGTACCACTAGCGCGCATATTTGTTAAGTTTTTTCGCTTACAAACATTCACAACTAAATCTTGATTTTTAGGGTTTTGCCCTACTATCATTCCCATATAAACCGACACGCCTGAACCTATAAATAGTTCGCCTCTATCTTGTGCGTTAAATAGCCCATAAGCCACACTTTCACCTGTTTCAAAAGCAATTAAACTTCCCGTTGTTCTTCTTTCAATATCGCCTTTATATGGCTCATAACCATGATGAACGGCACTCATTACGCCTTCACCTTTAGTTAGTGTTAAAAATTCGCTTTTAAAACCAAATAAACCTCTACTAGGTACTAAAAATTCTAATTTCATACGGTTTAGTTGTGGCGACATATGAACCAAATCGCCTTTTCTTTTTCCCATGCTATTCATAACAGCACCCATACTAAACTCGGGAATATCTACCACAAAACGGTCAATTGGCTCACACTTTACACCATTTATTTCTTGATATAATACTCGTGGCATACTAACTTGAAACTCATAACCTTCTCGGCGCATATTTTCTATTAAAATACTAATATGCATTTCGCCTCTTCCGCTAACAACAAAACTTTCGGCTCTTTCGGTATCACTTACTTTAAGCGATAAATCTTTAACGGCTTCTTTATACAACCTGTCTCTTAAATGACGACTAGTTACAAACTTACCTTCTTTTCCTGCAAATGGACTATCGTTTACACTAAAAGTCATTTCTACACTTGGGCTGCTAATTTCTACGAATGGTAGTGCCTCTTCATAGCCTGCTAAACAAATAGTGTTTCCTATTTTAACTTCATCGCTACCCGAAATACAAACAATGTCCCCTGCTACACCACGCTCTTGCGATACTTTTTTTAAACCCTCAAATGTAAATATTTTAGTTACTTTAGACTTAATAATTTTTTCCGGATTACTGTAGTCTAAAATACTAACATTATCGCCCACTTTAACTGTGCCTTTTTCTATTTTACCTATAGCAAGTTTACCTACATAGTCGTTTGCCTCACTAGCCGAAACAAGCATTTGAAATTTTGCGGTGCTATCACCATGCGGTGCAGGAATATATGACACAATTTTATCTAACAGTGGTTTTAAATCTTTACCCATAACATTACGGTCATCACTTGCTAAACCCATTATTGCACTAGCATAAATATATGGGCTATCTAGTTGCTCGTCAGAAGCATGCAAGTCAATCAAAAGTTCCAACACTTCATCTTCTACTTCTAAAATTCGTGCTTCTTTTCTATCTATTTTGTTTATAACAACAATTACTTTTAAATCCAAACTTAATGCTTTTTCTAAAACAAATCTTGTTTGTGGCATTGCGCCTTCATAAGCATCCACAACAAGTAGCACTCCGTCTACCATTTTTAAAACACGCTCCACTTCGCCACCAAAATCGGCATGCCCGGGAGTATCTATAATGTTAATTTTAACACCGTTATGTGCTAACGCTGCATTTTTTGCTAATATGGTAATTCCTCTTTCTCTTTCTAGGTCGTTACTATCCATAACTCGGTCCATTACTTCTTGATTTTCACGAAATACACCGCCTTGTTTTAGCATTTCATTTACTAAACTTGTTTTGCCATGGTCTACATGGGCTATAATAGCAATGTTTCTTATGTTTTTATTTATCACTTTAATTTTTTCCTTTTAACTAGGTAAGTGTATCACAGTTTTATTGTTTTGAAAATATATTTTTTGCATACATACAAAAAAAATAAGTGCTATTCACTTATTTTTAAAAATTTATTTTTTTTATTCAGCATCAACTATACTAACATCCTTCTTTTTTGTAATAAAGTAATATAATAAAGCACCTATTATAAATAAAACTGTTATTGCTAGGGCTAAAACATACCACCATGTAGAAATAATTTGATATTGATAAAATTCAATTTCTTCGCTGTAATTTTCGCTACTTATTTCCCACTCGTGCACTTTTAAACCCGAATAAGTAGTATAAACTTTATCAGCATTGCTATAAATTTTACTTGAGTTATGCGCATAGGAATAAGTAAAGTTAACATCATCATCGGTAAATATTAAATTTGCGTTTTCATAGTTTGCAAAATACTCTAATAGCGTTGTTCTTAAATTTGAAGTTTCCATTCCGCCATAAATACTTGTTGTTTTAGTTGTTGTTTTTAAAAAGAATAAATTATCTTCTACTACTACATTACTTTCATCATCATCTTCATCATTTACACCATAAAATAATTTATAAATTTGATATCCTGTATATTTAGTTCCCATATTATCATACATAAAATTTATTGATATTATATTATTTTCTACATTAGGCGCTTGTATGTTATTTAAAATTAAAGAACGCTCTGTTGGTAGTAAATCGTTATTATAGGAAAGAAAACTGTTAATAAGTGAAATTCTTACTGTGTTAAAGTAACTTAAAATTTCATTTTTTACTTCGTCATAATTATATCCTGCAAGTGTAATAGCATTAACATTTAACTCAACAGAAAAACGCTCGCTTATTCTACCGTCGTTATAAAAACTTATAACATAGTCGGCATTAGCGCAACCTGAAAAAGTAACAATGCTTACAAATAATATAATAAGTGCAATAATTTTTTTACGCATATTTTTTTCCTTTCTTCCCATTATATTATATTTTTTTAAAAATTAAAACTAAATATAGGCAAAATAAAAAAGGCATTATGCCTTTTTTGTTTTATTTTTATTCTTCTGTCTTTTCTTTTTCACTTATTTTTACTATAACATGCCCTTGTTCAAAATCGCAAAATGGGCATTTTTGCCAAGGCTCTTTTCCTTTATTTTCGTATCCGCAATTATCACATTTCCATTTTATAGGCTTTGTTTCTTTATATAATTTATCGTTTTCTAACCTTTTTGCAATTTCCATCATTTCCATAAACAAACAATCTTTAATTTGATACATAAATTCAAACTTTTCCGCCATTTCGGTATAACCTTCTTCTCTTGCAACTCTTGCATACTCAGGATAAATTTCGTCGCGTGCTAAACTTGCTTCATCGGCAGAATATAAAAAATCCTCGGTTAAGGTTGCCTTTCTAAACGGATAAACATCGTTACATTCTAGTTCAATACTAGAATCAGTAATATTTTGCTCAATTAAATTGTAAAACACTTTTGCTTCTTGAAAACATCGGTCACTTGCTTTTTTTACCATTTGTGTTAAATAACAATATTTTTCTTTATTTGTTTTTTCTTCCATAAACTTATATCTTGCACCGTTTTGACTTTCAAGTAAAAACGCACGACACAAGTTAATAATAGTTTCACTGTTTTGAAATTCTACTTTATTCATTAAGTCTCTCCTTTTATATAAACTAAATTTATTATGCCCTATTTTTTAAAGTTTAATTACAAACTAAAAAAATAAAGGGTATTTTTACCCTTTGCTTTTTATTTTATTTTTTATAATTAAAAACCGCCACCAAAAGTATTAGTTAAATATGCAATTAAACCTATTGCGCCTATTAAGAATAGTATAAATAAAATAATTTTAACTGCAGAACGCGGAACTTTTCCTGTTACCTTACCCGTGCTACCGTTTATAAAAAAGTTAAAAACTCTTTGCTTGTAGTGGTAACTACATACCCAAATTGGAAGTAATAAGTATGAATACATTATATCTTTATGTACTATATCCATATTTAAGTAACTCACGCCGTCGGCATGGTGTTTTCTTACAATGCGCTGCGTGATTTCACGCTTCATTTGTTCTTTTGCCGATTCCCACGCAATATTTGCTGGAATACTATAATGATTTGCCGTAAAACCCGCTAAATAGTTTTTACTATAAACTTTTAAATCACTAAATTTAAATGGTTCTAACTTTTTAAAACTAAATCTATCTATTTTTTGCCCCACAGGAATTAAAACATCTAAAAACGAATCATCTCTTTTTCCACTAACGGGAATACTTACTGTATATGTTTCAGTTCGTCCATCGCTTGTTCTTCTTGTTTCGGTTTTATATAGCATACCTTTATAAACAGTATGCACATTGCTATCATAACTCCAAGTCGGCGTATATACACCACTAAAAGTATTTATTCGCGCTGTTTTTTTAAGGTCGTTTGGAGTAAACCATTTTTTCTTTAGCCACACCATAAAATTATTTGTTGCTTGTTTTTCAGTTACTAAAAATGGTAAAACGCCATTAGGCTTCAAACCCGGTAGTTCGTCAACCGATAACATTTTGCTAGAGCCACAAAAAGAGCATTTATGCGCAATGTTTCTACTGTTTACTATCTCTTTAGAGCCACAGTTTTGACACTTCATTAAAATACTTTCTTTGTTCCATGTTTCAAACTCTTCTTCTAGTTTTTCAAAAGGTTTTTTTTCAACAACTTCATTTGATTCAAATATAACAGCCTTTTTGCAATGTAAACATTCTAATTGACTTGTGGCAATATTATACTCCATTAAACCACCACAATTAGCACATTTCATATCACCCGAACTAGTTTCTTTTAAATTTTGGTTAACCATTTTTTACCTTTTATAAAAAGTGTTAAATAAATAACACTTTTTGCTTTTTTAAATTTATAATTTTTCGCCACAGTTAGCGCAGAATTTTGCATTTTTTCTAACCTTGCTTCCGCAGTTATGGCAAAATTTTGAACCATCTGCATTTGTTTCTTCCACTTGTTCTTCCACTTTAACTTCTTTTTTAACTGTTGGTTTTAATGCTTCTGCCATAGTTTGACCTAATGCTACACCAGCACCTAAACCAACGCCTGTTCCTGCTAAACCGCCACCATTAGGGTTTTGTGCCGCATCGCGCATTGCTTGTGCTGCTTGATATTTTACAAAAGTATCCATTTGGTCGCCCATTACGCCCATAGAAGATCGTGTATCAATTGCTTTTTCTACTTGTTCTGGGAATGAAATATTTTCAACAATTAAGGTTGAAAGTTCTAGACCCATATTTTCAAATTTTTCAGCAATTTGATTTTTTGTCATTTCATTAAATTCTAATAAGTTTGCTGCTAGGTCTAGAGCGCCAATTTTACTTTCAGCAATAGTATCGCTAATTCCTGCTACTATAATAGAGCGCAAATATGAAGTAATATCTTCGGTTTTAAATGTTGAACTTGTTCCAAATAGTTCCTTTAAAAACACACCTGCATCTTTTACTTTAAAACTATATGCACCAAAACCACGAATACGAATTGTGCCAAAGTCTTTATCGCGCATTGCTATTGGATTTGATGTTCCCCACTTTTCATTTGCAAATTGTTTGGTGTTTACAAAGTAAACTTCTGAAAAGAATGGCGAATTAAAACCATATTTCCATGAGTTTAATTTTGTTAAAATAGGTAAGTTTCTTGCTTCTAACTTATACATACCTGGCGTAAAAATATCAGCAATTTGACCTTTATTTACAAACACAGCAATTTGGCTTTCGCGTACGGTTAGTTTTGACCCATACATAAGTTGTTGCCCGTTCATTGGAAAACGATATACAATAGTGTTTGAACTATCGTCAGTCCATTCAACAACTTTTAATAATTGACTTTTAATAAAATTAAATAATC
>Ga0265295_1007555_pt1 | contig 12463 bp, 13 predicted proteins | sample Munlansysbiofilm_FD_192503 | JGI IMG/M metagenome (GOLD analysis project Ga0265295, IMG submission 192503) | Leachate microbial communities from a municipal landfill in Southern Ontario, Canada - Methane capture system biofilm | ecosystem: Engineered > Solid waste > Landfill > Unclassified ... | reverse complement strand
GGAAAGGAGGAGTTTTTTCTTCTGGCAAGGAAAGCAAGGGATTGTGCGGAGGCGTATATATAAATACGTCGCACAAACAATCCCGAAGATTGACACAGCCAGAAGGAAAAAGAACCCTTTCCATATAGTAAAAAGAATAGGAAACTTATTTAAAATGAGCACCAACCAAAATGGTTTTTTTAAAGGTTTATTAAGACGGGTTACCGGAGCAACTACAACTGAAGAACAGAGTGAAGCCGTTGTTGAACCTGCAAAAACCCCTGAGAATATTGAAGTTACAGAAACTGCTGCAACTGTTGAGAGCAGCAAGCCTGATACTGTTGATAAACCACAGCAGCCGGTATCACCTGCCCCTGTGGCAGAAGAAAAGCAGGAATCAGCCGGTTTTTTTGCACGGCTTAAAAACAGCCTTAAAAAGACCACCGACAGCCTGGTGGGGCGGATAGACAGCCTGGTAATGGGCAAAAAAGAGATTGATGCCGACACCCTGGATGACCTTGAAGAGATTCTGATCACCTCTGATATCGGTGTAAACACTACAGTGGAGTTGATTCGCGCCCTGGAACAGCGGCTTTCCCGCAAAGAGCTAAAAGATGGAAATGCTTTAAAGGCAGCACTTAAAGAAGAACTTTTAAATCGCCTGCTGACTAACCACAGCCTGCTAAAACCGGAAGGTGCCAGCCCGTTTGTACTGCTGGTGGTGGGCGTAAACGGCGTTGGCAAAACAACCACCATCGGCAAGCTTGCTGCCCGTTATACAGCAGAAGGCAAGCAGGTTCTGCTGGCAGCAGCAGATACTTTCCGCGCTGCGGCAGCAGAACAGCTGATGATCTGGGGAGAGCGTGCCGGAGTTGATGTTATCCACCACCAGGAAGGTGCAGATCCTTCTGCTGTTGCCTTTGATGCTTGCAAGGCAGCAGTTGCCCGCAAGGTTGATCTGCTGATTATTGATACGGCAGGTCGCCTGCACACCAAGGTAAACCTGATGGAAGAGATGAAAAAAATCCGCCGTGTAATTGAGCGCGAAATCCCTGGGGCACCCCACGAAACATTGCTGATAGTGGATGCTGCAACCGGTCAGAACGCCCTTTCCCAGGCAAGGCTTTTCAAGGAAGCTGCCGGTGTTTCCGGCATTGCCCTTACCAAACTTGACGGCACTGCCAAAGGAGGAATTATTGTTGCCGTCTCCCATGAAGCAGCCTTGCCGGTGCGCTTTATAGGTATCGGCGAATCAATTGAAGATTTACGGGATTTTGATCCGCAAGAGTTTGTAAATGCACTCTTTCAGGTCTGAAAAGCAAGATTTCGGGACTGCATCACCCCAAATGGTTCTTGACCTGGTTCAAGGAAATCAATATATTATCAACCCTTTACGAGGAGAAAACAACATGGATACTGAAATGTTTGAACAGTTGGAAGCAAGAATTAACGGTCTGCTTGAGCGTCATGGAGCTTTAAAGGAAGAGAACGCACGGTTGCTTAGCGAAAACCAGCAGTTGCAGCAGGAGCGGGAAGCGATGAAGCACCGCATTGATAATATTTTGAGCAGGCTTGACAACCTGTAGAAAAGATGAAGACCACCTACCAACTGACCGTTTTGGGACGGGAAATACCGGTCAGAAGCTCGGCACCGGAAAAACAGGTGCGGGCAGTTGAATCCTTTGTCAACTCACGTCTTGACGATATACAGAACAGTGTGACCACTGCTGACACCCATCTGGTATCTCTGCTGGCACTTTTAAACCTGGCAGAAGAGCATCTGAAAATGGCAAGAAACGTCACAATCGGCAGCACAGAACTAAAAACAAAGGTAGAACAGCTACTGCAAAAAATTGATAGTGCAACAGACCTTTGAAAGAATGCAGTAACAATTTCCGGTCTCTTCAGGAGAGACTTTGATATATATCTGACTTTGCATCACACAACTTGAAACAGTTGTTTTTTATATATCCATCCCCAATGAAAGAAGCTGGCAATAACCGCTACTAAAAGTAACTGCCGGCATTGTCAGTTCTTTCATCCTTCCTGAAGAGACCAGGTTACAAAAATCCGGTTGAGTCTTTTTATGTGCAACAAAACAGCCCTGCGCCGCCAACTGCTGGCTATTCGCGATGGTATCAGCCCAAAAGCCTGGCAGCAGACCAGCATAAACGCCCAGCAGAGATTGCTTGCAAGCGATATATTTATATCCGCGGGAAGCATTGCCCTTTACGCGCCTGTCCGTAACGAAGTTGACACCTTTTTACTGCATCAGGCAGCGATAAGCAGCGGCAAACAGGTCTTTTATCCCTGTGTAAAGGGTGCAGAGCTTTGTTTTTTACCTGTAAGCGATATTTCAGATCTAAAACCTGGCAGTTACTGCATCCCTGAACCTGGTGACAAGGGCAACGGATGCCAGCTGAACCAGGCTGATCTGATAGTTGTACCAGGGGTTGCCTTTGACCATGGCGGCAGGCGGATCGGTTTTGGCAAAGGATTTTATGACCGCTGTCTGTCACAACTGCCACAAAAACCGGTTCTGACAGGACTTTGCCATGATTTTCAGCTGCTTGAGCAGCTACCTGCTGAAAACCATGACATCAACATGCATTACATTGTAACAGACAAACAAATGATAAAAACCGCTGCTGAAAACTGAAGACAGCACAACCAAGTCCGCTGCCATTTACTTAACAGGTTTTTGAAAAACGTTATGAGGAAGGCTGGATACAAGGCGCACGGCACGCAGCAACGAGGCATAACATTTAAAGTTAGCCGAGGAAGCGAGTACCGCGCAACGCAGTAGACAGCCTCCGCAGTAGCTTTTCAAAACTCTGTTAATTGGGATAGCAGCGGAATAATATAAAATAGAAAGAGAGAGTATACCTATGATGACCAGCATTATTATGGCACTGATCATAGTTGCCGTTGCCGGAATAGCCTATTTTGCAGGCAATCGCTTTGGTCGTAAAAACACCGAAGGCATTGTTTTGCAGGCAGAAGAGCTTGCTGCCAAAATGCTTGAAGATGCCAAGCGCGAAGCTGAAACCATTGCCAAGGAAGCAGAATTGCGGGCAAAAGACGCTGCGCTTGTGGCAAAGGAACAGGCTGAGGGTGAATTAAGCGAAAAGAAGAAAGAAGTTCTGGCGCAGGAACGCCGTTTGCAGCAAAAAGAAGAGCATCTGGACAAAAAGGCTGAACTTGTTGATCAAAAAGAGATTGATCTGGGTAGAAAAGAACAGTCTGTTACTGCGCGGGAGCAAAATCTGACCAAAAAGGATGAAGAGATAACTCTTTGTCTGAAACAACAGATGGAAAAACTGGAGCAGATAGCCGGCATGACCGCCGAAGAAGCAAAAAACAACCTCAGTGCCCAGATGGAGCAGGAAGCGCGTCATGATGCAGCAAAACGGATCCGCCAGATTGAAGAAGAAGCCCGCGAAACCGCAGATAAAAAAGCAAAGGAAATCATCTCCTCTGCCATCCAGCGTTATGCTGGCGAGTATGTATCAGAAAAATGTGTGTCAGTGGTGCCACTGCCTTCTGATGAGATGAAAGGAAGAATCATCGGACGGGAAGGTCGCAATATTCGCGCCCTTGAGGCTGCCACCGGCATTGATCTGATTATTGACGACACTCCTGAGGCAGTAATCCTTTCCGGATTTAATCCGGTGCGACGGGAAGTTGCCCGCCAGGCTTTAGAAAAACTTCTGGCTGATGGACGTATTCACCCTGGACGGATTGAAGAAATTGTCGCCAAATCAGCTGAAGAAGTGGAAAAATCAATCAAGGAAGCAGGTGATCAGGCTGCCTTTGATCTTGGTGTACATGGCATTCATCCGGAAATCCTTAAACTTATCGGACGGCTTAAATACCGCACCTCCTACACCCAAAATGTCTACCAGCACTCCCTTGAAGTGGCATTTTTGTGCGGCATCATGGCTGCCGAATTGGGCATTAACGTAAAGCAGGCAAAACGTGCCGGTCTGCTGCATGATCTCGGCAAAGCAGTGGATCACGAAGTGGAAGGCTCACATGCGGTTATCGGTGCCGAACTGGCACGTAAATATGGGGAATCACCCAAAATAGTCCATGCCATTGCTGCCCACCACGAAGACGAAAAGCCATCCTCCATTCTGGCTGTGCTGGTGCAGGCTGCCGATGCACTTTCCGGTGCCCGCCCCGGTGCCAGACGTGAAATGATGGAAAACTACGTAAAACGGCTGGAAGACCTGGAGCGGATAGCCACTTCATTTGATGGGGTACAAAGCTCTTTTGCCATTCAGGCAGGTCGTGAAATCCGCGTCATGGTGGCCAGCGAAAAAGTTTCTGATGACAACGCCACCATGCTGGCACGTGATATTGCCAAAAAAATAGAAAGTGAAATGACCTACCCGGGCATGATCAAGATAAACGTAATCAGAGAAACCAGAGCAACTGAGTACGCCAAATAATGTTGGTACGTATTCTGTTTATAGGCGATATCGTTGGCAAATCCGGTCGCAGTGCCGTTGGACGTGAACTGCACCGTCTGGTGGACAGTCATAATATTGATTTAGTGGTTGCAAATGGTGAAAATGCTGCCGGTGGTTTTGGCATCACACCAGATACTGCCAATGAGCTTTTCCGACAGGGTATACATCTGCTTACCAGCGGCAACCATATCTGGGATAAAAAAGAGGTTGGCAATCTACTGGAAAGGGACGGCAGAATCATCCGTCCTGCCAACTATCCTCCCGGAACAGCCGGTCAGGGGGCAACCATTATGGAAACTGCTGGCGGCATCAAGGTGGGAGTGCTGAACCTGGAAGGACGGGTTTACATGAAAAACCTGGATTGCCCTTTCCGTGCCGCTGATGCCCTGCTTCCTGAAATGCGCGCCCAGACACCGATCATCATGGTTGATTTCCATGCCGAAGCAACCTCTGAAAAGTCTGCCCTTGGCTGGTACCTTGATGGTCGCGTCTCGGCAGTATTTGGCACCCATACCCATGTACAAACCGCTGATGAACGGATTTTGCCTGGTGGTACGGCTTATCTCACCGATGTTGGCATGACCGGCTCCTTTGATTCGGTAATCGGAGTGGATAAGGAGCAGGCGATCAAACGTTTTGTAACCCAGCAGCCAGCCAAGTTTGATATCCCAAAGAAAAATCTGCACCTTAACGCTGTGGTACTTACTGTGGATGCAACAAACGGAAAAGCAACAGGTGTGGAACGGATAAACATACCCTGTCAATGAGGAGGAAAGATGTTACCTGTAGCAGAGCAGATGTCAGTAATCAAGCGGGGCTGCGTAGAGCTGCTGATTGAAAAAGAGCTTGAAGAAAAACTGGCATTAAAAAGACCACTAATTGTAAAAGCCGGCTTTGACCCAACCGCACCGGATCTGCACCTTGGGCATACGGTACTCATCCAGAAAATGCGCCAACTTCAGCAACTGGGGCATGATATACATTTTCTGATCGGTGATTTCACCGGCATGATCGGCGATCCTTCCGGTAAATCTGAAACCCGCAAGGTTTTAACCCGTGAAGATGTGATGCGTAATGCCGAAACCTACAAGGAGCAGGTATTTAAAATCCTTGATCCCCATAAAACTAAAATCGTCTTTAACTCCAGCTGGTTAAATGAACTGGGCTGCGGCGGAATGATCGGTCTGGCTTCAAAATACACAGTGGCAAGGATGCTGGAAAGGGACGATTTTCACAAGCGTTATACCACCCAGCAGCCGATTGCCATCCATGAGTTCCTTTATCCACTGATTCAGGGGTACGACTCAGTAGCCATGAAAGCTGATCTGGAACTTGGCGGTACAGATCAGAAATTTAACCTGCTGATGGGACGTGAACTGCAAAGGGAATGGGGACAACCGCCGCAATGTGTGCTGACCATGCCGCTGCTGGAAGGGCTGGATGGCGTTAACAAAATGTCCAAATCCCTGGGCAACTATATCGGTATCAGCGAGACTCCTGATGAAATATTCGGCAAAGTGATGTCGGTTTCTGATGTTTTGATGCTGCGCTATTATGAGCTGTTGTCCGACTTGAGCCTGACAGATATTGAGAAGCTGAAAGCCGATATTAAAGACGGCAATCTGCATCCAATGGCTGCTAAAAAGGCGTTGGGGCGTGAGCTGGTGGACCGCTTCCACGGCTTTGGACAGGGACAACTGGCTGAAGATAATTTTGTAAAACGTTTTCGGGAAAATGAAATTCCGGATGAAATGCCCCAGGCAAACTACAAGACAGCCGATTGTCCGCTGCTGCTGGCAAAGGTACTGACAGAGGCAGGGCTGACCAAATCAAACGGTGAGGCTCGCCGCGCCATTGACCAGGGTGGTGTAAAGATGAACAGCGAAAAAGTATCCAACACCAATCTGGAGCTGACCGCTGCTGGTGAATATGTGGTGCAGATCGGTAAACGCCGCTTTGTACGGATTGTGATTGCATAAATCAGGCAGACACAGAAAGGAATCAACATAATGAGCAAAATGAAACAGTTGCTGCTGGCACTGGCTTTGACACCGCTGCTGGGCACAGCCGCAATGGCAAACACAGTAAAAGAACAGGTGGTTACCACAACCACAGGATTAAAATATATGGACAAAGTGGTTGGCACAGGTGCCAGCCCGTCAAAAGGCAATCTTGTCACAGTCCATTACACCGGCACACTGGCAAACGGCAAAAAATTTGACAGCTCCCTTGATCGTGGCAAACCGTTCACCTTTGTTATTGGCAAAGGTCAGGTGATTAAAGGTTGGGATGAAGGTGTTGCCACCATGAAAGTAGGCGGTAAGCGCAAGCTGATTATTCCACCTGAGCTCGGCTACGGCAACCGTGGTGCCGGAAGAGTTATCCCGCCCAATGCCACCCTTAATTTTGACGTGGAGCTGCTTGATGTCAAAAAGTAGCCAGCAAACCATGCAACCGGAGCAGACTATTGATATGGCTCTGCTCCGGCAGTTTTTTGAGCAGGAAGACAAGTTTGCCCGCCATTGTGGCATAAAGCTGCTACAGGTTACCCCTGGTGCTGCCCGCGCCAGCATGGACGTGCAGCCTTTTCATCTAAATGGTGCCTGCACTGTACATGGTGGCGCAATCTTCACCCTGGCAGATTTTGCCTTTGCTGCTGCTTCCAACTCTCGCGGACAACTGGCAATGGGTATTAACACCAGCATCTCCTATGTCAAAGCTCCCACCACCGGCACACTTTATGCTGATGCCGCAGAAATAGCCCTTAATCCCAAGCTCGCCAGCTACACTGTCACCATCACCGATGACCAGGATGAAACCATTGCCATCTTTCAGGGGATGGTCTACCGCAAAAGCCAATCAATACTGCCGGAAGTCAATAGTAGCCAGCCCTGACCATGAAGCTGACCTTTTCATCTTCTTGCAGCTCACTCATCCGTTACGAAATAAGCCAGGCAAATAATAACGAGGTGTTTTTTATTGCCGACTGCAACCTTGAATGCTGTGTTATTGCAGTTGAAGCGGTTGCCCGTGGCAATAAAAACGCTGTATCTGCCGTCATATCCCGTGCCAGGGCAGGGCAAATACTGCTGCACAACCACCCCTCCGGTGACCTGACCCCATCGGACGCAGATCTTGATATCGCTTCTGTTGCCGGTAATAACAGCATTGGTTTTGCCATCATCAACAACAGTTGCGATGACTGCTATCTGGTGGTTACACCCCACCAGCCGCAAGATTATGCACCACTTGATTTAGAGGAAGTTGCACGGGCTTTTGGTACAAGCGGTGCTTTGGCAAAGCATTTGCAAGGCTATGAAGAGCGTAAGGAACAGGTGCAAATGGCGCAAGCCGTGGCTGACAGTTTCAATAATAGCGGTGTTGCACTGATTGAAGCCGGTACCGGCACCGGTAAATCCCTTGCCTATCTGATACCATCCATCATCTGGGCAGTACGTAATGATCAGCGGGTGGTTATCTCCACCAACACCATTAACCTGCAAGAACAGTTGATTAAAAAAGATATTCCTTTGCTGCAACGCAACAGCACAATTGAATTTACTGCCTGCTTGCTGAAAGGACGCGGCAACTATCTTTGCAAACGCAAAATGACTGCGGCTGAAACCGAGCCGGCACTTTTCCCCGATGCTGCCTCTGAAGAATTAAATGCCATTGCTGGTTGGGCAGAAAACAGCCATACCGGTTGCTTAAGCGATATCGGTTTTCAACCCAGTTGGGAGGTTTGGGATAATTTGCGCTGTGAAGGTGATCAGTGCAGCCGTTCCCGATGCAGCCATTTTCAGAAATGTTTTTTTTACCGTGCCAAGCGCGAAGCAGCTTCAGCACGTGTTCTGGTGGTTAACCATGCACTCTTGCTGGCAGATATCGCTTTGCGCCAGGATAATGATGATGGTTATGATGCCGTATCAGTGCTACCTGTTTTTGAGCGACTAATTATTGATGAAGGTCATCACCTTGAAGAGGCAGCAACCAAAGCCTATTCAGCGCAAATCAGCCGTGCAGCCATTATGCGTCAGCTTGCCAGGCTGGTATCAACAGGTGCAAAAAGTGGCATCCTCACTGTTTTAAATAACCGTATCGGCAGAGATCTGCCGGAACACCTGGAAGGGCTTTATCAGGAGCTTTCTGCCATTATCGAAACCGCCTTGCAGCCACAAACCATGGAGCTTGCCGCATTAGTGGATAAAGAGCTGGACTGGCTGGCAAAGGCGTTGCAGGAACGTGAAGCAGGAGATGATCTGCGTGGACACGAGGTACGCCGCAGAATCACTCCCCTAATCAGAGAAACACCATTTTGGAACACACTTTGCCCTAAGCTGCTGCAACTGGCTGAGAAATTTAAAGAACTTGGTGATGGTCTTGGCAACCTGAACAAAGCTGCTGCCAAACTGCCGGATCAACTGCGCATGACGCTGGATAGCTGGCTGACTGATGCAGCTGGCATTGGTTTGCGACTGGTTGGTGTTGCCGATACCTTGACTGTTTTTTGCAGTAGCAATGAAGATTACTGCCATTGGCTGGAACTTAAAAAAACAGGGCAATCTGCCATACAGCCGGTCATCTGTACAGCTCCACTGGAAGTGGCAAACCTGCTGCACAAATCAATGTTTGAATCACTGGACACAGTGGTGGTTACCTCTGCCACCATGACAGTGGGTAACTCCTTTGCATACCAGCGTAAACGTATCGGACTTGATCTGCTGGCAAGCAAAAATCTGTCCGAGCTTTTGTTGCCCTCCCCCTTTGATTTCAGTAAACAGTCAGTAATCGGCATCCCCTCTGACATGCCTGATCCATCCGGCAGAGCCTTTACCCAGGCGGTTATTGATGCCGTCTTGCAAGCACTGGTAATCTCCCGTGGCGGGGCTTTTGTGCTTTTCACCTCCTTTGAACTGCTGCGCACAGTAAGCAGTGCCTTAAAAGCTGATCTGGAAAGATTGGGATTAACCGTGCTGCGGCAAGGGGAAGGCAGCGGACGGCACCAGTTGCTGGCGCGGTTTCGCAAGGAGAAAAACGCCGTACTGTTTGGTACTGATTCATTCTGGGAAGGTGTGGATGTAAAAGGAGATGCCCTGCGGCTGGTAATCATCACCCGCCTGCCATTTCAGGTGCCAACCGAGCCGATTCAGCAGGCAAGGGCAGAACTTGTCACCAGCCGTGGTGGAGACCCTTTCCGGGAGCTTTCTCTGCCCCAGGCGGTTTTAAAACTGCGGCAAGGCTTTGGCAGGCTGATCAGAAGTAACAATGACCGCGGCGCAGTGCTGATTCTTGACAGCCGCATTGTCAGTAAAAACTACGGCTCCCGCTTTTTCAAATCATTGCCAGCCGCAGCCCAGATAATCGCACCAGCCAAACAGGTTTTTATGCAGCTAAAGGATTTTTTTGGAGAGAGCAGGTAATGCAAACAATCATAAATGTGCATGGTATACTTTTACGACAGCTCCTTACGCTTGCGGCTGGCACGCAGGTTAAAGCATTGCAGATAGGTAAGGATGGTTAACAAAAACGAGAAGTACGCTGTGGATAAAATCAGCGATAACCCCCGCCCTTTGCCCACATCCGGCACCAGGGATATGAAAACTATAAAAAAACAAAGTGCGCTTACCTTCCACAAATCCCCGATCAGCCTGCGTCTGCGCAAAGCCAGCTGTTGCTCTGAGGTTATCCCCACCAGGCTGGCTTCAACCTCAACCTGCAAATCTTTGCCGGCAAGCAGCCAGGCAGGGTAAATCAGCAACAACATAACCACTACTGATAATAATACTGATTTAAACAAAAAATCCGGTCTGCCCTGACCAGCAAAAAGATGGATAAAATTGTAAGCCATAAACATCAAAAGTCCGATCAAGGCAATCTGAATAACGCGGTAGATCACCACCAGCCGTCTCAGGCGGGTAAGGTTATATGCTGACATAAAAACTCCTTGGTAAATTTGTTTCCCCATGGAAACCAAAGCAGTTTCGGGTTATAACAGATTAACTGTTGTTTTTACAATCATGAAGGAACTTTGCCGCTCCATGAAACCATCAAGACGTATATTGGGGCCATTGACTGCTCTGGTGGCGATTCAGGTGGTCTGGCTGCTGCTGGTCATATTATGGACCACCTGGTTTTTTGGTCGCAACCGCGAGCTGTCCGAGCTTGCTGATCGTTACAGAAACGAGCTGCTTTTACGCAGTACCGGCTGGTTTGATCTTTTTCAGGGGCTTGTTCTGTTGACCCTGCTGCTGGCAGGTGCATACACACTGTTTCTGTTCTGGAAGCGACAATCGCGGCTATACCAGCAACAGCGGGAGTTTATCACCCGGATTACCCATGAGCTGAAATCGCCATTGGCATCAATACAGTTGCATCTGGAAACCATCCGTCTGCGCCGACCAGCACCGGATCGCCTGGATGCCTTTGTTGAAACAATGCTTGCCGATACCCAACGACTGCATTTGCAGATTGAGAACCTGCTTTTGGCAGCACGAATGGAACAACGCCTGCGACCTTCAAAACGAAGGGAGATTGACCTTTCTGCCTTTATCTGCCGTTATCTTGAAGATAACCGCGATCAGCTGCCGCCAGGCACCAGGCTGGACACCGACATCGAACCAGATCTGCAAGCAGCAATAGACCCGGAAGAGCTGGGTACTGCATTACGTAATCTGCTTGAAAATTCAGTGCTTTACTCTGCTGACCTTGCAGAAATATCAGTACAGCTTAAGCGCAAAGGTCGCTATGCCCAGCTTGTCATAAAAGATAAAGGTTACGGTATTGCACCAGAGCATCAGAAAAAAATATTTAACCGTTTTTATCGTGTAGAAACTGCGGGGGATCGGATTCGTGGTACCGGTCTTGGACTTTACATAGTGCAGACAGTTGTCAGGGAAAGCGGTGGCACCATTACTGCCGAAAGTGAAGGAGCAGGAAAAGGCACCACCATTACCCTTAACCTGCCGATATTGGAGAAAAAATGAATGTTGCCAACTGTAATATCTGTAATCTTTGGTCTGCAAATGAAGATTTGCAGATTATGGAGTTTGCCAACAGCTTGCTGATGTTGAACCGCGACCAGTTTTTCCCTGGCTATTGCCTGCTTTTCACCCGCAGGCATCAGACCGAACTGTTTACAATGGAAACCGCTTTAAGGCAGGAGCTGACAGAAGAAGTAAGCCTTATCGCTTCTGTGCTGGCAGAGGTTTTTAATGCAGACAAAATGAACTACGAGCTTTTAGGCAACATGTCGCCCCATATTCACTGGCATTTGATACCGCGACACAGCTCTGATCCGCTCTGGCCACAGCCTATATGGGCAAAATCCCATGATGAACTGGTACTTTCCGCAGAACAAAACAGGGAAAGAGCTGGTATTATCCGTCAGGCAGTGCAAAGAAAAATAACCTGAATAAAACACAACAGGAGATTCAACATATGTCACAGCAAACAATCAGCCTGGTGGGCACTGGTATTGTGGGGATGGAAGGTTTCAGCGTCAACGCCTTGCAGGTCATCTCCAGTGCTGAGCTTTTGATAGGCCGGCAGCATGACCTGGATCGGTTCCCCGGCTTTACTGGTGAAAAAGCAGTGCTTGGCGAATGGCCTGCCTTGCTCTCACTGCTGCAAACAACCAGCAAACGTACTGTTGTACTGGCTTCCGGTGATCCTAATTTCTTTGGTGTAGGGCGTTTTTTATTGCGCAACCTGCCCAAGGAAAGAATTGAAATTTTTGCCAATGTGACCAGCATGCAGTACGCCTTTGCCCGTATTAAAGAACCTTGGGATGATGCTATTTTTCTTTCCGCCCAGGGCAAAGGGATGGCAAGCACAATTGACCGCGTTGTTGCTGCTGAAAAAGCCTGCATCCTGACAGACAGGGTTAACAGTCCGGCAGCCATTGCCCAGGAGCTGCTAAACCGTGGTGATGACGGCTTTGAAGCCTGGGTTTGTGAAGACCTTGGTCTGGTTTCGGAGAAGTTTACCCGCACTGATATACGTGGTCTGCT
>Ga0265295_1007553_pt1 | contig 12467 bp, 15 predicted proteins | sample Munlansysbiofilm_FD_192503 | JGI IMG/M metagenome (GOLD analysis project Ga0265295, IMG submission 192503) | Leachate microbial communities from a municipal landfill in Southern Ontario, Canada - Methane capture system biofilm | ecosystem: Engineered > Solid waste > Landfill > Unclassified ... | reverse complement strand
CAGGGGTGATTCAATTGGGAACCCTTGTAGAGGGATTGGACTATTTAAGTAAAATTGAGGATGGCACAATCGTCACAATCGAAATATACGAATGAAAAATGAAGATAATCATCCAGTACTTATAAACGAAATCAAGTCAAACAAAGCATAGTAAAGATTGTCCTTGACCTCAAGACGACTTTAGCAACTAGTATTGAAATGTATAGAGTAAAACATGAAAAGGAGTCAAATATGTTAGGAAATTTTAGTTATGTAAATCCAACGCAATTGTATTTTGGAGAAGATGCATTGGCAAACCTACACGTAGAATTGTCTAAGGTTGGTAAGAATGTTTTGTTTGTTTATGGAGGTTCTTCAATCAAACAGAATGGCATTTATGATGATGTGCTTAAAATACTTGAAGAAAACGGGAAAGCTGTATTCGAAGATGCGGGGGTCATGCCGAATCCAACGGTTGATAAATTAAATGAAGGCTTGGAAATCGCACGTAAGCATGAAGTTGATTTCATACTGGCAGTAGGTGGTGGATCGGTTGTCGACTATGCAAAGGCAGTTTCAGTATCTGTTCATTGTAAAGACGATCCATGGGAGAAATACTTCATTCGATTTGATGATGTGGACAATGAGATTGTGCCAATGGGTTGCATTCTGACGATGGTAGGGACAGGTTCTGAAATGAATGGGGGATCGGTTATTACCAATCATCAAACCAAACAAAAGATTGGGCATGTATTCAAAGAAAACGTATTTCCAAAGTTTGCGATCTTGAATCCTGTTTATACCTTTACGGTACCGCACTATCAAATGATTGCAGGCTTCTTTGATATCATGTCACATATACTTGAGCAGTATTTCTCTGGATTTGATGACAATACGTCGGATTATCTTGCGGAAGGCTTATTAAAGTCACTGATTCACAGCACACGCATAGCGGTCAAAAACCCTTTGAACTATGAAGCAAGATCAAATATCATGTGGACCTCGACCTGGGCTTTGAATACGCTAATAAGTAAAGGTAAATCAAGTGACTGGATGGTCCATATGATCGGTCAAGCGATTGGAGCCTACACCGATGCGACGCATGGAATGACTTTGTCCGCAATCTCGATTCCTTATTATCGATCCATTCTCCAAGCAGGTTTGCCTAAATTCAAACGTTATGCGATCAACGTGTGGAATGTGGAAGTGCAGGACAAAACAGATGAGCAAATCGCACATGAAGGATTGGATCGCATGGAAGCTTACATGCGTGAGATTGGGCTTGAAATGAATATCAAAGACTTAGGTGTCACCGAAGCAATGTTCGAAGAAATCGCAAAGAAATCATTTATTTTGGAAGGTGGATACAAAGTATTGAGTCATGATGAGATCGTTAGGATTCTAAAGCTTAGCTACTGATTATGTTGATCAAATTAAAGGTCTAGAAGCAGAAGTTCTAGACCTTTTAAATTTTATTTGAGTAAGTTCATATTTTCCACATTTGATAATAAATGATTTAATGATCAGACACTTGGGTTACAATCTTTCCTCTTGAATGTCCCTTTTCGAAAGCTTTAAACGCTTCGATTGCTTCATTGAAAGGATAGACACGCTCAATGTATGGCTGGATCTTTTGTTCACTTACGAGCTCAATAATTTGATTAAGGTCATTTGGATTGGATTTCGAATTGAGAATTCTGAATTTCTTCCTACCAAGTGAATAGATTGGACATACAAGCATGTTCATAATGAACTGCTTGATGGGTCCGCCAACCATGACATAGACCCCATCCTTATTCAAAAGCTTTCGATACAAAGATAAAGGATAAGCTCCATTGATCGTAAGAATCAAATCATAAGTCTCATTCAAGGCATGTAAATCATCCTTCTTATAATTAATGACGACATCTGCCCCCAATTGGTTCATTAAATCGACATTCCCCGCGCTGCATACCGCTGTCATCTGTGCTCCAAAATGTTTGGCAAGTTGTACGGCAAAGGTCCCAACCCCGCCACTAGCACCAACGATCAGGACTTTATCCTTATGTTTGATTGTTTTAAAGAGGGTGAGCGCTTGCAGAGCTGTTGTGGATGCGACAGGACATGCGGAGGCATCGATAAAAGAAACTGAATCTGGAATACTTACACACGAACTTGCCTTTGCGATGGCATACTCAGCCAAACCACCAAAGCCCGCATCCGAAGTATCCACCACAACACGATCGCCTTGCTTAAGGTCTTTTACATCTACTCCAACGCAATCCACGATGCCAGCGATCGCATTCCCCAATATACCCGTCTTTGGTAATCCTGAGTTAAATTGTATCAAACGATAATCCCCTGCGTTGAGTGAGGTATTGATGACTTTGATAAGTATTTCATCCTTCGTTGGGACAGGTTGATCAATGTCTTCAAAATTAAATGACTTATTTTTAAAGATCAAAGCTTTCATTTTGACTCCTCCTTGGCTTCAAATCCAAATACTTCAGTAATCGACACATTGAAGGCATCCGCAATCCGAAACGCCAACTCCAAAGTGGGTGCGTACTTGCCTGATTCAATCGCCATGATGGTTTGACGTGAAACCCCAGCTTTTTCAGCCAAATCAGCTTGGGTCATTTCGTTCGCAAAGAAGCGAAGCGTACGGACGTTATTCGTAATGTTAAATTTCTTAGGCATTGCGGATACCTCTGAAATAGAAGAATAGGTTGGAAATGCCCTCCGCGATGGCTCCAACGAAGAAGGATAGAAAGAGAATATTCAACACAATCGCAATGGATGTATTGAATGCAAGTAAGATCAAGCCAAGAATGAAGCCTGTACTGGCGATAATGTAGCCTACACGGAGAGATTTGAGTTCGATCAACTTATCCATTTCATCTTCGACCATTTCTAATTCGAGTTTACGATTGATTTCTTTACTGTCCTTCATACTGTCTTTAACAGTCAAGTTTACAGACAACAAAATGTGAAATACAATGAAAGAGATAATGTTTATGGCAATGCCAATTGCGATGTAGATTAACATCTTCTTTGCCCAGAAAGTCGCATCATTTTCAAGTGTCAGACCTTTTGAGATATCGTTATATACGGAAATACAGTAGCTGATCAGGATGGCTATGCTTGCCAATAAACTGACCATTGTCTTCTTTGTTTGATATGTCATCATCGATTCCTCCTTATAATGTCTATCAATATATACACAATGTAAAGTATTATATACATTATGTCAACAATTATTATCTTAGATTAAGTAGAATTAACCAAAATTATGTCTGTTCATCGTCAAAATAACAGGTAAAATCATCAGAAAACCCTTGTTTTAAGCCAAACTGACTGTAAAGTAAGCTAAAAATTTGCCATATGGAAAAACATGTGCTAAAATCACCAAGTCATCAAAAAGGAGACAAACGATTGATAAAAACTAAGAAAGCATGGTTGTTCGGGGCGCTTATATTCCTGACGTCATGTACACAAACGACGGAGAGCACGACGATTGTACTTCAAAAAAGTGAAGATACGGCAATCTTGAGCGCGTCCATTGTTTCGCCTTTTACGTTTGAAGAGAGCGTTGAGACTACTTTAGATACGACACCAATTAAAACAGTCCTTAAACCTATGGATGACTCGCGAACAGGTTATTCATGGCTCATCTCTAAAGTGAGTGAAGGTAGCTACGGCTATACGGAAACTCGCTATCGTTCGACCTATGATAGTGAAGGCAATCTACTATCAAAAGAATTCATACCCGATTCAGAAGTGTATATTGAAGGGAAACCAACCATCTACCAATACGGCGCGAAAGTCGTCAAGAATGCTTACTTCAATGCACGCATCATTACCAAATATGGTTTTGATTGTGTAGGTTGTGGCATTGGCTTAGATGGGGCGGCTGGAACTTCTGCAGGCATTCGTTTGAATGGAACCAGTGTTCGTCAATCGGATGGCTCGTGGAGAGAAGGAATCACCTACGATGGCTATTATGTCCTCGCAGCGGATAAAGCTTTCCCAAATTGTACTGTTTTAGAGATTTCAAATCATACCTTTAGTGGTATGGGCTTAACACCAGGGGTGGCGTTCAAAGCGATCGTAGTCGATCGTGGAGGCGCAATCACCACGAACAAACTGGATTTATTTGTCGGAAGTGAAAAAAATATAAATGTGGTGACAAACAAACGTACGGCAAATACGAAGGTTACAGTGGTGAATTTCTTAAAATGGACTAAGAATAGTTCAGGTGAGAGGGTGTGTCGTTAGTACTTCAGAATACAAACTTAGGGTTTGTATCGAAGTACTTTTTTTATCGTCGTGAATGGTATAATAAGCACGATGAAGATAAAAGAAATGATTGTGGTCGAAGGTTATCACGATAAACAAGCCATATTAAAGGCCGTGGAAGCCAATGTGATCATTACCAATGGGTCCCATATCAAGGCGAAGACGATTGAATTAATCAAAGAAGCTCAAGCGAATTCGGGTGTTATTGTCTTTACAGACCCAGATAATCCAGGGAAACGTTTAAGAGCCCAGTTGGATGATAAGATTCCAGGACTTAAACATGCGGTCTTACCCTCGAGTGTCGCTCGTGATAAACGTAAAGTTGGGGTTGAACACGCTTCGAGCGAACATATCCTCGTTGCGCTTCAGAATCTCTATACCTTGGATGATCAAACATCGGATTTAACACTCAATGATCTCATTGATCTCAAATTGAGTGGACATCCTGAAAGCCAAGTCTTGCGTAAACAACTCGCAAATTGTTTACACATTCAAGAAGGCAATGCCAAAAGCTTTTTGAAACAATGTCAATTTAAACATCTTACGAAAGATGACTTAGAAAAGAAATTAATCTCATGCAAAAACCCATAAGCTCTCATGCACAAACCATAAAGATCCTTCGGGAACACCAACTGTCGGCCAAAAAGAAATTTGGACAGAATTTTATTATTGACCCCAAGATTGTGGAAAAGATTGCACGTCTATCCGATGCACAAGACAGAAACATTATTGAAATCGGTCCTGGAATTGGGGCACTTACGGAACAACTCTTGATGATTGCCAAGCATGTTACAGCGTATGAGATTGATAAGGATTGTATCAAGGTTTTAGATGAGCAATTCCATGAGAAAGAAAATCTCTCTGTAATTGAGAAGGATTTCCTTACAACCACAGCCGAGGAAATCGAAGCGACACAGGCAAGCCATTGTGTGGGGAATCTCCCTTATTACATCACCACACCGATTCTTTTTCATATCCTCGAAGACTTACCAAGCATCCGTACCATAACGATCATGGTTCAACGAGAAGTTGCGGATCGCTTCAATGCACAGGTGAATACCAAAGACTACAATGCCCTTTCCATCATCTTGCAGACACTGTGTGATATCAAGATGGTCATGAAAGTACCCCCGAATGTCTTTCATCCTGCACCGAATGTGGATTCCGCAGTGGTTCAATTGATTCGTAAAGATGTGGACCAAGCAAGTTTAAAACCATTCTTTGCTTTAGTTAAAAAAGGCTTTGTCCAACGTCGCAAAACCTTAACCAATAATTTGAAAGATGTGCCAAACATCAAAGCCATCTTAAATGATTTGAATTTATCCGAAAGCATTCGTGCTGAAGCTTTGACTTTGGACCAATGGAGACAGATCTATGAAATGTCGAGCCTACGCTAAAGTCAATCTGGGTTTGAATGTCATCAGACGTCGTGAAGATGGCTACCATGATTTAGAAAGTATCATGGTTCCAATTCAACTTCATGATTTGGTTGAGATTCATCCCTATCACACCGCTGTCTTTGAATGTGTGCCTCCTTTTCGTATCGCGCCAGAGAAGAATACCTTGTTAAGAATGATTGAAGTGTGTCGCGAAGAGTTCCATTTCACAGAGCAATTCCGCATCCGACTCTACAAACACATTCCTTCCCAAGCGGGGCTAGGCGGTGGTAGTAGTGATGGGGCTGCGGTTCTTAATTATTTGGATCGACTTTACAATTGGAAATTGAGTGATCAGAAGAAGATTGAGCTCGCGCTTAAGGTTGGGGCGGATGTGCCTTTCTGCTTATTTGAGAAGCCTGCTTTGGTTGAAGGGATTGGCGAAAAGCTGAAATTCTTTAATAATCACTTGGATGTGTGGATCATCCTCCTACAACCACGTAAGGGTGTTTCGACAAAGAAAGCCTTTGATGGCTTAAACTTCGAGACGATGGTTCATCCGGATGTGTCTAAGATTCAAGAAACTTTAGAACAAAATAACTACCCAGCGTTTTGTCAGAGCATTGGAAACAGTCTTGAAGCACGTGCCTTGGAGTTGGTTCCTGAAATTCAAGAACTTAAGCAGAACTTAATAGAACTGGGTTGTGATGTGAGTATGATGACGGGCAGTGGATCCGTAGTCATGGGCTTTAGTCAGAATGAGGAAGTGATCGATCAATGTATTCGTCATTTCCGCAAGAAAGTTCGATTTGTTCGTAAAACCAAGATCTTAAATCAATAGCCGAAAGGCTATTTCAGACTGTAGACAAATACGGGGTTAAAAGTTCAATTGAAACTTTAACTCCGTTTTTCTTTGGGTTAATTCTTGTTTAGCGCGTCGAATATGAGAGATTAGAGAAGAAAACGAAGCTTTACGTGAACTCCATAAAGCGACTTTCTTGATATTCATTGAAGCGAAAAGCAGATACAGATAATCTTGTACCTTGTTCAATCCCCGATAACGGGTATAACGTAATCCATACTGCTCTTTCCCATCCCCGAAGTTGCGCTCGATCGTCTGTTTACGCAAGGCATAGTATTGGCTATGATACGCTGTATGACGAATCAGCTCGACTTCATCGAGATACGGTTGCCAAAGATGTCTTTGGACCGTTTTGGTTGGACTGCTCTTGGACAGGCAGTTTTCTCTCAGTGGACAGATCTTACAGTCTTTAGAAGAAGAACGATAAGTAATATAACCACTTTCTTTACTGATACTTCTTGGCGTTAATATCTTTCCCATCGGGCAATGATAGACATCGGCACTGACATCATACACAAACTCTTTCTTCACAACTTTGAGCTCTTCTTCATTATTCTTCCTGCCTTTCGGCCGGGTATAGGGCATTAAGGGCGTAATCTTTCGCTCAATGAGTTCACGTGCGACATGCGGTACTTTATAGCCCGCATCGACGCCAACACTTCGAATCAGCTTTCCAAACACTTGATGTACTTCATCGAATGCTGGGGTAAAGGTGCGACTATCATGAAGATTCCCTGGATTTACCTTCACACCTAACACAAATCCATTTTGATCGCAGGTCGTTTGAGCTAAGTAAGCAAACTGTTTCTCATGTTCACCTTTATGAAAGTTTCCACTTTCAGGATCGACGGTACTCTGTTTAATGCGTTTGGTCTCGAGTTCAATGTCCTTCGCTCGATGAATGCCTTTTTGATCACTATAGGCGTCACATTCCTGATCGAGCGCATCTTGATAGGACTTTCGTTCTTCGATAATCTCGACAGCCTCTGATTTACGCTTATTCGCATTCGCCTTAATATGTGTTGAATCCATATAGATATGGGCCGCACGGATAAAGTCTTTTTCATACGCTTGACCTAAGATACGATCGAACACCGCTGCGAACACACTCTTCGTCTCGAGGACACCGGTGATGGGATGAACCACCTCTATGCGTTGACTGAACTTACGCGTATAGTTCTTGGAGAAATCTGAGAAATGGGGAACCGATTCTTCGACCCCTAATCCAATAAACCAACGATAGGCTAGATTCACTTTCGTTTCTTCAATCGTTCTCCGCATACTGTTATAGCCATACAAATGATTGATGAAAAGTAACTTAAACAACTGGATTGGATCGATGCTGGGGCGTCCTATTTTGGAATATAAAGGTTCAACCAAATCATAAATAAAACGGAAATCAATCGAGCGATCAACTTTCCGTAGTAAGTGATTTTCTGGGACATAGGTCTCTAAGATGATCATACTCATCTCATGTGCTTTTTGGTTCGTTTTCGTTATCATTCGCGAGCCCTCTTGATACCTCTATTTTACCATGCCCAATTTAGTCCTTATTCATAAAAAAAGACCATCGACGTATTTGTCGACAGTCTGCAATAGCCGAAAGGCTATTTTTCTAAGCTTTAAACAAAGTGCTGTCCTAAGCGTTATAATTGATACAAAAGGATGGACTTATGGCAAACAATAAACGCTTTGTAAAGACCTATTCACAAGGTCAATTAACGGTGATGGAGATTTGGGTGGACAAGGAAACCGGTGTGAACTACATTTATCATGCGGCAGGGTACTCTGGTGGTTTAACGGTATTGCTGGATCGTGAAGGACGGCCTGTGATCACGCCGATTTATGATGTGGAGTAATGATGCTTAAGTTGGAAGGATTTGGATTCTTTGTAAAAGATATGCCCACGATGATTCGCTTTTATCGTGATGTCTTAGGCTTTGAAATCAAAGAGGAGGAGCAAAGCTCCAATGTTTATCTTATTAAGGATGGGGTTCTGTTTTTATTGTATGGACGAAATGATTTTGAGAAGATGACTTTAAGGCATTATGACTACGCGACACCTATTCAAGGGCATACGGAACTGGCCTTAGCGGTTGAGAATCATAAGGCTGTGGATGAGGAATATAAGCGCTTGATGGATCTCGGTGTTCAATCGATTATGGAGCCTAAGACCATGCCTTGGGGGCAACGTACCTTTTATGTGGCGGATCCTGAGGGGAATCTCATTGAGATTGGATCATTTAACAAATAGGAGGTGAACGATGACGTATCAATTTATCTGTTATCCAAATTGCAGTACCTGCAAGAAGGCTAGGAAGTGGTTGGATGGTCAAGGGATATCCTACGCCTATAGAGATATCAAAGAGGATCGTCCCAATATGGAAGAACTCAACCAATGGATTCCATTAAGCAAGATTCCGATACGGAAATTCTTTAATACCAGTGGTCAGTCGTATCGTTCGTTAAGTGTTAAAGATCATTTAGACGATCTACCCACTGATCAAATCATTGAACTGCTAGCCGATGATGGAATGTTGGTAAAACGACCTTTATTGGTAGGGGATGACTTCGTATTGGTTGGGTTTATAGAAGAAATTTGGGAAGATCATTTTAAGAAGTAAATTCCAAATTCTCGATATTCAAGAATCTTATAAGTTCCTTATAAGGTTTTTTTGTTAAAATAGAATTGGAGGAAAATGGAATGAAAACTGCAGTGGTTTTAGCAGCTGGCAAAGGCACACGCATGCAATCAGAACTTCCCAAGGTCATGCATACGATCTTGAGTGAAACCATGGTTGAACATGTCTTATCAAATTTGAATACAATTAAAGTCGATCAAACCGTTGTGGTGGTTGGACATGGGGCGGAGTTGGTTCAAGCCTGTTTAAAGGACAGCGTCGCCTATGCCATTCAGAGTGAACAACTTGGAACTGGACATGCGGTGATGCAGAGTCTTCCCTTACTTCCAATTGAAGGGGATTCTTTGATTCTGTATGGAGATACACCGTGTATCCAAGCAGAGACGATGGCAAATCTCTATGAAGTCAATAAAGATGCGGATTTAACCGTATTAACAGCAATCTTTGAAGACCCAGCACGTTATGGGCGCATTGTACGTAACGCAGTGGGCGATATCGAGAAGATTGTGGAATATAAGGATTGTACAGATGAGCAAAAGTTGATCAAAGAAATCAATACAGGCATCTATTGTGTAAAGAATAAAGTCTTGCATGAGTACTTGGCAATGATCAAGAATGATAATGCGGCGAAGGAATACTATTTGACGGATTTGATTGAGATTGGCTTGAATCATGGCTTGAACATGCAGGCGATCCCCGTTGAAGATGTGAATGAAGTCATGGGCGTCAATGATCGTGTTGATTTAGCAAAGGCAAGTCAATGGATCCAACAAACCATCAATCAGAAATGGATGCGTAAGGGTGTGACGATGGTCAATCCGGATCAGACCTATATCTCATTGAGCACAGAATTGGATGCGGATGTGACATTGTATCCCAATGTTTATCTTGAGAAGAAATCCAAGATTGGCAAAGGAACTGTTGTTTTACCCAATAGTTTCATTGTGAACAGTACGATTGGCGAGAACTGTAAGATTGATTCTTCACGCATCACGGATTCGATTGTAAAGAATAAAGTCAATGTTGGACCGTTTGCGCATCTACGTGAACATTGTGTCATTGATGATAGTAATCGTATTGGTAATTTTGTCGAAATGAAAAATACACAGTTGGGCTTTGACAGTCGCTGTGCACATCTAACCTATTTAGGGGATAGTATTGTTGGTAAAAAAGTCAACTTCGGTTGTGGTGTCGTAACCGTCAATTACGATGGGAAGTCTAAGTTCAAGACCATCATTGGTAATAATGCCTTCATTGGAAGTAATGTCAATTTGATTGCGCCAATCGAAGTGGGTGAAAATGCGGTAGTGGCTGCAGGTTCGACCATTACACGAAGTGTTGAAGATACGGATATGGCGATTGCTCGTGCGCATCAAGTCAATAAGCCAGGTTATGGGTTAAGATATAAGGAGAAGAAATGAGGGAGGTCGTAAAAATGAAGGATATCGTTGTCTTTGCATTAACCAGTAGTATTGCTTTAGCCGATGAGATTTGTGTTCACTTGGGCATCAAACGAGGTGAGATTTCTGTTAAACACTTTTCAGATGGGGAAATCATTGTCGAGCCACTGGAGTCTGTTCGTGGTAAACATGTCTTCTTGGTTCAATCCACCTGCTATCCTGTTTCCGAAACGCTTATGGAGGTGTTGATTGCCTTGGATGCGTGTAAACGTGCATCGGCGGATAAGGTTACGGTTGTCATGCCGTATTATGGCTATGCCCGTCAAGATCGTAAAGCACGTGCCCGTCAACCCATCACTGCAAAGTTGGTAGCGGACTTACTTCAATCGGCTGGTGCCGACCGTGTTGTGACATTGGATCTTCATGCGCCTCAGATTCAAGGTTTCTTCAATATTCCGACCGATGACTTAACGGCTGTCTCCATGTTGGGTCAATACTTCAGAACGAAGAAGTTTAAAGATGAAGTCGTTGTGGTATCTCCAGATCATGGGGGTGCGACACGTGCTCGTAATTTAGCGGATACCTTACCGGGCTCAACAATCGCTATCATTGATAAGCGTCGTACGAAACCTAATGTGGCTGAAGCGATGAATTTGATTGGGGATGTCAATGGTAAGATTGCCATCATCATCGATGATATCGTCGATACCGGTGGTTCCTTGTTGGGTGGTGTTGATATGTTGTATCGCAATGGCGCGAAAGAAGTCTACTGTGCCTGCTCACATGGAATCTTATCGGGTAATGCGGTTGAACGCATCCACAATTCTTCGATCAAAGAACTTGTAGTCACCAACTCCATTCCATTGAATGATGAAAAGAAAGCTGAACCGAAAATTCGTCAAATCTCGATCGGCTATATGTTGGCGAAGACCATTCAAGCCATTCAATTGCACACGCCTGTCAGTGAAATGTATAACATGTTCAATGACAAGAGTAAGGAAAATTAGTCCATTCAATCAACCACCTTGTGAAAGGTGGTTTTTGTCTATTAGGGGAGTTTTTGGTATAATAGTTGCGTGCGCAACAATATCACATGAGGAGGATGCATGTTACCGATAAATAAAACAATCAGCATCATTGAGCGATCCAATATTCTATTTCGCAATGAAGCGTTCAAACATATGAATTTAAGAGGGTACCAAGCCAGTTATCTTCTCGAAATCACACGTCATCCAGGGATATCTCAGGAAGAGTTGACTCGCAACATGCATATTGATAAAAGCAATGTCGCGAGAGGTTTGATCCATCTCAGTGAATTGGGATATATCGAACGTGTGCAGGATGAAAATGACATGCGTGTCTTACGTCTTTATCCAAATGAAAAAGGAAAAGTGCTGGCAATTGAGATCAAGCGTATCCTGCATAAACAGCGCGACTACATCTTGCAGGATTTCAGCGATGAAGAATTGGTGATGTTCCTCCAATATCTAGAACGCTTAAAAGTACGTGCTTTATCTTTGGCAGAGAATGACACAATTGCGGGACATGGGGACGTCTTATGAAAAAGATCTTAGGCTACCTCGGACCCTATAAGAAATTAATCATAAAAGGTTTAAGTGTTAAAAGCTTCGCGACCATCATGGAATTGTTTCTACCCTGGTTGCTGGCGTATATGATCGACTTCATCATTCCAACAAAAAGCATTCCCAAAGTACTACTCTATGGAGGTTTGATGCTGGGAAGTTCCTTATTGGCATTAGGGGGAAATGTGTTGGCCAATCGTATGGCTGCACGTATCTCATCGGATGCGATTCGCGACTTAAGAGACGATGCCTATAAACACATCATGACATTCTCAAATCGAAGTGTGGATCGTTTTACCATTCCTTCATTGATTTCAAGAATGACGACCGATACCTATCATATCTAT
>Ga0265295_1007552_pt1 | contig 12467 bp, 11 predicted proteins | sample Munlansysbiofilm_FD_192503 | JGI IMG/M metagenome (GOLD analysis project Ga0265295, IMG submission 192503) | Leachate microbial communities from a municipal landfill in Southern Ontario, Canada - Methane capture system biofilm | ecosystem: Engineered > Solid waste > Landfill > Unclassified ... | reverse complement strand
ACAACCAGCGTGCCTTGTTGGCGCCTTTCAAGAAATAGGGGTGTCCAGGGGCGGCACACGCTGCGCGGACCTGCTGGGTCAGTGGCCGTTGCTGAAAAAACGCAGCAGTCTCGCAGGCAGCCAGCGCAGATTGCCCGGGAACACGCCTGTCACGAAGCCTGCGTGTCCTCCTTGGGCCGGCTGGTGCAGCAGCACATCGCCGGAAGCATCCCGGGACCCCGGCAGCGAGGCTTCGGGCACGAAAGGATCGTTGCGGGCATTGAGCACCAGAGTCGGTGTGTGAATCGAGGGCAGCAAGGGCAGGCTGGCGGCGCGGGTCCAGTAGTCCAGCGCATTGAGATAGCCGTGCATGGGCGCGGTGTACAAATCGTCGAATTCGCGCAGGCTGCGCATGTTCTGGGTGCGCGAGACGTCCACCGAGCCGGGAAATTCCCGGGCCTTGTCGAAGATCTTGCGGCGGATGCTGCGCAGGAAATGCCGGGAATACAGCTGCCTGCCCCAGAGCGTATCCGACAGTCGCCGGCCACAGGCGCTCAGATCCATCGGGGCGGACACGGCGGCCGCAGCCTTCAGCCCGTGAGGTGTCCCGCTGGATTCGCCCAGCAGTTTCAGCAGGGCATTGCCGCCCAGCGAGATGCCGGCGGCATGCAGTGCGGCGCGGGGCAGGCGTGCGCGGACATGGCCGATGATGAAGTCGATTTCGGCGGAATCGCCGCTATAGTAGGCCCGCGCCATGCGGTTGGGCACCCCGGAGCAGCCGCGAAAATGCGCTGCTGCCACGATCCAGCCCGCAGCGCGGAAATCGTGGGCGATGGCCTGCATGTAGGGACTCAGGCTGCTGCCTTCGAGGCCGTGGAACAGCACCAGGACGGGGCCATCAGCCGTCAGCCCGGCCCAGTCGGCGTCCTCGGCCCATCGCCGTGCTGCCGTGCCCACCAGGCTGGACAGATGCGGCGAGGCCTGGCCGTTGGAATGCTGATTGGGATTCAGGTGCGGCGCGCACCAGTCCAGGTCGATGAAATCACCATCCGGCGTATCCACCCGTTCGCGCACGAAATGCAGGGCAGGATGCTGGGCGCAAAAAGCCCCGTAGAGAGTCTGGGCATGGCCGCCTGGCAGCCAGGCCGGGACGGGGCATGGGCTGGTGTCGATGCGCGCGGTCATTCAGTCGGGCTCAGTGCAGGGTTCGGGCAGGGTCGGGGCGATCGAGCATTTCGGCCTCGCGGGGGGCGGGCGATGCGTGGTGCACGATCATCCGCCAGCCTTCCGGGCCTTTCTGGTAGAGATTGGTGGCGTAGAAATGCAGGGTATCCTTGCCACGTGGAGTGTTCACCCGGATCCGTTCGATCAGCAGGTGGACTGCGCTCATCACCCCCGTGACAGCCTTGACCTGAGACGGTGAGGCGTTGACCGGGCCGTTGGCGAAGACCCGTTCCCAGGATGCCCGGATGGCCCGGGGGCCCAGGATCCGCAGGCCGCCTGGGTGGATGCAGACCGCGTCCTCGTCGTCGCTCCAGACGCGCATCATCAGCGCAGCATCGCCCTGGCGCATGGCTTCGTAGAAGGCGTATTCCGCTTCTTCGGGCGTGGCGAACATGGAAGACGGTTCAGTGGCCGTGCACCTTTGCGTCCTCGCGCAGGGCGTAGCGCGTGCCGCAGTACTGGCAGCGGGCGACCTGGCTCTTGACGACCTCGATGTAGATGCGCGGATGCTGGCACCACAGGGGCGCCTTGGGGCCGGGGCAATAGACCGGCAGGTCTTCGGCGCCGACTTCAACAATGTCTTGGGTGTGGGCGGTTTCGGGCACGCTGCTCATGGTGTTTCCTGGAAAGGGCCGGACGGGTGAAGCGTCCGGGATGAGTGTTTGAAATGGGGTCAGACCTTGGAGAGCCAGTGATGGTATTTCGGGGTCTTGCCGGAGACCGCATCGAAAAAGGCTTTCTGGAGCTGGGCGGTGATGGGGCCGCGTTCCCCGGCGCCGATCTGGCGGCCATCGATTTCCCGGATCGGAGTGACTTCGGCTGCGGTGCCCGTGAAGAAGGCCTCGTCGGCGATGTACAGGTCGTCGCGGGTCAGGCGGCGCGATTCTACCTTCAGGCCCAGATCGGCGGCGATCTGGTGGATGGAGGCCCGGGTGATGCCGGTCAGGGCGCAGGCGATGTCGGGTTCGTAGATCACGCCGTCGCGCACGATGAACAGGTTTTCGCCGGAGCCTTCGGCCACGAAACCCTGGGTGTCGAGCAGGATGGCCTCGTCGTAGCCATGGTCCAGGGCCTCGGCGTTGGCGAGGATGGAATTGGCATAGGTGCTGGCGATCTTGGCGCGCGGCATGGTGACGTTGACGTGCTGCCGCGCATAGGAGGAAATTTTGACGCGGATGCCTTGTTTGAGGGCTTCTTCGCCCAGGTACGCGCCCCAGGCCCAGGCGGCAATGGCGACATGCACCGAGGCCCCCCTGGGCGAGACGCCCATTTTTTCGGAGCCATAGAACACCAGCGGCCGGATGTAGCAGGATTCCAGTTCGTTGCGGCGCACGACCTCGATCTGGGCTTCGGAGATCGCCTCGCGCGAGAAGGGGATCTTCATCTGGTAGATGTGCGCCGAATTGAACAGGCGTTTGGTGTGGTCTTCCAGGCGGAAAATGGCCGTGCCGTGATCGGTGCGGTAGGCGCGGACGCCTTCGAAGACGGACAGCCCATAATGCAGGGAATGCGTCAGCACGTGCGTGGTCGCCTCGCGCCATGGCACCAGTTTGCCGTCGTACCAGATCACCCCATCTCGATCAGACATGGACATTGCCGTCTCCCGGAATTTGTCAGGGTGACATTGTACCAATTGCCCGGCTTGCGGCGATGCACGCTAAAATAGGGAGTTCATGAACGCGTGGGGCCGGATTTCCGGGCGCCTGCGCCCCCAAACCGACGAATGACCGACTCCACTCCCCAAGATTCTTCCGCCCCCGAGGCGCCCGTTCCGTTCGCCCAGTTCGGCCTGCATCCCGGCATCATGCAGGCCATCGAGGCTACCGGCTATGTGTCCGCCACGCCAATCCAGGCCAAGGCCATCCCCATAGCCATGGCCGGCCGCGACGTCATGGGCGCCGCGCAGACGGGTACGGGCAAGACGGCTGCCTTTTCGCTGCCGATCCTGCACCGGCTGATGCCGTTTGCCAACAGCAGCGCGTCGCCTGCGCGGCATCCGGTGCGCGCCCTGATCCTGACGCCGACGCGCGAACTGGCCGATCAGGTCCATGCCAATGTCGCCCAGTACAGCCGTTTCGTGCCCTTGCGCACGGCCGTGGTGTTCGGTGGGGTGGACATCCGCCCCCAGCGCGACTTGCTGCGCCAGGGTTGCGAAATCCTGATCGCCACGCCGGGCCGCCTGCTCGATCACGTCGAGCAGCGCAACGTCAACCTTGGGCAGGTTGGCATCCTGGTATTGGACGAGGCCGACCGCATGCTGGACATGGGCTTTCTGCCGGACCTGGACCGCATCATGCGGTTGCTGCCGCCGGGCCGGCAGGGCCTGCTGTTTTCCGCGACCTTCAGCCCCGAAATCCGCAAGCTGGGCCGCACGTTTCTGCGCACCCCCGTCGAAGTCGAGGTCGCGCGGCCCAATGCCACGGCCGATACCGTGACCCAGATCGCTTATCCCCTGGAAGGCGAGGCCAAGCGCCGGGCCGTGGTGCATCTGGTCAAATCGCGCCAGCTCAACCAGGTCATCGTGTTTTCCAACACCAAGATCGGTTGCAGCCGCCTGGCCCGCCAGCTGGAACAGGACGGCGTGCGCGCGGAATCCATCCACGGCAACAAGACCCAGGTCGAACGCATGAAGGCGCTGGACGCCTTCAAGGCTGGCACCCTGGAAGTCCTGGTGGCCACCGACGTGGCCGCGCGCGGCCTGGACGTTGCCGGGGTGCCCTGTGTGATCAACTATGATCTGCCGCGCAACGCCGAAGACTACGTCCACCGCATCGGCCGCACCGGTCGGGCAGGGGCCTCGGGCGAGGCCATTGCGCTGTTCTCTCCTGACGAAGAACGCTACCTGCAGGACATCGAAAAACTCATCAAGACCCGCATCCCTCGCGGCGAACTCGAACTGCCGCGCAGCATGGCTCGCCGCCGCCCCGTCGGGCATCGTGGGACACCTGCCCGGGCTGTCCCTGAGGCACCGCTGGATGATTTTTTCACCCGACCCTACGAACCGTCCGCCGCTGCGCCGCGCCCGGATGCCGAACCGCGCCCCGCCGTGGTGCCGGCGCGTCGGTCCGTGGGTGTCTTGCTGGGCGGTAAATCTTCTTAATCTGCCAGGCTGTCCAGGCTGCCTGGGCCGACCGACAGCGCCGGCAGCTCAGCGGCGCCATCGATCAGCCGCCGCAATTGCTCGATGCGCGGCTGCAGCGCGCCCCAGTAGCGCGTGCCCTGTCGATCCTGCACCAGGATCGTGGGAAAGTTCTCGATATCCTCATCGCCCAGCCAGTCCGGGCTGTACTCGACATCCACCCAGAGAAAAGTCCAGTCGGGGTATTCGTCGGCCAGCGCTTCCAGCAGGGGGCGCCAGGCGTCGCAGGTGCGGCACCAGGCGGCGCAGTAGCAGGCCACGCGGCGGCCTGTGTCCGAGGCCAGCCGGGCGCGCAGGGCCTGGGGATCGATGTGCGGATCGAACAATTTCATGCAGACAGACATCCCGTTCTTTGAATAAGATGGATTGTATGGGTTCACAAGGACATTTCTCTGTATGACGCATCAAGCCCTCGCCTTGCGCGATTCCCGTTCCTCTCATGGCCTGGCGCTGGTCGGGCAGGCGTTTCGGCGGGCCGCCGCCAGCCAGTTGCATCCACGCATGCTGGCGGCCCTGTTCCTGCCCTTTGTGATCGCCTGCCTGGGTGCCGTGCTGCTGCTGTGGTTCTTCTGGCAACCCCTGACCGGCTGGCTGGACCAGGAGGCTTCATCCTGGGGCTTGTTCAATACCGTTGACGGCTGGCTGATCGCCATTGGCCTGTTTTCCCTGAAACTGTGGCTGGTGCCGTTGATGGCGGCGGGTCTGCTGCTGCCCATGGCGGGCATCCTGGGCCTGGCGATTGCCGCCGTGTTCGTCATGCCCATCGTCTTGCACCATCTGGAACGCCGCGACTACGTGGGGCTGGGCCGCCAGGGGCGCCATGCAACGGCGCTGGGCATCTGGAATGCGGCCTGGGTCGGGGTGCTGTTCTGCCTGGGGTGGCTGGTGACCATGCCGTTGTGGCTGATTCCGCCGATGGCGCTGCTGCTGCCGGTGTTCTGGTGGGCTTTCGCGCTGAACCGGATGCTGCGAGTGGATGCCATGATCGAACACGCCAGCCCGGCCGAACGGCGGCTGCTGTGGCGGCGCCACAATCGCCAGCTCTGGCTGATTGCGGCCTGCCTGGCGGTCGTCAACTTGATTCCCTTGTTCTGGCTGGTGATGCCGGTATTCTCGGCGCTGGTGTACGCTCATTTCTGCCTGGAGGCGATCCGCCGCCTGCGGGCCGAAACTGTCATGGACCTTTGATCTGGAAATCCGATGATGCCATCCGCCCCTGTTCACGCCGCCGATCCGTCCGCAGTCCAGTCCACCGCGAGCGAGGCCGCCGCTTGCCCGATTTCCCAGTCGCCGCCGCGTGTGCGGCTGATCGCCATTGGCGACGAAATCCTGTCGGGGCGTCGCCAGGACAAGCATTTTTCCAAGCTGATTGAATTGCTGCAGGAACGTGGCTTGCGATTGCATGCGGCAGAATTCATCTCCGACGACGAGGATGATATTGTTGAATGCCTGCGCCGCAGCTTCGCGACGCCCGATATCGTTTTCTGCTGCGGGGGCATCGGCGCCACGCCCGACGACCGCACGCGCCAGGCCGCCGCACGCGCCCTGGGAGTGCCGCTGGCGCTGCATCCCGAAGCCGCCCGCCTGATTGGCCAACGCTGCGCGGACATGGCGGCCAAGGGCCAGGGCAGTGCCGACATGTCCACCCCGGAAAACCAGCAGCGCCTGCAGATGGGGGTTTTTCCCACCGGGGCGGAAATCATTCCGAACAGCTACAACCGGATCCCTGGATTCTTCATCCACGATCACAGCTTCATGCCGGGCTTTCCCGTGATGGCGCATGCCATGATGAGCTGGACGCTGGATACGCGCTATGCCAGGTGGCATCATCTCGAAGCACGGGTAGAGCATTCCTTCCTGGTGTTCGGCCTGCCTGAATCCCGCGTCACCCCGGCGCTGGAATGGCTGGAGCAGCGCTGGGCAGGCATCCGCGCCTTCAGCCTGCCCAACGTCGGCGATTCGGGGGGGCACCCCCACATTGAACTGGGAGTCAAGGGCGCCCCAGAGGCCGCTGCCGAGGCGCTGGCCTGGCTGCGGTCCGAGGTGCTGGCGCTGGGCGGTCGGCTTGAGCCTCCCGCCTGACCGGATTCCGCGCGGGCCGGGCGGGGCTTTGGCCAGTTGCCAGGAAACACTTGCCATACGGTGTGTTTTTTCATAGTATGGAAAAATGGCGCAATGCAACAAAGCGAACCCATGGCACGTTCTTCTCCCTCGTCTTCTATGTCTTCACACGGTGCTCCGGCGCTTGCCTCGGTCGCCGGAGACCACGGCGCAGTGACGATCCAGGTTCTGGATCGGGCCATGCGCATCCTGGATGTCCTGGCTGGGCAGCGTGATCCTGTCACGCTGAAGGATCTGTCGGCCGCCACCGGCCTGCATGCTTCGACCACGCACCGGATCCTGGCCGATCTGGCCGTGGGCCGTTACGTCGAACGGGTGGACAGCGGCCTGTATCGGCTGGGCATGCGTCTGCTGGAACTCGGCTCGCTCGTCAAGGGCCGCCTGGACGTGCGCGCGGCCGCCATCGGGCCGATGCGTGAACTGCATCGCCAGACAGGCCAGACCGTCAACCTGTCGCTCATCCAGGGGGACGAGATCGTCTACGTCGAACGCGCCTGGAGCGAACGATCCGGCATGCAGGTCGTGCGGGCCATCGGCGGCCGGGCACCCCTGCACCTGACTTCGACCGGCAAGCTGTTCCTGTCCATGTGGGATGCCCGCAGTGTGCGCAGCTACGCCATGCGCACGGGGCTGGCCGGCACTACGCGCAACAGCATCACCGAGGTCGATCAGCTGGAACGCGAACTCGCGCTGGTGCGCCGGCACGGCTATTCGCGCGACAACGAAGAACTCGAACTCGGGGTGCGCTGCATCGCGGCAGGCATCCATGACGATTCGGGAGCACTGCTGGCCGGCCTGTCCCTGTCGGCCCCTGCAGAACGCATGCGCGACGATTGGATTCCGCTGTTGATGAGCACCAGCGCGCGTATTTCCGAGGCACTGGGCTACGAGGCGCAACACTGAATACCGGGCGGCGGGACAGGGATTTCCGCGCTGCGCTGGTTGTTTTGATACGCCTGGCAACCATTTTGTTGCGACGCAACAAAATTGATTGACATTCTTGGCGGATCTTATAAAATTTCAATTGTGCGTTGCAGCAAAACCGCTGTGATCGAGAAGGTGCCGGGCATTGTGCCTCTGAGGAAGCCTTCTACATTTGACAAGGAGTCATCATGAGCGCGAATCAACAATCCCTGCTGGCCTCTCAAAAGGCCGTCATCGACAACCTGCTGGCCGTCCAGGGCACGTTTTTCAGCGGTTTCGAAAAACTGGTCGATCTGAACCTGAAGGCGACCAAGGCTGCTCTGGAAGACGTGGCCCAGAAATCCCAGGAAGCCACCGAACTGAAAGACGCCCAGGAACTGCTGGCCTTTACCTCCACGCTGGTGCGCCCGGAACAGGCGGTGGCCTATGGCAAGGACGTCTACGAAATCCTGGCCGAAATCCAGGGTGACCTGAGCAAGCTGGCCGAAGCCCAGCTGGCCCAAGGGCAGAAACAGGTGTCTGATGCGGTCGAACAGTTTGCCCGCAATGCCCCGACCGGATCCGAAGGTGCCGTGGCGCTGCTGAAGTCCTCGCTGGCCACTGCGACCAATGCCTATGAATCTGCCACCAAGGCTGCCCGCCAGGCCGCCAGCGCGGCGGAATCGAATTTCGCTGCCGCGACCAATGCCACGCTGAAGGCTGCGGCCGATGTCGGCAAGGCCACCAAGGCCAGTTCGCGTTCGCGCCGCTCTGCCTGATCGCTGTCTGATCGGCGTAGGCATGGCCGGCGGGTTTTCCAGCCGGCCATGCCAGCAGCCCCGGGACGAAAGTCCCGGGGCTTCGTTTTATGCGGTCAACGGATGTAGCAGCATCCCCTTGAGGGGCAGCAAGCAGGCGCAAGCCGCGCACCGCGTGGGGACGCCTTTTCCACGTATACTCGCCCACAGGTGGCCGCATGGCCGTGCGCTTTGCCTGCGCCATGGCGCGGTGGGGTGCTTTCCCGTTGATCATCCCGTTTCGAGGACTCATGGCGATTTCCTCTGTGCGCCGTTCTGGTCTTTGGTGGGGGCTGGTGGCGTTGCTGGTCCTGGGGGCCTGGGGATGGTGGTCGAACCGCCCGGCGCCTGCGGCTGCGGGCAACACCGAAGTCGCCCCTGTCCTGGTGCGCACGGCGCTTGTGGCGGTGCGCGACATGCCTATCCGCCTTCAGGGGCTGGGTGCGGTTCAGGCCTGGGCCAGTGTCACGGTGCGCGCGCGTATCGACGGTCAACTCGAATCGCTTGGCTTCCGAGAAGGCGAGATCGTGCGCCAGGGACAGCTCATCGCCAGGCTCGATGATCGCACTCAGCAGGCGCAGTTGGCCCAGGCGGTTGCGCAGCGGGCGCGGGATCAGGCGCAACTGGACAACGCCCGCCAGGATCTGGCGCGCTATGTCGAACTGGCCCGCCATGGCGCCATCGACCGCAAGACGCTGGACACCCAGCGTGCTCAGGTGGCCGTGCTGCAAGCCGCTGTTCAAGCGGATGAGGCCCAGATCCAGGCCGCGCGCGTCCAGTTGGATTACACCCGCATCACGGCCCCTTTGACGGGGCGTACCGGGGCGCGGCAGGTGGACCCGGGCAATCTGGTCCGCGCGACGGATGCTGCCGGGCTGGTGCTGATCAATCAGGTCGATCCGATTGCCGTCAGCTTTACCGTGCCGGATACGGCATTTGCCGCCGTTCAGGCGGCCATGCATGCGTCCGGTCCGGGACTGGCGGTCGAGGTCTATGATCGGGGCCGGCCTGAACGGTTGGGGCTGGGCACGCTGGTCCTGATGGACAATCGGATCGACACTGCCAGCGGTACTTTGCGCCTGAAGGCCCGGTTGGACAATCCCACCCTGGCCCTTTGGCCTGGGCAGACAGTGGATGTGCGCCTGATCCTGGGCCAGCAGGCGGGCGCTCTGGTGGTGCCGGAATCCGCTGTGCAGCGTGGTGCCGATGGCCTGTACGCCTATGTGGTCGGACCGGACGATCACGTGCGCATGCAGGCAGTGCGGACGGCCGTGATGCAGGATGGCCTGGCCATCGTGACCCAAGGCTTGTCTGCGGGTCAGCGCGTCGTGGTCGATGGCCATTACAAGCTGCGGCCCGGCGTACAGGTTGCCGAGGCAATGACTGATGCGACAGGCCCGACGCCTGCGGATGCGAGCTTTCCGACCGCTGAGCCGGGGAATGCCCTGTGAACGTTTCTGAACCGTTCATCCGGCGGCCCATCGGCACGGCTTTGCTGGCCATGGCCCTGTTCCTGTTGGGTTTGGCAGTGTTTCCGCTGCTGCCGGTGGCGCCATTGCCCCAGGTCGATTTCCCGACCATTCAGGTCACGGCCAGGCTGCCCGGGGGCAACCCGGAGACCATGGCCACCAGCGTGGCCCAGCCGCTGGAGCGGGAATTTTCCACCATTTCCGGCCTGGTGCAGATGAGTTCCGAGAATGCGCTGGGCGTCTCGCGCATTACGCTGCAGTTTGCACTGGATCGCAATATCGATGGCGCGGCCCTGGACGTGCAAAGCGCCATCAATGCGGCTTCGCGCCAGTTGCCCTCGAATCTGTCCAGTCCGCCGACTTTTCGCAAGATCAATCCGGCGGACTTTTCCATCCTGATCCTGTCGGTGCAGTCCGATGTGCTGCCGGTCACCGAGGTCAACGATTTCGCCGATAACATCCTGGCCCAGCAGTTGTCGCGCATCGAAGGCGTGGGCCAGGTGAATATCTTCGGCCAGCAGAAGCCGGCCATTCGCATCCAGGTCGATCCCCAGAAAATTGCTGCGCTGGGCCTGGACCTGGAGTCGATCCGGGGCGTGATTGCCACCACCACGGTCAACCAGCCCAAGGGGGTGATCGATGGCCGCCACCAGAGCTATACCATCTACGCCAACGATCAAGTGCTGGATGTGGCGCCCTGGAATGACGTGATCGTCGCCTGGCGCAATGGCGCACCGGTGCGGGTGCGCGACATCGGCCAGGCCGTGGCGGGGCCGGAAGACGCAAAACAGGCCGCCTGGGCATTCGCCGGCCAGGGGGCGGGCCCGGGCGATGTAGCGCGCAATGGCCGTTCCCTGGTGATGGGGATCACCAAGCAGCCCGGGGCCAATGTGATCGAGACGGTCGAGCGCATCCGCGCTGAATTGCCGCGCCTGATGGCATCCATGCCGGCCAGCATCCAGGTCAGCACCCTGATGGACCGGACACAGAATATCCGCGCTTCGGTCCGCGAGGTCGAGTTCACGCTGCTGCTGTCGATCGCGCTGGTGGTGCTGGTGATTTTCGTGTTCCTGCGCAATGTGACGGGCACGCTGATCGCCGGCGCCACGGTACCGCTGTCGTTGATGGGCACCTTTGCCCTGATGTACGTGGCGGGCTACAGCCTGGACAATCTGTCGCTGATGGCATTGACGATTTCCGTGGGGTTCGTGATCGACGATGCCGTGGTCATGCTGGAAAATATCTGGCGCCATCTGGAAGAGGGCGCGCCGCCCATGCAAGCCGCCCTGAAGGGGGCCCGCGAGATCGGCTTTACCATCGTGTCGATCTCGGTGTCGCTGATGGCAGTGTTCATCCCTCTGTTGCTGATGAGCGGCATGGTGGGTCGGCTGTTCCGGGAATTCGCCGTGACGGTCGTCATGACCGTGATGATCTCCATGCTGGTGACGCTCACCCTGACCCCCATGCTGTGTTCGCGCTATCTGAGCAACCCGGGGCAGAACCCGGGCGGGCGCCTCCAGCGGGCGTTCGAGCGCGGCTTCCAGCGGTTGCAGGCCGCCTACCGGCGGGGGCTGGACGTTGTGCTGGATCACCAGTTCGCCACGCTGTGCTTTTTCCTGGTAACGGTGGCGGCCTCGGCGTTCTTGTTTGTCGTGATTCCGAAAGGATTTTTCCCACAGCAGGATACGGGGGCGATTTTCGGCCTGGCGGAATCTTCGCAGGACAGTTCATTCGATGCCATGAACCAGCGCATGCTGGCCCTGGCCGACGTGCTGCGCCAGGACCCCGATGTGGCCTCTTTTGGCATGAGCAGCAATGCGCCGACCTTCAACACCGGGCGTTTTTTCATCAATCTGAAGCCGCGCGAAGCCGGACGCAAGGCCAGCGCCGATGAAGTCATCCGCCGGCTGCGGCCGCAGTTGGAGCCGGTCCCCGGGGTGCGCCTGTTCATGCAGGCGGGGCAGGACATCAATGTGGGTGGGCGCCTGTCGCGCACCCAGTACCAGTACACCCTGACCAGTGCCAGCCTGGAAGAACTCAATACCTGGGCACCGCGTCTGCTGGAACGTTTCCGCAGCTTGCCACAACTGGCCGATCTGGCGACAGACCAGCAGAACAGCGCCAATACGGCGGTGGTCACGATCGATCGCGCCCGCGCCGCCATGTTCGGCATCACACCGGCCATGATCGACAGCACCCTGTACAGTGCCCTGGGGCAGCGCCAGGTGGCGCAATATTCCACCCAGATCAACAGCTATCAGGTGATCCTGGAAATCACCCCGGAACTGCAGTCGGATCCCGCCGTATTTTCGCGCTTGTACATCCAGTCGCCGCTGACCGGCGAACAGGTGCCGCTGTCCAGCCTGGTGCGGGTGGATCTGTCCAGGCCGGGTTATCTGTCCATCAATCATCAGGGCCAGTTTCCGGCAGTGACGATCTCGTTCAATCTGGCGGCGGGATATTCGCTGGGGCAGGCAGTGGATGCCATTCGCGCAGCGCAGGCCGTCATGGAGCTGCCGCTGTCGATCCAGGGGGCTTTCCAGGGTACGGCCAAGGTATTCCAGGAATCCCTGGCGACCCAGCCTTACCTGATTGCTGCTGCCCTGGTGGCCGTGTACATCGTTCTGGGCCTGCTGTACGAAAGCACCATTCATCCTTTGACCATCCTGTCCACCTTGCCGTCGGCCGGGGTCGGGGCGCTGCTGATTCTGATGGGCAGCGGCTTCGATCTGAGCGTCATCGCAATCATCGGCATCCTGCTGCTGATCGGCATCGTCAAAAAGAACGGCATCATGCTGGTCGATTTCGCCCTGGTGGCCGAGCGCCAGCAGGGTC
>Ga0265295_1007549_pt1 | contig 12474 bp, 12 predicted proteins | sample Munlansysbiofilm_FD_192503 | JGI IMG/M metagenome (GOLD analysis project Ga0265295, IMG submission 192503) | Leachate microbial communities from a municipal landfill in Southern Ontario, Canada - Methane capture system biofilm | ecosystem: Engineered > Solid waste > Landfill > Unclassified ... | reverse complement strand
TATGACGACCCTAAAGATATTAATCCGAAGAAAGTTAAAGCAACAAAAGTAACCTTTAAAGCCGCACGTTCCCTAACAAGAGCCATAAAAGAAATGAAATTCGACAATATGCGTAAACCACCAAAGGGATTGGTAACGAAAGATACTTCTTCTGAGGAATAGGAGCTTGTTTTATCGCAAATATAGGTAGTATTTACAACCTTTCTTTTAAAATCTAACTAAGATAAAAGAGAGGCGCAGGCTTTTTGTATCCTTTTAAGTCGAGTAATATTTTTCTTATTCTCTCTTGCCAATTGAAGATTGTAACGGCTTTGCATATTGATAAGAAGTTCTGCACTAATCCCAAGAGCAGACTCAAATATTAGAGCTATTTCTGTAGTAATAGGTCTTTTTGCATTAAGTATTTCGTTAAGCATAGTATAAGGAATTTCCAAATACTCAGAGAATTGTTTCTGCGAAATACCCCTAAAACCCAATTCCTCTTTAATAATCTCCCCTGGATGAGTAGGATTAATCGTTTTTATATTATTCATATTGGTTTTATTCTTTATCTATAATTCTAATATACTTAATCAATATGATGGTATATAAGTTGTTTTTGCAAAGATATGTAATTTTCTGGATTCTCTTGCTTTGGGTGGTGTAGGGTTTTTGTTGTAACTTTGCAGGGTAAATAATTATTATGATGATTGGAAAGAAGTTTTATATTTATTCTCATGGGGAGAAGGTTTTTGATTATGCTTGTGAGGTTGCTAAGGAGTTGGGGGATATTAAAAGGATTGTTTTGGTGGTAAAGTCAAGACAAGATACTGATTTGATTGGTAATATTATTCCGGGGATTGATATTGATAAGCTTTTTAGCGGTTATAGACCTTCGGAAAGTGATTTATCAATTAAGATTGAAACAATAAAAACATATACAGGCTCATCTGCGAATAGGGATATTATTATTTGCTGCGATTTGGATTCAAACGATGTTTATAAACTTGAAGACCTTTTCGGAATTAAGGCAATAATTGCAATGACAAGCAGTGAGGAGAATATCCAAGAATGGATTAAAACAAGGAATGTAATAAATATAGAAACTAAAGAGCAGGAATTTATCGAGGAGCCTTCCGATATTGCTAAGATTGCTTTGGAGGAATTGATAAATGGTATAAATATTTCGACAGGACTACGTCAACCCTCTGGTATTAAAAAAGCAAAGGTAATATTAAAAGTCCTTAGCGAATATGAATTAGAGCTTGACCCAATGGTGCTTGAGGCTTATCTTGCAAATTCCCTTAACTGTCCAACCAAACACTCAAGAGAAATTAAAGACCTATATATAGAGCTAAAAGGGATGAAGGTAATGAAAGGTTTGGTAAAAGATGAGATAATAGAAATCTATAAATCTTGGACAGATACCCTAAAATACAGTACAAAAACAAACTAAACGCAAAGTGTTTTAGTCATTGATTTACTTTATTGATATTTTTATATAGTGAATATCTTTATCTTGTTCATAATTCTCAGCGTGAATTACTTCTAAGTACAAAGAATTGTCTTTTCCCCAAAAGAAATTATCTCTTTCAGTTGTTTTCCATTTTGAAAAATGTAATTCTGTAATTAGATTAATATCATTTCCTTTGATTGAAAACAATTGAAAATCGGTTGTATTGAGATATGGATTATAGGATAAGGAAGTAATATGTTTCTTATTTGGAGAGATTATTGGAATGTCATATAATACTATTTCTTTTCCCGAGTCCTTATCTATTAAAAAACAATTAAACCATTCATAAAAGTACCCCAATACAACATACTTGTTTATAAAAGGAATTTGTCCAAAATATTCATACTGACTATAGTTGAAGCTTTCGCCGTCTTCATCAATATCAATATATTTTACTGTTGTACTACTACAGTTTAAACTAATAACTCCTTTGTCTTTAAAAACAGAAAGAGTATCACGAACGAAGTGGTTTTCTTCTTTTATCTTATGATTATTAAACTCTTCTTCGCTAATGAATTCCACATTAATAAAATTACTGAGAGTATCTCCATTAACTTTATCATTAAAAGTCGAATCAAAATAACTTATTGTCAAAAGGTCATCTTTACTTAATCTTGTCTCAGATTCAGTTTGAGAAAAAAGACTGTATATTGAAATAGAAAAGAATATAAAAAGTATAAGCTTCTTCATAAGTAATTTTTGTTGCAAAGATATACTTTTAATCTCAATCAACAAATAAAGATAATTCTTTTAACTAAGTGGGAAAATAATACCTGAATATAGCTGTTTTATTACGCAAAGTGCGTTACGCATTATGCGTAATTGAAAATTAATTTATATCTTTGCAGGGATTAAATTAATTTGTTATGAAAAAGCCTTTAAGTCCTTTTTTGATAAGCGGTTATATCTCTAAGGAGTATTTCTGCGATAGAGAGTCAGAGTATGAAATATTAAAGAAAAATACTTTAAATGGTGTAAATACTACCCTTATTTCTCCAAGAAGATTAGGGAAAACGGGATTAATCTTCCATTATTTCGACTCTTTGAAGAATGAAAAAGATATTGAAACAATATATGTAGATATATATTCTTCATTGAATATTGAAGACTTTATAAGATTATTGGCAGAGGCAATATTAGAGAAGTTTCCAGAGAAAACCTCCTTTGGTAAGAAGTTCCTAACTCTTATTAAGGGATTTCGTCCTCGTTTTACTTTTGATAGCATAAGTGGAGCTCCGCAAATTGAATTTAATTATCAATCGCAAAATGACAAAGAATATACCCTTAAACAATTATTGCTATTCTTAGATAGCCAAGATACAAAGATAATAATAGCAATTGATGAGTTCCAACAAATTGTAAACTATCCAGAGAAAAATATAGAAGCAATCCTAAGAACATATATCCAACAACTTAAGAATATTAATTTTATTTTTAGCGGTTCTCAAGCACATATATTAGCAGAGATGTTCCTAAGTTCAAAACGTCCTTTCTTTTCAAGTACTCAGTTTCTAAATCTTGAAAAAATTGAAAGAAGTAAATACAAGGAGTTTATTAAATATCATTTCTCTCAAGGAGATAAAAGTATTACAGAAGAATGTATTGATTATATTTTAGATTGGACAAAGGGATATACATTCTATACTCAAAGTTTATGTAATAAAGTTTATAGAAATAAAAAAATAGATTTGGAGATTATCAAACTCGAATCTCTTGGTTTGATTAAAGAAAAAGAACCTTCCTTTTTCCAATATCGTAATTTACTAACACCTAACCAATGGAAGTTTCTAATAGCACTTGCAAAAGAAGAAGAGATCGAGCAAATCTATTCTAATGATTTTCTTAAGAAATATAATCTCGGAACACCTTCAAGTGCAAAGAGAGTAGTTAATTCATTAGTTGAAAAGGAAATGATTTTAGAAAGAAACACCAAAGAGGGAAGTAGTTTTACAGTTTATGATGTATTCTTAATGAGGTGGCTACAATTGACCTATTAGTCTATTAATTTATTCCTCAAATAAAGATAATTCTCCAAATAGGTTAAAAGTAAGGCGGTGATGAGGGGTGATGCCGAATTGTTTAATGGCTTTTCTATGGGCTTTTGTTGGATAGCCTTTGTTCTTTTGCCAGTTGTATTCTGGGTAGTCTTTGGCTAAGGTTTCCATATACTCATCTCTGTAAGTTTTGGCAAGGATTGACGCTGCGGCTATTGATTGGTATTTGGCATCTCCTTTGATTATGCAATTATATGGGATTTTTAAATCGGTGCGGAAACGGTTGCCGTCTATTAATAATAATTCGGGTTTGATATTTAATTGCTTTACAGCCTGGCTCATCGCCTTAAAGGATGCATTAAGTATATTTAGCTTGTCTATCTCTTCATTAGATATAAAGCATACTGAATAGGCAATTGCATTTTCTTCGATTTCTTTTCTTAAGGTTAAACGCTTTTTCTCGGATAATTGTTTGGAGTCGTTAAGTGTTTCGCTCTTAAATCCATTTGGAAGAATTACTGCGGCAGCAACAACAGGACCAGCAAGGCATCCTCTCCCAGCTTCGTCGCAGCCACACTCTAATATATCCTGGGATTGGTAATATGGTAATAACATATTTGTATAAAAAAATAAAGGGCAGGTCAATTAACCCACCCTTTGTTATGCTAATAATATATTATTTTATATTCTTTAATATGCTTTCGAAGAATAATAAACCGTCAGTATTTCCAAGCTCTTTGTCAGCAGCTCTTTCTGGGTGAGGCATCATTCCGAAAACATTTCTTGTCTTATTGGTGATACCAGCAATGTTTTCAATGGCTCCATTAGGATTTGACTCCGGAGTAATATTACCTTTTTCATCGCAGTAACGGAAAAGAATTTGATCGTTATCGTTAAGGCGTTTTATTGTGTCTGCATCTGCATAGAAATTACCTTCTCCGTGAGCAATAGGAATATTATATGCCTTACCAATAGCAGAATCTTTTGTGAAGATTGTATTAGTGGTTTGAGGGGTTATGAATTGGTTTTGACAGATGAATTTCTGACTATTATTATGTCTTAAAGCTCCGTCTAAAAGGTGAGATTCGGTAAGTATTTGGAAGCCGTTGCATACTCCTAATACATAACCTCCCTTATTTGCAAAGGAGATAACTGAATCCATAATAGGAGAGAATCTTGCAATAGCTCCTGAGCGAAGATAGTCTCCATAAGAGAAACCACCAGGTAAAACAATAAAATCACAGCCTTTTAAATCGTTTTCTTTGTGCCAAAGCTCAACAACTTCTTGCTTTAAAAGGTCTTGTAATAAGTAAATCATGTCGTGGTCGCAATTAGACCCAGGAAAGATAACTACACCAAATTTCATTATTTCTTGTTTTATATTTGATTGCAAAGTTAAGAAAATTCTCTCTAAAACCTTGTATAACTATAAAAAACTTATATCGAACGAAAGAATGAACTTAGCTAATACCAATATAATTAGAATGCTAAGGATAATATTAGAATAGATTAGTTTTCTTTTTTGAAACAAGTAGTATGAGAATAAATATGCCATGGCTGGTGCGGCAATAATTATTAATTCTCTGTACTGAATAAAATAGAAGCAAGGGAAAAGAGATATAATAAAGAATAAAACAATAACTGATGTTTTCTTTCTAAAACTAATATTACTATCATTTCTATACATTAATAAAGATGAAAGAGATATTATAGTAAATATTCCTATGCCTATGTAAAATATTATCTGCATAGGGGGTAGGCTGAAATACAAGTCAGGGATTGATTGTAGTGTTGTGAGAAAGTGATTTGTTTTTATCTCAAGTTTATCTATTATAAAATAATAAGCTCCAAGTAAAATATAAGGAGTAATTAATCCAAGCAAACTTATTATCCATAATCTCCATTTATAGTTTTTATAAGCTATAAAACTTAAACATATCCAAAGTATAAAGAAAATTGATGGAGAATAAGTAAGTGAAGATAGAGAGATTAAAAGAGCAGAATTAAAGATTTCATCAGCTCCATCTCGTTTATCATAGCTTTTAAATATAAAGTATAATGCAATTATTACAAAGGTGTTTGATATTATAATTGGATTAAGCGTCATAATGTTCTTATCACTGCTTAATATAAGTAAGTAAATAAAAGCAGGGAAAAAAGAAGTCTTGCTTGATAATTGATTATAAGAGAAAATAGAATTGAGTATGATTGCCTGGAAATAAATTAAAAAGAAAGCAATAATTGAGCTAAGAAGAGGATAAAGCGAAAGGAGATTATAGATTGTTTGATATATAGGCATATCGAAATCGCTTGAAATCATCTTTGGAGGATTTGTAAAAATAGGTATCCATAAAAGTAAAGGAACTATTATTAGTAGTAATAGTTGAAGATGATAGTTTTTCTTAAAAGTTTTTACAAACATTTTTCTCTAATTAATCTATTGTAGTTTTAGACTGCGAAGTTACTAAAAATTATTGTTTTTAGCAAATTAAGAACTTTTGAGTGCACTCTTTTCCCTTATCTTTACTATCTTTGCAGTATATTTTATTATTTAGATGCACACAAGAACAGAACTATTAATCGGAAAAGAATCATTAGAAAAACTTAAAAAATCTCACGTAATGGTTGTTGGGTTAGGTGGAGTTGGAGCTTATTCGGCAGAGATGTTGGTTAGAGCAGGAATAGGTAAAATCACTATTGTGGATGGGGATATAGTAAACCAGTCTAATAAGAATAGACAGTTAATTGCTTTGGATTCAACCCAAGGAAAGGAAAAAACAGAGGTATTGGCAAAGCGTTTAAAAGATATAAACAAGGATTTAGAGATAATTGAGGTTAATCAGTTTATTAGGGATGAGTTTATGATTGAGCTATTGAAAAGAGATAAATATGATTTTATTGTAGATGCAATAGATACTCTTTCTCCTAAGCTTTATCTAATTATTCATTCTCTTACATTAAATATTCCTATTATAAGTTCTATGGGTTCGGGAGGCAAATTTGATCCAACCCAAGTAAAGGTATCGGATATATCAAAATCTTATAATTGTAGCCTTGCCTCAGCACTTAGAAAGAAATTACATAAGATGGGAGTTTACTCAGGTTTTTCGGTTGTCTATTCTTCTGAGAAAGTTTCTGAGCATGTTGTTGTTGAAGATAAGGGGCAAAACAAGAGAAGTACAGTAGGTACAATTTCATATATGCCACCAATATTTGGATGTATGTGTGCATCGGTAGTAATTAGAGAACTGATTGGCATGGAGTCATATTCAAAGTCAAATGATAATAGGTTTTATGCGAATAAAAAAGAAAAGCCATTAATATTATATGATAATAAAAACGAATAAATAATTGGGATTATGAATGAAGAAAAGAAAGAAGTGAATGAAATAGAAGTGATTTGTAAAAATACAAATACTACTTTAAGAGTTAAGGCAGGGATAACAATAAGTCAGATAATTGATATTGCTAATTTAAAGAACGAGTTTCCAATACTTGGTGCCTATATTAATAATAAGGTTCAGAACCTTAACTATAAAATCTTTATTCCAAAAACAATAGAGTTTATTGATATTAATAATGTAAATGGAAGAAGGATGTATGCAATGAGTCTTATGTTCTTATTGTATAAAGCAACTAAAGAAATCCTTCCTAAATCAGAATTAATTATTCGTCATTCTATGTCAAATGGTTTCTATGCAGAGATAGAGAAGATAGATAAGGATTTAGATATTGAATTGATAGAAAGGATTAAGAATAGAATGAGGGAATTAGTGATAGAAAATATTCCATTCACTAAAGAAATAATTCCAGCTGAAAATGCTATAGGATTATATGAGGAAAAGGGGATGAGAGAAAAGTCAGAACTAATTAAAACACTCAATAGATTATATGCAAATGTGGACTATTTAGGAAATACAGTTAATCATTTCTATTATGAGCTTGTTCCTTCTACATCCTATCTGGAAGTCTTTGATTTAGTTAGTTTCGATAAAGGCATGATGTTGATAATGCCAAATAATAAAAACCCTAAGGAATTATCAAATGGCAGGAGTAAGCAAAGGAAAATGTTTTCTGTATTTCAAGAATATGAGCAGTGGGTGCATATATTGGGGACTCCTTATGTTTCTGAATTAAACAAGGTTGTTGAGAAAAAAAATGAGATAAAACTTATTCAAATTTCTGAAGCTTTGCATGAAAAGAAATACTCCAATATTGCTGACTCAATTCATAAAAGGGGAGAAGATGTGAAAATGGTTTTATTAGCAGGTCCTTCATCATCAGGAAAGACTACAAGTTGCAGGAGATTATCTACTCAATTGGCAGTCTTAGGTTATAAACCTGTTCAAATATCTTTAGATGATTATTTCCTTGACAGAGAGTTTACACCAATAGATAAAGATGGGAATTATGATTTTGAAGCATTAGAGGCATTAGATATTGAACTTTTCAATACCCAAATGAATATGCTTATGAATTCAGAAGAAGTAAGCATCCCTAAATTTAATTTTATTACAGGTAAGAAAGAGTATAATGGACATATATTAAAGATGGAGGGAAATTCAATATTAATTATAGAAGGAATACATGCACTCAATCCAAAGCTAACGGAGAAGATAGATAAAAAGAATAAGTTTAATATCTTTGTTTCAGCTCTTACACAGGTATCATTGGATAGACATAACTTAATAAGTAGTAGTGATAATAGGTTGATAAGAAGGATGGTTAGGGATAATAATTACAGAGGGTATAGTGCTTTGGATACTCTTTCACGTTGGCAAAGTGTTAGAAATGGAGAAGAGAAGCATATATTCCCTTATCAAGAGAACGCAGATGAGATATTTAATTCTTCATTATTATATGAAATAGGAGTATTAAAACCTTTTGCTGAAACACTTTTAAATGCAGTTCCTCAAAACAGAGTTGAGTATGCTGAGGCAAAGAGATTATTGAGTTTTTTGTCAAATTTCAAGACAATAGGTCATGAATTTATACCTCCAACTTCAATTATGAGGGAGTTTTTAGGGGGTTCAAGTTTCGATTATTAATAATAATGTATACAATAATATTAAACTTACTACGTTAAGTTTTAAAGCGTTTATAGGTGTTTAGATTGTTTCAATATTATAAAAAAACAAAAAAACTTGCCTTGTAATCAAAAATGAAGTAATTTAGCAACCTGAAACGTAAAGTAAATAAAATAGGTTTTTAACAATAAAACTTCAATGCTATGGAAGTAAAGAAATCAGAAAAAGCCAATCTTGAGAACAAAAAGGCACTTTTTGTTCAAATAGGATTAGTGGTTGCATTGAGTATAGTTATCTTCGCCTTCGAATATAAAACTTACGACACAAAGGAGTCTAATCTTATTGTTCGTGAAGCTATTCAAGAGGTTGAAGAAACTGTAATTCAAACTCAGAGAGATGAACCACCACCACCACCTGAGGATGTACCACCACCAGAAACTACCGAATTTGACATCGTAGAGGATGATGTTAAATTGGAAAATGAGTTTAAGGTAACAAGTTTTGAAAACAAATCAAACGTTGTTGTTACTGCTAAAACCATTGTTATTGAGGAAGAAGAAGAAGTAGCTCCAGAACAACCTATTTTTAGAGTTGTAGAGCAAGACGCTTCATTCCCTGGAGGTCCAAATGAAATGTATAAATACTTGGGTGAAAATATCAAATATCCTCAACAAGCAAAAGAAACAGGAACTCAAGGAAAAGTTTATTTAGAGTTTGTTGTTGAGGTTGATGGTAGAATTACAGATATTAAAATTCTTCGTGATATTGGTTCTGGTTGTGGAGAGGAAGCAATGAGAGTTGTTTCCAAGATGCCAAAATGGAAGCCAGCACAACAAAGAGGTAAAGCTGTAAGACAATACTTTAATCTCCCAGTTAATTTCACTTTAAAAGGAAATTAATAATTTGATTTTAATTCTTTAATAATAGAGACGGGTTAAATGTTTTTTATCCGTCTCTAATTTTTTATACATATGATAACTGTTAATAATCTTTCTGTTCAATTTACTGGAGTTAATCTATTTGATAATGTCAGTTTTGTTGTAGGTGATAGAGATAGGATTGGTCTAGTTGGGAAAAATGGTGCAGGTAAGTCAACCTTACTTAAAATACTTGCAAATCTTCAAGAACGAGAAACTGGGACAATAATAATTCCTGATGACCAGAGTGTAGGATATCTACCTCAGGAAATGATTCCAAGCTCAAAGGTAAGTGTCTTTGACGAGACAATGACGGCTTTTGTAAGGGTTAGACAATTAGAAGATAATCTTAAGAAAATTACTTCTGAGATTGAGCGAAGAACTGATTATGAATCTTCGGATTATGAGAAATTATTAAATAAACATTTCGAAACAAGCGAGTATTTAAACCTTATTGGAGCAAATAATGCAGAAGGGGAGGCAGAAAAGGTTTTGCTTGGGCTTGGTTTTGAAAGAAGTGATTTTGAAAGGAAATTAGATGAGTTTAGCTCTGGTTGGCAGATGAGGGTTGAGCTTGCGAAGATATTGCTTCAAAAACCAAATTTCATACTATTAGATGAGCCTACAAACCACTTGGATATAGAGTCAATAGAATGGTTGGAGAATTTCCTTGTAAACTATTTTGGAGCTGTAGTATTAGTCTCTCACGATAGGACTTTTTTGGATAATATTACCAAGCGTACAATTGAAATTACTTCAGGAAAGATTTATGACTATAAATGTCCTTATTCTCAGTATGTAATACAACTTCAAGAAAGGAGAGAAACTCAAGCCTCTATACTTAATAATCAACAAAAACAAATTGCAGAAATAGAGAAGTTTATTGATAAGTTTCGATATAAAGCAACAAAGGCAAAGCAAGTTCAATCCCGAATTAAACTGATAGAGAAAATGGAATTGGAAAGTGTTGATGAGATAGATACATCTTCAATTCATTTTAAATTTCCTCCCTCACCACACTCAGGTAAGATATCCTTAGAAATTAATCATCTTTATAAGAGCTATGGGGATAATCATGTGCTAAATGATGTGAATATAATTATTAAGAAAGGGGAGAAGATTGCCTTCGTTGGCAAGAATGGGGAAGGAAAATCTACCCTTGCAAAGATTATTGTTGGACAAATAGATGATTTTAGAGGAGAATGTAAATTAGGACATCAGCTCAAGATAGGTTATTTCGCACAGAATCAGGCAGCATTATTAGATGGAGAATTAACAGTTTTTGAAACAATTGACCATATTGCAACAGGGGATAATCGTTCTAAGATTAGGATTATATTAGGGAGTTTCTTATTTGATGAAGATGATATTGAAAAGAAGGTTAAAGTCCTTTCTGGTGGGGAGAAATCTCGTTTAGCTCTTGCAAAGCTAATCCTTTCTCCAGTAAACTGCCTTGTCTTGGATGAGCCTACCAATCACTTGGATATGGATTCAAAAGATATTCTTAAAACTGCACTTATTCATTTCGACGGGACTTTGATTTTAGTTTCCCACGATAGAGATTTTCTCCAAGGGCTAACAGATAATCTCTATGAGTTTAGAAATAGAACTATAACTGAGTTTAAGGGAGATATCTTTGAATACCTTGAGCATAGAAAGATGGAGGATTTAAAGGAATTGGAGAAGGATGAGAAAGGAAAGGAAGATAAGCAAGTTATTATTACAGAAAACAAAATCAACTACGAAAAGAATAAGGAATTTGAAAGAGAAATTCGTAAAATAAAGAATCAAATTCAAAAGACAGAATCAGAAATTGAGAGCTTAGAAAAAGAGTTAGAGATTATTGATCAAAAACTTTCTGATTCTAAAACATCTTTAGAGCTATTAAACGATAAAACTTTCTTCGACAACTACCAATCCCTTAAAGATAATCTTCAAAAAGCATTAGAAAAATGGGAAGAATTATCAATAGAATTAGAAACTAGAACCCAATAAAATTGAACTTGATTTCGCATTTACGTTTTTTTCAAAGATTTATTATGGCTCACATTAATTTTTTGTGGACTAAGTGAAAAGTTTATAAATTCTGAATAGGAAGAAGTCAGTATTAGTAAGACCTCATATATTAGCTTTAAAGAGTTTGATTTTAGAATTGAATGATTCTGCATTTGCATTTGTGTTTCTGTCCAATTAGATGCTTTCTTACTTTTTTGTTTTTATGAGTTAGTGTTTATGACTAGGGAGTTAGTGTTTATGCTCTAAACACATGATGCTTATGCCTGAGGATTAGCTCCACAGGTGCAAACTCATCCTCCTTATACTATAAAGACACGCTCTCTATGCCATGAGGAGCGTGTCTTCAGACCCTCAGCACATGCTCTTTAGAGCATAACCATTGGGTATAATATTTATCTCTTCTAATTCTACTTGAATGATCATTGTTTTTGTGGATACTTCTCCTAGCTCTTCAACATTTGTTATATTAAAATGCCCAAGTAATCCTATGGTAAAAAATAACCGATTAGTGCTTTTCCCAATTCTCTTTTTTTTATGCAAAAGTAACACTACTCCCCAAACATTTCATCTGAGCCTTTATTATCCATCTCCTTAAATTCAAATCCACAATTCTTACATCTGTAAACAGTTTTATAATAAACTGGATACACCATTAAAGCAAAAGAAACAATTGCAGATAAAACTCCCTTCAATCCTTTCATTGATTTAAATCCTGAATAAAGCTCTTGTGAATTACATTTAGGACATTCAATAATTCTGTCATTTTCATCTAAAGACTTTTCTACTTCTACCTCTCTAATTATATTCTCAGCATCCTCAGTATCTTCTCTCCTTATCTTCAATTTAATTCCTCCTACTGTTACATTAAACAACGGATTCAAAGTGTTAATGTATTCATCAAATAAGAAACACTCAATCCCTTGGCTTTCAAGTTTGGTTTTCGTTATATGAGCATTAATAGGGTTGTCAAATGTTCTGAATGTGACTAAATTAATTTTCTTTTTCATCTCATTAATTATTTCAAG
>Ga0265295_1007548_pt1 | contig 12474 bp, 11 predicted proteins | sample Munlansysbiofilm_FD_192503 | JGI IMG/M metagenome (GOLD analysis project Ga0265295, IMG submission 192503) | Leachate microbial communities from a municipal landfill in Southern Ontario, Canada - Methane capture system biofilm | ecosystem: Engineered > Solid waste > Landfill > Unclassified ... | reverse complement strand
CCTTCGATCTATTTCTGTTCGCACTTATTCTAATGATCGACGATTAATTAGAATTAAAAGATTCTGATCCTATATTTTTCACTTCCATTGAAGTTCCATTTTTTTCGCTCCAAATTATTAGAGTATCGTTAGAGTATTGTTAGATTTTACCCTTTCTTTCCCCTGCAATCCAATGCTTTTACAAGCATAAAAGCGTAATCCCCACCGATTTAATAGTGCCTTAGTTTGACCGTTGTAATTTTATTTCCGGAGATGGCCAGATAGGTATCTGCTTTGGAGCAGTGTGAATTTCGGCCGGCATCGGTTTACGTTTTCGTAAACCAAAAATTTCTGGGTCACCCTACTACCAGGTCCGTACCAACTCCGTACCATCTCTTAGTAAACCATATGTTTAACGTTCTAAATTTTATCTATCATGGGTACAATTAAACAAGGTATTTTAGGCGGGTTCTCCGGCAAGGTGGGGAACATAGTCGGAGCCTCCTGGAGAGGCATCGATTACATCAGAAGCATGCCTGCCAGCGTGCGGAATCCTCGGACCGTGGCGCAGGTGTCTCAGCGGACCAGGTTCGCACTCATCGGCAAGATGTTGAAGACTTTTGTCCCGGTCATCCGGGTGGGCTTCGCAGGAAGCACCGGTACGGGCAAGAGTGCCTTCAGCGTGGCGATGTCCTACAACGTCAAAAACGCGGTGACCGGTCTCTCCCCCGACTTCGAGATTGACTTCGCGAAGTTGAAGGTGGCTATCGGTGAGCTTTATGGTGCCACCAACGCGGCTGCAACCAGCGCTGCGGGCAGTCTCTCTTTCGTGTGGGATTCAGATCTGCTGAACAACGCGGCTGCCACCGACAAGGTGATCCTGATGGCTTACAACCAGACGCTCAACGAGTCGGCTTACGACGTTGATGCGGCTACCAGGGCTGACGGCAGTGGGTCGCTGGCTGTGCCTCCCACTTGGGATGGCGAGCAGGTGGATACCTACCTGGCGCTCTACTCTGCGGATGGTAAGCTTATCTCTAACTCGGTCCACACGGGCCGGGTTGAGGTCTCGATGATTTGATCTTTGTTCGGAGCCGCCCCACGGGCGGCTCCGTTTCTTCCTCTTTGGGCTTCCGCGCTCAGGAGAATCTAATGGATTGCAATGATGGTTATGTTGATGGATATACTTCCGGTGAACGGCGAATGGCTGGTCACCATGAGTTCTTTCCTGGGCGGTGGCGCCCTGGGGGGATGGATCTCTGCGGTGGTGAACCGCAAGGAGAACAAACGAATCAAGCAAAGCGAGGCTTTCCAATCGGAGGCTTCCGCCAAACGGGAGGATGCCCTGGCTGCGACGGAGATGATGGGTCTCCTGGAACGTACGGTGGCCCATATGGAGAAGATGAACTCTTACAACAAATCCAACTCCGAAGAACTGCTGAGACTCCTGAGGGAGAAGGAGGGCATCAACGAGAAGCTGAAGAAGGATCTCGCCTTGCTTCAACTGCAGATCACCGAGGATCACCGACGGATCACAGGTCTCGAGAAAACGGTGGAGCGGGAGATCCGCTGGCGCAAGGATGGGGATGATCACTACTGCTTGGTGGTGGATTGTCCAAACCGTTTACCTCCTCGTGGTACTTTCAAACGGGTTGAGGAACAACAATAAGTCCACTAACTAAATTTCCAAACATCATGAACCGGCAACTCTTCTTTCAGGAAATCAATCGTTCGCTCTTCAACAGGAAACTGAACGACCGCCAGCGGGAGGGGATCCTCCACAAGCTGGCTGCGTTCGCCAAGTTCGAGGTTACCGTCGACCAGTGGATTGCTTACATGCTGGCCACATCTTATCATGAGACCGCGCATACCATGCAACCCATTGAGGAGTGGGGGAAAGGCGCGGGGAAATCTTACGGAAAGAAGATCAAACAAAATGGCCAGTCTTACACCTGGCCGGACAAGATCTACTACGGCCGGGGTGATGTCCAACTGACATGGTATGAGAATTACGAACGGATGGGTGATCTGATGGGGCTGCCGCTCCTGGAACAACCGGAGCTCGCGCTCGATCCCGAGATCTCGGCCCAAATCCTCGTTGAGGGAATGGTCCTGGGCAAATCCAACCGGGGCGACTTCACCGGCTACTCGCTCGAGAACTTTTTCAACCCCCAACGCGACGATCCCTTTGGTGCCCGACGTATCGTCAACGGTCTCGATAGCGCCCATACCATCGCGGGATTTCATTACAAATTTCTGGAAGCAATAAGAAAAGCATCATGAAGAACCAGACAAAAAATATAACAGCACCGATTACTGCAACACCACTTAAATGTGACACAGTTACAGATGCATCGGAAATAATTGCACCAGTTAAAACTGCAGCACTCTTCCTGGTGCTCTTTACAGCTCTGCTCTTCCTGTTGGGTTGCAAAGCCAAACATACAATCATCGAAAAGACAACCACAAAGACCGACAGCACCGCAAACTGGAACCTCAACGACAGCCTCTACAAGACGGAAACCCTGATCGCCATACTGAAAAGCGATTTACAGCGCCTCAGTGATGAAAACCTCCGTTTGATGAATGAGACCTCAATGCACCAGATTTCTTATGACACATCCGCTCCCGTGAATCCACAGACCGGTAAACCACCCATCACAAGTGAAGTGATAACCATTTCCAAAAGCACACTTGAACAAACCAAGAAAGAGTATGAAACCCTGCTTCAAACCGTTAACATCGAAAACGAATCCCTCACCCGACAAAACCGTGTCCTGCATCTCACGGTCGAAAAACTAACCAATAAAAACAAACAATTCACAGAAAAATTAACCACCTCACCTGCCCTCAACTTTAAACTCTTCTTTGCAGGTCTCTTAATAGGAGTAGGGATCAGTTTTTTTGTTTATATCATTTTGCGATAATTCATTGACTTATGGTCTTATTCCTAATTAGACAATGGAGGATATCAATAAAGATGTTTCTTTTTTGAATTGTTTTAAATTGCTGATTGTTAAACCCAATAATAGGTTTTCATGTGCAGGATAAGAACCTGTGGTCTTACTTCCCGGCCGGTAGAAAGGGTGAAATCTTTCCTGCAGCGGTCAGGTTTAACCGGTGCATGGAACGGGTACAGGCCACGTAAAGCATTTGCCTGTCCGGCTCTGTTTGATAGTTCTTATCGGTACAATATGGTACAATCACCTCGTCGAACTCAAGTCCTTTGGCCAGATGGGCCGTGGTGATCACGATGCCGCTGCCGAAGACTACGCTGAGCGCGTTAAGCAGGGTTAGACTCGCTTCTCCTTTTAACGCTTCATACAGCTTGTCGGCTTGCTGTTGCGTCTTACAGATGATGCCCATCGATTGATAACTGCTCTGGTAGAATCCCGCAATCAACTCTCTGATACGGGCAATCTCTTCCTCCTCTTTTTTCAGGATGACTACTGCAGGCGCTTCACCATGTCGTTCAATCGCTTCCACATCTGTTTTGCCACTGATCTGTTTGGTGAACTCAGTGATCTCGTACGTGGAGCGGTAGCTCTTGAGCATGGTCATGCTGGTGGCATCGGGGAAGAGCGATTCAATGGTCCCGATGTCGGATGAACTGAAGGGATTCACCGACTGGTTGATATCGCCCAGGATCGTTTTCCTGCACGGGAATAACTTGCTGATGACGCGATATTGCACGGGCGAATAATCCTGCATTTCATCCACCACAAGGTGCTTGACGCGAGTGTAGGGTTTCAACCCCTCCAGCTTCATTTTCAGGTAAAGCAGCGGGTAGACATCACTGTATTCATAAATACCTCCTTTGCGGGTCTTGAGCATCTCGGGGCGACCGAGCCACTGGTAGAAATCCTTGTAGAGAACCCTCAGGTTGGTAGAGGGAAACATCTTGCGCACAGTGGTATGCAGCGCTGTGCGTTCCTTGCCCGTAATCTCATACTTGTAGTAGATGAACACATTCTCCACCACGTCGCGCACCACCTCGTTGAAACGTGTCAGCAGCGGCAACCGGTTGTATCTCTGAAACGACTCCTGCACGAACCAGTCTGGTACGATTTTCCTTCTGATGGGTATATCGACAGGCGAGAAACGGTTGTTCTCCAGGTGAAGAAGATACTCATCCATCTTCTTCAGTAGTTCGGGGGCAGACTTGAAGCGGATTCTTTCAATCAGCTTCTCATCGGTTTTCTCCAGCAATTCGGATACCTGTTCAAAGAATGTCTGAAACTTCACGCTGTAATCAAAGAGTTTCTCCGCGATCTCCTCCATGCTCGTTTCGTCGATCGTCTCCTCTCCCAGCTCAGGTAGCACGTTGGAGATGTAACTGGCAAACACCTTGTTGGGTGAGATGATCAGTATATCGTCCGATGAGATGGTATCCTTGAACTTGTAGAGCAGGAAAGCGATACGGTGCAGGGCGATGGAGGTCTTGCCGGAACCTGCAACCCCCTGGATGATGAGGTGGTGGGCCTCTTCATTGCGGATGATGGCATTCTGCTCCCGCTGGATGGTGGCAACGATGTTCTTCATCTTGCCGGAGGAGGTGTTGTTCAACTCCCGCTGTAACACATCGTCCTGGATGGTGAGGTCGCTGTCGAGCATGTACTCCATCTCTCCCTGTCGTATGCGAAACTGTCTCTTACGCAGGATCTCACCTCTCACCTCTATCTCTTCTGTTTTGTAATCGGCATCACCCGTTTCATAGTCGTAAAACATGCTTGAGATGGGGGCACGCCAATCAAATACCAGGTTGGTGCCACTCCCTTCGTCCTGGAAGTTATGGACACCCACATAGACCTTGTCCGCTTTTGTGGCGTTCTCTTCCCTGAAGTCGATCCGCCCGAAATAGGGCACATCGAGCAGTCGGATCAGCCGTTTGCGTTTGTCGAGATGATGGTCTCCGATGACGCTGTAGTTGAAGATGGTCTCACGTAGCGCATTTTTCTCCAGGTGGTCCATATCCCTTTTGTACTCCTCCATGTGGTGGTGCATCTCATCGATGTCTCTCTTCTTGTCGAGAATGGACTCATTGATTTGCTGCAATGATCCGCGTACTTTCTCCAGGAGGCTGCTCAGGTATTGTCTCTCTTTGATCTCTTCTGACATATCTATTATTGGGGTGAGGGTGTGAATTAATAATCGCTTGCAAAATGAAAGCGAATCTGTTTAAAATCGATCTGTGCCATATCGAGCATGTACTTGCTCTCGGCCAAAAAGACATCTCTGTTTTCTTTGTCTTTGGCCATGAACTGCACTTTTCTTCTTTTAAAATTGTCCAGTTCTTCCTTGTCGTCACTTTCAATCCAACAGGCTTTATACAGGCCGATCGGCTCCCAGCGACAGGAGGCCTGGTACTCATGCAACAAGCGGTATTCAATCACTTCAAACTGTAACTGCCCCACCGTGCCGATGATTTTTCTTCCATTGTTCTGATGAACGAACAATTGGGCAACTCCTTCACCAATCAGTTGGTCAATACCTTTCTGAAGCTGTTTCACCTTCATTGGATCGGCATTCTCTATGTACTTGAACATCTCTGGCGAAAAGCTGGGTAACCCTTTGAAATGGATCTTTTCTCCTTCCGTGAGTGTATCACCGATACGCAATGTACCGGTATTGGGTAGTCCAACAATGTCTCCAGGGAAGGCTTCATCAATCGTGCTCTTTTTCTGCGCCATAAACTGTGTGGGTGATGAAAAACGCAGCGTCTTATCCTGTTGCACATGGTAATAGGGCGCATTGCGTACAAACCTTCCCGAACATATCTTGCAGAAAGCAATGTTTGAGCGGTGGTTGGGATCAATGTTTGCAGTGATCTTAAAGATGAATCCCGTCAAAGCGGGTTCTTCCGGGTAGACGATTCGCTCCTCTGACGCAATTGGTCTTGGTGATGGGGCAATCTCAACCAGACAATCCAGGACCTCCTGCACACCGAAATTGTTTAGGGCGGAACCGAAAAAAACAGGTGCAAGGCTTCCGTTCAAATACTCGCTGCGATCGAAGGCCGGGTACACAGCGGTAATCAGCTCAAGCTCGGACCGCAGTTTTTCAGCCTCCTCACGGCCAATCTTGTTTTCTAGTTCTTCACCCTGTATCTCTACTTCAAATTTCTCCGTGATTACCGATTTGTTGGGTGAATATAGATCCAGCTTCTCCTCGTAAATGTTGTAAACACCTTTAAAGCGGACACCCTGCTCTATGGGCCAGCTGAGCGGACGCACATTGATGGAAAGCTCCTCCTCCAGCTCATCTATTAATTCAAAAGGATCACGACCCTCACGATCCATCTTGTTGATGAAAATCATCACCGGCGTCTTGCGCATCCGGCAGACCTCCATCAGTTTGCGTGTCTGTATTTCAACTCCCTTTACACTGTCTACAACCACGATTACACTGTCCACTGCTGTCAACGTGCGATAGGTATCTTCCGCGAAATCCTGGTGACCCGGTGTATCAAGTATGTTTACCTTATGTTTACCATAATCAAACTCCATCACGGAGGTGCTCACCGAGATGCCCCTCTGTTTTTCTATTTCCATCCAGTCAGATGTGGCTGACTTCTTTATCTTGTTGTTCTTTACGGCACCCGCAACGTGTATCTGACCGCCGTAAAGAAGGAATTTCTCTGTGAGCGTTGTTTTTCCCGCATCAGGGTGTGAAACAATGGCAAACGTTCTTCTTCTTTTAATTTCGTTTATCATACCTTTCTTTGTTTGAATGAAACACTGATGATAAATATAATCAACAGCAAAATGGCGGCACCTGACATGATGTAATCCATCGACCACCTGATATCCAGCAGGTACCCGAGCACTGGCGGTCCGGCAGCGGTGCCAAGCACCATGATGGTAGAGAGGTAGCTGCGCACCTCACCCAGTTGCGCCGTTCCGTAAACCTCAGCCTGTACAGCCGTTTTGATGGTGCTGCCAAGCCCGGATGAAAGGCCCAGCAGACCATAGAATACCGGGTAGATCCATTGGTGGTCGAAAAATGTCATTGCCGCAAAACCTGCCAGCGCCGGCAACAGGTAGTAGGGAAAGAGTCGCACACCAGTGAAACGATCAATTAGTCCCCCGGAGAAAAACATTGAGAGACCATTGAAAACAGCAAAGAAGGAAAAGGAGAAGATCACCCACGAGGAGTCCCACCCCTTGCTCTCTGCTATCCTGTACTGATAAAGCATGATGGCCGTACTAAGGAATGGTATCACAAATATATTGACGGCAATCTGCCAGAACCTGCGGCTGAGGAGAAAGTGATTCCCCTGCTCTTTTACTGCTCCATTAGAAGGGTCATCCTCGATCTCTTCTTCCGGTGAGATGTGAAAGATCAACGGCAGCATTATTATCAGCGACAGCAGAGCCAGCAGCATAAATGATAAACGCCAGTTGAATATGCCGGTAAGTAAAACAAAAACAAAAGGCAATATGAGCTGTGCAAATGGGTGACCGAGTGATGTGAAAGCCAATGCTTTTCCTCTTTCTTCATCGAACAGCTTGGCTATCCCCGTTGAGGAGGTGTGCGTCATCAGCCCCTGACCGAAAAATCGCACCAGAAACAGCCCTGTGAGGAGGAGCAGGAAGCTGTTTGCTGCCGACAAAAGTGAAACCGACAGGATCAGTCCGGCGAAGATAAGCAGACTGAACCTGCGCAGCGGCATAAAATCAATCTGTCGGCCTATCAGCGGCAGCGCCAGTGCTGATGCAACAGAAACCAGACCGTACATGCTTCCGAACTCTGCATTGGTGATATGTAGTTCTGCAATCCAAAACGGTACAAGGAGAGAAACAAAGAAAGTCTGTCCGTATGAAGAGAAAAAATTGAAGAAAAACCCGTATGAGAGTAATAATCTATTGTTTAGTATAAACTTGCTCCAACTGTGCATTATCTGTAAAAAAAATCTTATACGCTGAATATGATCAGGTTGCCGTTGATATCAACTCGGCTGAATCCAAATTGATCTCTGATCTTTTCAGCTGTTATTATTGAATAGAAAAAAACATGTGTAGGATCATCCTTGTAATACCATTTTTCAAAATCATGTTCAGGATAAAGAATGGATGTTCTGCAATAAAGTTTGCCATTTTCATTGAGTAAGCCCCGCAATAAAAGAAATTCACCTGCCGGATAGTGGAAATGCTCAATCACTTCACATGCAATCACATAATCGTAATGGTCACGCAACAGCGATCTGTCGGCATGAAAGAAGGGATCGTACTGTTTGATCTGGTAGCCTTTTTCTTCAAGCATCTTGCTGATGACTGGTCCTGTGCCGGCACCGAAATCCAATCCTCTGCTTTCTGATGTGAAATCCGTAAGAACACCATCTACAATAGGTGAGACAAAAGCACGATAGCGGTGATCATACACATCATTGTTGTGCTCTTTGTAGCGGTACACCTCTTCCGTTCTGTCCGGCAGAAAGGCGCTGTCCATGAAGATGCCGTCGCATTGTGCACACCTGTAGTATTTCCGGTTTTTGATGACGGTGCATGTTGTAACGGTAACCATTTCACATAAAGGACATAATGTATCCATATAATCTGTCTATTTTGAACATCCTACACATAGCGTGCTCTCCGGACGAACCAATATCCGTCCAAGGGGAATCTCTTTGCCACAACGGGCGCATTTGCCAAATCCGGGATGATCCACGTTCGATAAGACAAATTCCAGTGACCTGAGCTTCGATTCTGCCTGGCGCAATGCCGATTCAGTGACACTCTTATTGTTGATGGCATCCATCCGTGAAATGCGACCTATGGCAGCATCCGGAGCAACAGGTTGACTGTTCTCCCTATACATCGCGACCAACTGGCGTGTCTTCTCAAGCTCTTTAACAATCAGCTTTTTGAGATCCTCTTTTTCCATATGAGATTATTTTATTGACTTGATGTTCTTAATATTATTGATCGGGATCTTGTAGGTTGGATCTTCCAACACATTCACATCGATGATGGCATCAGCATTGCGGAGCAATAACTTGCAGTCGTCACTGAGATGTTTTAAACGCACTGTTTTGCCCTGCTTACGGTAACGCGCTGTGATATTATTGACCGCTTCAATAGCCGACATATCGGTGATGCGGCTCTCCTTGAAATCAATTATCACTTCATCAGGATCTTCAAGTGGAGTGAATTTCTCGGCGAAAGTTTTCACCGAACCGAAGAAGAGTGGTCCATAGATCTCGTAGTGCTTGTGGCCATCCTCGTCCACACTTTTCCTGGCACGGATGCGCCTGGCGTTCTCCCACGAGAAGACCAGCGCCGAGAAGATGATACCGATCAATACCGCCACTGCCAGATTGTGGGTGACCACCGTGATCACCGTCACCAGCAACATCACGAATACATCTGATGCCGGCATCTTTTTGAATGTACGCATGCTGGCCCACTCGAATGTGCCTACAGCCACCATGATCATCACCCCTGTCAATCCGGCCATGGGTAACCTCTCAATCACGCCGGAGCCAAACATGATAAACACCAGTAGCATGATCGATGCAACGATACCCGAGAAACGGGTTCTTGCACCTGAAGTGGTGTTGATCAGACTCTGTCCCACCATTGCACAGCCTCCCATGCCCGAGAGGAAACCGGAGGCGATATTGGCGGTACCCTGGGCAATACACTCCCTGTTGCCACTGCCTCGCGTCTCTGTCACCTCATCAATCAGGTTCAGCGTGAGAAGGCTCTCAATCAGTCCTACACCTGCAAGTATCGCCGCATAGGGTAGGATGAGCATAAACGTCTGCCAGTTCACCGGAATCTGAGGGATGGTGAGAGCTGGAAAACCACCTTTGATGGTCTCCCCCGGGTTCAGTGTGTCTGCAACGGTGGTGGTGGGTATTCCCAAGAGAAAGACCAGTGCAGACACTGCTATAATTGCTACCAGAGAGGCCGGCACCGCTTTTGTGAACCTGGGAAGAAACCAGATTATCAGCATGGTCAACACAACCAGACCCACCATCGTGCCCAGCTCTGTGAGACCACTGTTCAGTAACGCATTGTCAGCAATACCTCCCCCTGAGAAGAAGCCTGATAATGCGCTGTTGTTCGCTACGATAGAGGTGAAATTGGGCATCTGAGACAGAAAGATGATGATGGCCAGACCATTCACGAAGCCAAACATCACGGGGTGCGGTACCAGGCGGATGAACTTACCCAGTTTTAACAGGCCGGCCGCAATCTGAAACAGACCACCCAGTATGACCGTCGCGAAAACAAATTGTATGATCTGTTCACTGCTGATGCCGGGGGTGCTCATCCTCAGCTCTGTGATTAAACCCAGGAAGATAACAGCGATAGCACCAGTGGCACCGGAGATCATCGCGGGACGACCTCCCAGGATGGAGGTGACCAGCCCCATGACGAAAGCCGCATAAAGACCTGTCAGCGGAGAGAAGCCTGCAATCATAGCAAAAGCGATCGCTTCAGGCACCAGCGCTACCGCTACTGTGAGACCCGAGAGTATTTCTGTCTTGTAATCAACGACTCCGGTTGTTCCAAGTATTTTTGGAATAGAATAATTCATGTGATACGATATAAATAATTGAACCATACCTTCACAGGTAGGGGGTGAAATAGTAATCTGAAATGTAGCTACAGGGAAAAGGATTAAGAATCTGGCGTTACGTTCTTAATCTTTAGGGTGGAGTAAGTAAAAAGGAGTGTGATAAATAACCCATAAGTGGGTACAAAGATAATAAAAAAAATGGTTTTATCAGATAAACATTTCAGATTTATCTGCTTTGTCTTTTCTTAATACTTTCAGTGAATCAGTCTGATACTGAATATTGGATTCTTTTTATTGGAGCTTTATCTATCTTAAAGGACATGCTGAGTAATGGACCTTTATCTCCATATTGCTCTACCTGAATTAATAGCCGTGTATCTTTTCTCCGGATTCAGCAACTTCATATTGATTTCTCTCCGCTTCTTGGCTGTCAGCTTTACATAGCCGGCAGTGACATCTTTCCTGGTACTGTGGCCGACCATCTTTCTAACCACGATGGGGTTCACAAGTAATTCACTGGTGAGATGGGTGATGTAGCTGTTCCGGGTATAGGAGGACGATAATTCAGGATCCAACCCCAGCTCGTTCGCTATCTGTTTGAGTGATGTATTAATCGAATCCAAACTGAGCCTCATCGTGTTGATGATTTTTCGCTCATTGCTCTCAGTGGGTTCGACGCCATTCAGGAAGGGGAAGATATATCCATCCTGATCCTTGTTCCCTTGTCGGTTGATGATCTCTATCATCGGAGGAAGGATGGGCACATAGATAAAGGTTGGTTTTGCTGTTTTTCTTAGCGTCTTTTTCCGCTGAAAGACGATTTCATTGTTCGATACATCTATGTTCTCATACCGCAACCGGCAGAGGTCCCCGAAATTCAATCCGTTGCAGTAGAACATAAATACGAATATGTCACGCGCGGTGGCCAGCGTTACATTTTCAGTCTGGTAATCTTCAATCTTCCATATCTGCTCGATTGATAACGCGATCTCCCTTCTCCCTCCTTCCGGAATGACATATTTACCCCTCGACACACCAAATGGGTACTTCTCTGCATCGATATATGGTTTATCGCCCCTGCTATTGTTAACGATTGCTCTTAAAGTCCTCATGTAGATTCCCATCGTGGCAGGAGAGATCTCAGTGTCGAACCAGAACTTCTCGCACTCTTCCAGGAATAATGGGGTTATCTCCTCAAAACGGATTGTATGCTCAATATCCAGGACATCTTTCCCGATGGTAACATGTCGCTTCTCTCTACAGAGTGCGATGAATGCATTTTTATCAGCACGATTTTTGAGTTTCTTGAAATGCTTGAACCGCATCAAAGCTTTGATGGTTGCTTTATATACTCCTGCACTACCAATTCTATACTCACTTTCTAAAAGCTCGATTTTTTGATTAAATGCTTCATTCAATCCTATTGAATCCGGAGAATTGTTGATGAGCATATCCAATGCATCAAATGAAAAATTATTCTGCTCGGCAAGACTATCGATTGCTGGTATTAGGGTTAATCTTAAATAACGATCGAGTGTTTGTTTGCAATCACTGTGCTTTCTTAAATCCCTGTTTACAAAATCATCCCAGTCATCGCTTGAGAACTCGAAACCGGTGAAAATATGTTTCAACTTCCGATTAAATGTGATTCTCCAGAATACCGGTGCTACTTCATCACTCACTTTCCGATATTTTCTTGTCAATATTACTGATACATTTCTGTTTTTATACTTAAATACAGTTTTTTTGTTGCTTGTAAGTCCATTCTGTCTCATACAATTATCAATCAAAAGTTGGGTAAACAATGGGTAAACAAATGTAGGAAAATATCTAAATATAACCCAAAATATCGAGTGTAATTAACATTGTTAAAACAATTAAAATGCAGAACTACAGTAATATAAGCAAATATCAATTTTAAAGTATAATACACTTCAATTGACTCTTAATCAATGGGTCGAGAGTTCG
>Ga0265295_1007547_pt1 | contig 12475 bp, 13 predicted proteins | sample Munlansysbiofilm_FD_192503 | JGI IMG/M metagenome (GOLD analysis project Ga0265295, IMG submission 192503) | Leachate microbial communities from a municipal landfill in Southern Ontario, Canada - Methane capture system biofilm | ecosystem: Engineered > Solid waste > Landfill > Unclassified ... | reverse complement strand
TACGACGATGACGACAAAATGATTGCAAGTTTTGATATTGAGTTTATCGGTGCAGATGGTAGCGATTTAGTAAAGGTAACCGGGATAGAAATTTTTTAAAACAAGGGCTGGTATCCCAAACTACCAACTTTTATTTTAGGGGGCTAAATGGAAAACAAAATTAAACACCTGCGCACTGCTGCCGGGATGACCCAGCGAGAACTGTCCGAAAAAACTGGCGTTAACATTCGCCAGATACAGAAATACGAGGTCGACCAGCCCGAAATCGGAAATGTCAGTCTACGGATCGCCGTCGCGCTTGCCGATGCGTTGAGCGTTGATGATCTTCGGGAGTTTATCAAGTAGCCCCTTAACCGGGGCTTTTTCTTTGCACTAAAAAAAGACCACCCGAAGGTGGCCTTGGAAACTATACTCCGTAATACGCCAAAATCCCGTCCAGAATTCCCAATGCTTCCAACTCTGCCCCGCCGTTATTAAACAGCACGCATTCGTTTGGATTGGTGGCAAATAAAGCTTCCGTAATTACCGCAACCATTTTGGAATAAGTAACGTCAGAGTCATCTCGCTGGATCACGCCGCGGCGGAAAGTCCCCAGCCGGTTGCATAGCCCGTTGAGGGTTAACGTCGCCAGTCTTAGACTATTGTCGCTGCCAGGATAACAGACCGTTTCAGATCCGTTGGCCGTCGGCAAATAAAATCCGTTATGATGGATGCTGACGAACATATCCGCACTAGCGTCATTTGCGATGTCTGTGCGATCTTGTAAATACATATGCCGGTCTGTTGTGCGGGTATAAATAACCGTTGCCCCTCGTTCGGCCAACATTTGCCCCAATCGCAAGGTAACAATCAGATTCATGTCCGATTCCCGAAGATCTCCGACTGCACCTGGATCGCTACCACCATGACCGGCATTTAAGCAATATATCTTTCCTGCTAAAGTTTGCGCGATGACTGGAGCTGCCGGTGCTACTGGCGTTATCGGTTTTGGCTCTGCCTTAATAAAATTGTGTACATCCTGAACCGTAAGTTTTACTGATTTCGGGGCGATGACAATCTTGATCCCCTCGATCCGGAGTCCTAAGCCCTCAGTACCGGCTGGCTCTCCGTTCATTGCCCAGTTCATGTCGCCATAATTTTCGGCGTGAACGCCATAGTAGACGTCATATTTGTTTGATTTTTCTCCCGTCAGCCGGATTTTAACAGCTTCCAGACGCAATCCTTGTCCAACGGTCCCAAGTAGTTCACCGTCCCGTTTTACATCTGTCCATCCAATGTTCTGGATCTGCCCTTCGTACTCGATACCCAATTCTTCTGAATCCGTCCTGATGCTCATGGCTTCCAGCCGTTTCGATTTTCCAAATGTTCCGCATAACTCCCCGTTTTTAAAGGGGCCGATATCGCCAATGTCCTGAACGTGTCCGTCGTAAATTGCATTCATTATTTTACCTTACTTTCCGTATTTACTGCTTCTTCGTGTTCATCCAGCATCTTATTGGATTTATCCATAATAATTTTTAGAGCTGCCTGTTTTAAGTTGGCCATTAATATATCGGATTGCTGCGCTGATGCGGTCATGCTGTTGTTTTTCCATGCATTCCACAGGGCGGCCCCAATCATTGCAATATTGGACAACACAACATACAATTCAGTTTCCGATACCTCGATCGGATTCATGCCCGCTGCTGTCAAAGTGCCGTTAACCAGTGCTAACATCAATACTGCCAACCGAATCCATACGTCTGTCTTTACATCTTTTAAATTCATTATTTTATTTCTCCTTCTAAGCTATCAATTCGCTTATGCGCCTGTTTTGCCGACGCCTCCACATCACATACCCGTTCAAGCAGCTCTATGTGTTTGTCGGCTTGCTTTTCTAATTTTTTATCAATACCGTCCACGCTTGATTTAATATAACCCATGTCGGACGTTATGGTCGCAATACTAGCCCCCTCGGCCTTGTCGTCTTTAGCTTTGTTTCTGCCAAATACCAACCACGCAATTACAAACCCGCCAATAGTGCAAATTAAACTTGCCATAACTGTAATGTCTACATTCATAAACCGTCCCCTTTCAAATCGATAGAGGTAGATAAATCACCCCTTAGCAATAAAAAACAGCCTAAGCCGTCTCATTGATTATTTGTTTTAAATTAACATTCTCAATTGTGAGTTGTTTTATTAATTCCTGCTGCGTGCTGATCGTCTCGCGTTGCTTGTCCATTATCTGCTCGTACTGTAAATATATTTCCAGCATTTGGTCCATTACACTGTATAATCCTCGCCAGTAATTGTTTTATATTCATCTGCTTCAATCCATTTTGCCTTGACAAATATCCCGACTTGTTCTTTTGTGTAACGGCCTTCATCGTAATATCTTTTGATACTATTAAACATTCTGCTATGCATTTGTTATTCCTCCCATTTCTAAAAGTGCTACCCGCACCATCAAATCAGAATTTTCTGATTTTAATCCTTCAATTTCCATTTCACTCATCGCTTGCTTAAACAGCAACTCCGCATTTTCATTTTTTGTTTGCTCTTTTTCTTTTTTTTCAACGATGATCTTATTGTTGATAAAAACTCCCATGATTCATCCTTTCTAACTTACTGTGTAAGCCAATTTATCAATTTTCGCATCGGTTCCGGCAATTTTAAGAGTCACTGCCGTCCCGGTTACGTTTGTTTTTTCAAAAATCTGTTTTTCCGCGTCTACTTCTTTTAGTGTCATGTCTGCCGCGTTGATCTGCGGGGAAAACTTTAATTTAGTCAGATTTGTGCCCGCTGCCAGAGCGATTGGTATATCCAAGGTTATAATGTGGGGTGTTGGGAAAATAGTCTGATAGCAACCATCACCATCTACCGAATCAGACACCAAGATATCAGATCTCAGATTACAAAGCGGACGAAGACCAAAGTACCCATAGTAAGCACTGTAATAGTCCAAAGCCCCGGAAGCGTACACGACCCGAACGCGAGAGGAAGTCGTGGAAACCGGAGTTCGTAACCAGTAACGCCAGGCGGCAGCGGTCGACGCCGGTTTCGAAGAACTTAGGGTATTTGTCACCAGTGCCTGTGTTGGGTAGGCGATCCGGGTTGTATCAGTGGCCCCGGCGAATGCTGCCAGAACGACCCCCTCAGCGATGCTATTTTCATGTGCAAGATTTAATTCGGTTGTTGATGGAATAAAGAATTTACGAACAACATCTTCATAACTTCCACCATCAGTAACTGTATTTTTAGCAACTCTAATAGTGGTATCTAACACTGCTGCTAATTCCTCGGTTGTAAAATTACTTTTAAAACCTAATTTATCATCATAACCCACGGGTTTGGTTAATCCAGCATCTGTTGGCGCCGCATCATATGCATGGGTTGCCGTCCACCAATTTAAACCATCATCATTTAACCATTGATCAAGATTCGATAGTGAGTATCGGTTATTACCATTAGATTGTCTATTTGTATCTGTATTCGTCGGCTCCTTTGCATCGAATCCCCTCAAATCGATTATGCTTTCTGCAAATAATGTTACGCTGTTTGCTGGATACCCGCTGTGGTTTTTATCCGGGATCTTCCAGATGATCGGCGCCGCCGGTTCTGATTCAACTTGATAATTTCCAAACTTTACTTTAGACTCAACGGCCAGATTACCAATTGCTTGTGCCATTTATACCATCTCCTTTTTTAAAAATATCTTTATACAACATGCCCATTTCTTTTATTAGCCCATAGCAGTCACCATGGCTGGCATGGCCCTTCCAACTCTCATAACTTCTTTTGATCGCATCGCCCGCCATTTCCCCTTCTTTATATTTTTTCTTGAATGACTTCATTTTCCGCTTCATCGCCTTTTTGCTGGCGGTTCTTATTTTTCTGATCACTTTTCCGGAATTGGTTATGTAAACATGAAAACCCAGAAAATCCACGCCATTTTTTAGTGGGAATATCTGGGTTTTCTTATTTGTTTTTAGCTTCAATTCTTCTTCGAGAAATATCTTCATGGTTTCTAATTTCTGTTTGGCCTCTTCTTTATTCTCGACTACGGCCACCCAATCATCCATGTAGTGGATATAATATTTAATTTTCAGCTTTTCTTTTACAAAGTGGTCGAACTTGCTTAAGTAAAAATTGGCAAACCATTGGCTCGACTGATTTCCCAAGGGGATCCCATTTCCTTCTGTGCTATCGATAATCTGTTCGACTATCCACCAGACATCATATTCTTTTAGCAGCGGCCGCAGGTTGTTTTTAAGAATTTCGTGATTGATCGAATAGAAATACTTTGAAATATCTCCCTTGATAACCCATCCATCTGCTCCATGTTTCCGGTAGTGGCGTTTGAAAAACTCTTCGGTCCTTTCCAGTCCGGCGTGTGTTCCCTTGCCAACTCTACAAGCATAGGTATCGAATATCAAGTGCCGTTCGATCACCGGCATTAATACTTGTTCGCATAGGCATCGTTGAATTACCCGATCCCTGAACGGTGGGGCCATGATTGTTCTTTCTTTTGGGTAATAGACGCTAAACTTGTAATAGTCCCCAATTTTGTACCTCCTATCTCGAATCAGCAATTTTGAATGGTTAACGGCTTCCATTGCGTGAAATCCGTACCTGGCCACGCATTCTTTGTCTCTTTTTCCTTTCCGGGTGTATAAGTATGCCCGGTATATATTTTCAAACGAAAACACTTCTTCTGTCGTCATGCCATCTCTTTCTTTTTTGTCATTTTCCTGCCGTGTCTAGCTTTCGGGTTGATCTCCAAACCGCCTACATCGGCCGGTCTGTATTTACCTTATCGGCGGGATGTTCTCTCCTTTGTTGATGCGCTGTCGTCTTCGGTTTCCCTACTAAGTCTAAGTTGTACATCAGAGCGGGCGAACGCCATAATTCCCATTATAGGCGTTGTTGTTGTTCAGTGCGCCGGAAGAATTCACGATCCGGGCGTTGTGGGAATTGGTCGCGTTCGGAGGATCAGAAAACACCCCATGATTTTTATATTCTTTTCATCCAGGCGGCCGTCAGGTATTTCACGTCCATTGTTTTTTTAACCCAGGCTTCCATTGTGCCAGTGCTAATGTATTCCCTTTTGTGGCATATTTCCACTAGCGATAGAAAGACATTTATTTCACTTAAAACATCGATCTGTACCGATCTCCTTGAGTTGACCGGCATCTCGTTGGCTTTGGCCAGTTTTCTGTAAATGTCCAAGGTCATGTTTTGCATGCGATCCACGAATGTAAAGCGGGCTTTTTTCGGGAATCGCTTAGTATTATCTGTTATGGTAATTGTAAAATCAATCAATTCGCGGGATCGATCAAAAACTTTCATCATAATTCTGTTACCCCGGTGATTGTGTAAATTTCTCCGTTGTGCCAGAACTTTTCGCCGGCCGTTCTTGACCCTGGTGTGATATTCATGTTTATCGTTGCGCTGTTGTTGACTGTCACGTCAACCCCGAATACAGTTCTTTCCATGTCGTATAGTGCCAGCTCTACCGCCGTGAACGCTTCAAATGTCTGCTGCTTCATTTGCAATGTTTTTGATCCTGCGAATGTCGCATCTCCATTTGCCACGGTCGCTGTCGTGTTTACAGTGTCGATATAGCTGGTATCTTCGAAAATATCAAAGAAGCCGATTCCGGTTTTATTTAAAAACTCTGCAACGTTCATCTCATCCAGTTTAATTTTCATATCGATGATTTCGCGCCTGGCGGCAGCGTCGTTTGCCCCCAGGGTTCCGGTTTGCTCCTGCAGGGTGATGATGTCGGTGGTGTTTTTGTTCCATTCCGTCTGTTTTTCTGATGTTACATGGATTCCGGTGTTTCCTGCGTGTGCTGCCAAATCTGGATATGCTGGCAGCGCGTGGGTATGGTCGCTTCTTGACAGGCTTTCGGATATGCCGGCTGCCCCGTAGCCGCCGCTTTCTAATGCCGTTACCCCGGTACCAAATGTTACGTGAACCCCGTGTGACGCCGGGGCAAATTCGGTCGCATCTTTCCCGTCAAGTTTATCTGCGTCCAAGCCGCTTCCAGATCCATCGACTGTTTTAATCTCTGTTAGGATCTCTGTTGCTGTCATTGCCCCGGCTCCAACAATGCCATCCAGCTTTGTTTTGTCCGCCGCTTCAAGCAATCCATCTGTTGTTTGAGTGGCTACGGCATAAGTTGTGTCTGTAAATTTTGCCCCGGCCGGCACGTCTGACTCTACCGTATGGCCATTGACCTTTTCGGCATTGTCAACGATCCCGTTATTGGTTGTGTCGTAAACGGATTTTGCCATATCCCCGGCGCCTAACCCGGAAATATCCTCAGCAACTAAAAAATCATCTAAATTATAGGACGTTTCTGTTCCTGCTGTAATTTTGTCCAGGATCGCTTTGTTGGTGTGGGCATGACCCTCCGGGATTGCTGGCAGTTGTTCCAGCGGGACTTTCCCGGTTTCGTCCAGGGCGGCGTATCCTCCCGCGATGCTTTTGTTTGCTGCGTCTTCTTTTCCGTCCCAACTTGCTATTTTTTCGGCTGTCACGCCTGTCGCTAACTCTGCCGCAGCTGCCGCTGCTGCTGCTGCCAATGCTGACGCCTCTGCTTCTCCGGCTTTTACCGTTGCTGTTGATACCGCCGCCTGGGCTGTTGTTGCTGATCCGGCCGCTTCGCTAGATTTTGTCCCAGCCTCTGCGGCTGATGCTGATGCTGACGTTGCGTGATCCGATGCCTGGGATGCTTTTTCTGTAGCTTTTGTTGCAGATGTTGCTGCTCCTAGTTCTGATCCTAATGCGGTTGATGCTGATGTCGCTGCTTGGGTGGCTTTTGTTGTCGCTGCTAATTCTGCGGCTGATGCTTCTGCAGCTGATGCCAACGCCTGGTTAGCAGCCGTTGTCGCTGTGTCTGCCGCCCCATCTGCTTGGATGGCTTTCGCGGCTGCTATACCAGCCTGATCTGTGGCCGTTATGGCCGACTCTGCCGCTTGCGCTGCTTTCTGGGCGGCGATGTCGCTGGCCGCGATCGCCGCACTTGCCGCTGAGTCGGCATCTGTAATGCTTTGATCAATTCCATCCAGTTTTGGCACAATCGCGTCTCTTATCCCGATAACCGTTGTCGCCGCACTCGTTACCTCGTTGGCTTTTGTTGTCGCAGTTGTTGCTGATGCGGCTGCGGCTGCGGCTGAATTAGCTGCTGCCGTTGCGGATCCGCTCGCTTGGGTGGCTTTTGTGTTTGCTGTAGTCGCTGATGCCGTCGCCGATGTCGCTGAATTCGCCGCTTCTGTTGCTTTGTTCGTTGCGGTTGTCGCCGATGCTGTGGCAGTGGTCACGGCGGTTCCTACCTGCCCGGCTGCTGTTATTATCTGTGCATATTCTCCGATTATTCTTATATTGTCATTGTTAACACTTGTCATCGTCGTTACAAACGCATCCCGAACATCTTCCCCGTTTACCGCCGTTTTGAACTGATTTAGTGCGTTGCTTATGTCTGCCATTTTGCTACCTCCTATTCAATCATAAAATCAAGCGCCGTCAGCTGTTGTAGTGTTATGTCAAAATCGGCACCGTCGAATGTTGATTCCGGTACCATGTGTAATTCGATCTCTACCTCGATGTTTAGTAGCCCGTTTAATTCTTTTGTATATTCCGGGCTTTCTTTATCGCCCTGGTACTTATCGTTCAATTCCGTCATGGATTCAAAATAATCTTTGTATTCCGCTTCCAGTTTCCTGGCATTTTTTCTTATCGAATAAGTCAGCCAAAACGGTAAAGGTAGTTCAGCGACCTGCCCTAGTCCGTTGATCCGGTTGATTATTTCAAAATTTTTGATTTTCATGTTACGCCTGCTCGATCAGCGATTCTTGAAACGCGTAAACCGCGTCCTCAAACGACGCCTGGTCGATTGCTACTGCCGACCGGTTCGACTTATACACATCATAGTTGACCACGTAACTGTTTAGCGTCAGGTTTTCCGGGTTGGTGGTGTTAATCGTTGCTTCAAATATTTTTGCCGCCGCATCGCCTATTTTTGATTCGCCCCTGAATTGGGTGGTTTTGGTGGTTGTTAGCATGGTAATTCTCCTTTTGATTTTAGAATCGCTACCTCGTTCTCGAGGCGCATACTTTTTTCGTTGAGTTCTTGCAAAGCTTTAACGATTAACGGGATAAACGGGAATTCTTTGATCTGATAACTTGTTGATCCGTCCGGCTGTTTAATTTTTAGGACAAACTCTTCGCCTAGTATTTTTTCGATTTCCTGCGCAACAAACCCACACTCTTCAAGGCGGTAATCCGACAGCCAGTTGAACGATCTCACTGGTGTTTCTGATAGTTTTTTCATCGCGTTCGCCGTGGAGCTTTTGATGTTTGTTTTTAGTTTCCGGTCTGAATCCCAAACGGTTATACCTTTTGCGCCGTTATTTGTGCCTACTTCCACGTAGGTGCTTTTCCAGTTTATATCATTGACTTTGTTCGCATATGCGGTACTCGTCGTTGGTACGTTTGGCGCAGAAAAAGAATTCATTACCTGTATTCCACCTGACGCTTCAAGCCTTATTGATCCCCCGTTGTTGTAAAAATGAAACGCATTTGAATTAGACACTCTCTTTATCTCTGCTAAACCATCCTGGCCAAAGCACAACTTTCCAACGTATGGTATTTGTATAATCCCATTTGAGCCGATGAAGAAATTTTCATAAGAACCCATATTGGCGTGGGACGTTCCTGTATAGCCCCGGATTAACCCATTAAAATTAAGCCCGAACGCAAAAACGCTAGTGCCGTTTATCGTCCCCGTGGTTATGTTGCTTGCGTTTATTATTGTCTGTCCGGCTGTTGATAAATTCGCAAATGTCACAATCCCAGTGATTGCGATCTTGTCGGCGCTTATTTTAACCCCACTTTCCCCGCTTTCGTTAATACTCGCGATGATTGACGCTTTGCTTACTTTCCCGTCAACGCTTGTCTGCGTTGCCGATAGACCAGCGCTCAAGGCGCTTATGTCTAATCCAGCTTGATTTACTTGCGTTCCCAAATTCGTCACCGTCGTTTGCGTTGACGTCAAGCTGGCGCTCAAGGCAGTTATGGTTAAGCCTGTTTGATTTACTTGCGATTGTAGGCCGTCAACTCTTAGTGATTCATCATAAACTTGTGTTTGTGTCGCATATAGACTAACGCCTAATGCCGTTATTTGTATGCCGGCTTGGTTTATTTGTGACTGTAGGCCGTCAACTCTTAGTGATTCATCATAAACTTGTGTTTGTGTCGCATATAGACTAACGCCTAATGCCGTTATTTGTATGCCGGCTTGGTTTATTTGTGACTGTAGGCCGTCCGCCCTCGTGTTGGCGTTATAGATGTTCGTCTCCATAACACCCATGTCAATTTTGTAGGCGTCAATCTCAAGCCACGCCTCGTTTAGCCTTGTCGCGTTTTCCTCAACCGTCTCGGCGGTTATCCGGATCAGAAACGACAATTCATTTGAAACGAATTCCATGTTTTTAACCGTATTCGCAGTGGTTAATGCAAACCCCATGATCCCACCACCCAACGGGCCGGAGATCCGGTCTGTCAGCGATTGTGTCACACCACCCAAAACAATCCGGTCATTCCCGGGGTTTAGCAGGTCGCGCTCTTTTTTACTTACTGATAAGAATGTGTCCAGGTCATGCGGCTCTGAAACGCATCGCACCATATCGCCAACTTGAAACTTTTGGATGTCGATATTGACCATGCTCAGATCGATGGCCGTCAGCTCCAGGGATACCCCCTGTTTAATTAATCCATCCAGCTTTAATCTCGCTGCATATAGCAACGCCGATGCACTGTCGATGTCCGGAAACTCAATTTCTTTTGATATCCAGCCATATTCTGCTACTGCTAATTCGTCGTAAATATAATCGCAATCATTATTTACCGTTGCGATCGTCAGCTTTTTCCCGTCGATTTCTTTTCCGTACGGGACTATGACTGTGTAGATGCCGCTGGCATCAGTGATTTTGGAGTAATCCAGCAAATTTACGCCGAATTTAATCGTCTGTGAATTGACCGAACCGTAATTTTCCAGATAGTTTAAAAACTTAATGCCGCCGATCCGCTCGATCACCAACACGCCACCCAGGGTATCCAGCATCGTTGTTTTTATTAATTCTAGGGTCTTGACATACTCGTTTTCCCGGAACAGGCCGTCTTTTAATTTTCCATTCGTTCCGTCCACTTTTGAGACAATAATAATGCAAATTGATTCAGCCCGCAGCGATTGCCCGGTTGTCCCGGCTGTTTCGCCGTCCTGCTTCCAATCCTGCCAACCCTCATTTTCGACATGGACCCGATATTGAATTGAGAATTTCCCAGCATCAGCGCCGGTTAATTTAATCTCCACCGCCTGCATTTCGACGCCTTGCCCTACAGTCCCCGCCGTAGCTCCATCAGTTTTCCATTCTTGCCACCCGGCATCTGCCAGATGCGCCCGGTAAGTTACGCCGATGTCCAGGCTGCCGATGTTTTCTAGCTTTAGCTCTAACGCTTCCATCCGCAATGCCGAACCGATAGTTCCGCTATCATCGCCGTTTCGCACCCAAGATAACCAGGATAAATTCTCGATGTGTGTTCGGTAATTCGTAGATATATTCACGCCGCTACCGTCGCCTAAAACCGTACAGATTCCCATGTGTATGCGCTTATCGGATGTGACTTGCATATTGTGATTGTCCATAACTTGCGTCAGCCATTGTTCGGGTGTGACGTTAATATATTGGGCCGGTCGCTGGATGCTGTCGTTTAGATATCCTAATTCACCCTCACACGTTACGACTCTTTTTTTGTTATAATCTTCGGTATCCGATAGGATCCGTCCCTCAAAGACCAGGTCTTTTCTCAGATTTGAGTATATTTCGTAAACCAATATAGTCGTGTGCATTTTCCGGAGTTTTTTGTAATGAGCATGCGTTGGGTCAATTGTAAATTCAAATCCGCCTGATTTATTTATTCCCTCGACTGGCATCGCACTTAAAAGCCGATGCTCTGTCCGGATGTCGTGTAGCAGTACGTCTGCCCGGGGAAAATCTGATGCCCATATTTGCACGATCGGTGCATTGTTTTTTATCTCATTTGTGATGTTCGCGTTTAGATCAACATTTTTGATTAACACGATCGAAACCGCTTCAAGCCGTATCGCCTCTCCAACAGTCCCTAATGTCGCACCATTCTTTTTCCAGCTTGTCCATCCGGAGTTTTCCAAATGGCCGCGATATTGGACAGTGTACTTACTTGCATCACTTCCGGTCAGAACAATTTCTACTGCTTCAATCCTCAGCCCCTGCCCAACTGTCCCGGCTGTTTTCCCGTCAGCAAACCAGGGCTGCCATCCAATGTTCTGGACGTGGACCCGGTATGATACGCCGATGTCCAAACCATCCAATGACGATAATTTAATTTCCAGCGCTTCCATTCTTAGCCCTAAGCCAGTTGTACCGGACTTAGTACCATTTTTGACCCATGATGCCCACGCTAGATTCTGAATATGCGTTCGGTAATCAACCGCGATTAGTGGTGCTTCCCCTGGGTTGCGGATAATGTTTTCTGATTTTAGCGTGATGATGATCTGGATTGATTCCGCTCTGAGTGCTTGCCCGGAAGTCCCAGCAATTTGACCATCCCGGCACCATTCTTGCCAGGCCTCATTCTGGACATGGACACGGTACCAAATCGAATACTTATCTGAATCATCCCCGGTCAACCTGATTTTAATCGCTTCAAGCCGCTTGCCTTGATCCGTTGTTCCGGCTGTTTGGCCATTGGCCACTTCGGGTTGCCAGCCGATATTTTCGACGTGAGTGGAGTAAGCGACGCCTAAGCCAAGCGAACCAACATTGATTAATGCAATCCGGATCGCTTCCATCCGCAGGCCTTGACCGACTCGGCCAGATAATCTACCATCCGTAACCTCTGTGCCCCACCCGTAATTTTCTACGTGAGTGGAATAGCTGGCGCATAATATCTTTTCTGGTGGGATTGCAGAGTTTGGATCGCTGATTGGCACAATTATCTGTGTCGGATCATCGATTGGTGTGTTTGGTACCACCACCACGACGTCTTCTTTTACCAGTTCCAGGACTATCTCAATGGCCTCTGCTCTTAGGGCCACGCCTTCTGTTCCTGCTGTTTCACCATTGGCTTTCCAGTTTTGCCAACCGATGTTTTCAATGTGCAACCGGTATTTGATTTTGTATTTTTTAGCATCAGCACCAACTAAGCGAATCCTCAATGCTTCTAGCCGTAAGCCTTCGCCTACGGTTCCAATTATTTCACCGTCGGTTTTTAGTGGTTGCCAACCAACATTCTGCACGTGGGCCTGTGCTTCAATGGCGATATTTAAACCGCCTTTTTCCAACAGCTCGATGATCAGGGCTTCCATTCGTAGGCCCTTGCCGACGGTCCCTGATGTGGCCCCGTCGGTTACGGCTATATTCCAGCCTTCATTTTCAATTTGAGTTTTG
>Ga0265295_1007546_pt1 | contig 12475 bp, 8 predicted proteins | sample Munlansysbiofilm_FD_192503 | JGI IMG/M metagenome (GOLD analysis project Ga0265295, IMG submission 192503) | Leachate microbial communities from a municipal landfill in Southern Ontario, Canada - Methane capture system biofilm | ecosystem: Engineered > Solid waste > Landfill > Unclassified ... | reverse complement strand
CGGCGGCGGCGGTAGCGGTGCGGCTCGCAGCCCTTCCCGAGTTCAAAGGGAAAACCATCGTGGTGATCCTCCCCGACTCGGGCGAGCGCTACCTCTCAAGCGTTCTCTACGAGGACCCCACATAATAAAATAAACAAAGCTTTTGAGGGTATTTTCGGTTGAAACAATAAATCATATTCCCCACTAGTTTAACTCAACAGAGCGTTGGCCCTTGGCCAGTAGCACCGTCTTTGTCACGTACTCAGGGCCCTTACCCGTTAGCAACGGTAGGGGCCTTTTCTTTTTTCTCAAGAACCCTCTTTTGGTTAACTGGCCTCATTGGAGAATATTCTACACTAAGGGGTTGAATATTCCTCAATCTCTGCAATTAAAACCCCTGCTACCGCAGAGAAAGACCCTATTTAACGCGATAAAACACTTGGGCATACTCTGTGCTTTAGATTAAAGCTAAACAGGGCAACTCATGCCTTATCTGGAACAGAAATTAGAGACGCCCCGCTTAAAGACATTCCTCAGTGCTGGAGTATTCACATGCATAAGTTTCTCATTACCGTCACTTTTCTGCTTGTTTCCCTGAGCGCATTTGCCGCGGCTGAAAGTTTCCCTCTATTTGCGCCCCCGCTGGAGGCATTAGTCAACGAAGCGCTGGCCAACAACCCGGACCTCAAGGCGGCACGGGAGCGTTGGCAAATGTACGAGCATAAGGTGCTGCCGGCACAGAGCCTGGACGATCCACGCTTATCGTTATCGTTCAGCAGCTATCCGGTCGATTCGTTCCAAAGCGATGAGACGAATATGACCGGCAATGACTTACGTATCGAACAGTCTTTTCCATTCCCCGGAAAACTCGACGCAAAAGGGAAAGCAGCGCAGCAACAGGCGCTCTGGTACAAAGGCGTTTACGAGGATGCGCGTATGCAGCTCGCCATGCAGGTCAAGGACACCTGGTATAACCTCTACTATCAAGACCGCGCCATCGCCATCACCCTAAAGAATATCGCCCTCCTTGATGACTTCACCCATCTGACCGCAACGCGTTATGAGGTTGGCGCAGGGTTACAGCAGGATGTGCTTAAGGCTCAGATTGAGAGTTCAAAGCTCACGGAACGTCTGCTTACCCTACGCCAACAGCGCATAAGTCTGCTCGTCGAGTTCAACCGTCTACTGGCGCGACAGAGCACGAGCCCCTTGAAGCTGCCGGAAAAAATCGAAATACAGGAGGTCACTACCGATGTGACACGCTTACAAGAGGAAGCCTCCACACACCGCCCACTCTTTGCCTCTTACAGCTCTTTGATCGACCAGTACCAGGCGCAGAAAAATTTGGCGGAATTGGATTATTATCCAGATTTCAACGTCTTCGTCGGCTATCGGGTTCGGGACAACAACCTGCCTGACGGTGGCACCGATTATTTAAGTGCCGGGGTCAGTATCAATCTACCCATCTGGCGTGAAAAACGGGGGGCACAAGTAGCCGAAGCCAGCTCCGGCATACATATGGCGCGCCGCCAGTATGACAACTTCCGCGCTCAGGTTTTCGCAAATATTCATGATGTCCATGCGCAGCTTGAGAAAAACCACACCCTGGTTGACCTCTTCGAGTCAGGCATCTTGCCGCAGGCCCAACAGACCTTCGAAGCAAGCCTAATGGCTTATCAGGTTGGCGACGTCGATTTTCTCAGCTTGCTCGATAGTCTGTTAACTCTATATCGCTACGAAATTGATTATTATCGGAGCGTATCCGACTATCAACGCTCTATTGCCGGGCTTGAAGCTATCTCCGGCGTAGCGCTTAAAAAGTGAAGCAACCATAGAATAATTCCTACGAAGGAAGGTTTGAATATGCAATCACGTAAAAGATTTTTTCTTATCGGCCTCTTGAGCCTGACCCTTGTCCTTACTGGCGGCACCTGGTACGCCCTCCAATGCGCCATACAGATGAAGTGGGGACCCTTCACCGGGCCACAACATGCACACGCCGAGCAGAAGTACACCTGCGGCATGCACCCCATGATCATCACCGATGAGCCCGGCACCTGCCCCATCTGCGGCATGGATCTGACACCCCTTAAGACTAGAACAGCCGGAGCGGCAGAAAAGCCACAAGGGGAGCGCAAGATCAAATACTGGGTTGCCCCCATGGACCCGACCTACATCCGTGACGAGCCGGGCAAGTCCCCCATGGGAATGGACTTGGTGCCCGTCTACGAGGACGAGTCTGCCGGCGGTGCCACCATCAGCATCGACCCCGTAGTGCAGCAAAACATGGGGGTGCGCATGGCACCGGTGGAACGCCGCGATCTGCACCGTACCGTCCGCACTGTCGGCCTGGTTGACTACGCCGAACCGCAGCAGTACTCGGTCAACGCCAAGATTGACGGCTGGATCGAGCGCCTGTACGTCGCCCAGACTGGACAGGTGGTGAGAAAGGGTGATCCGCTGCTGGAGCTCTACAGCCCCAAACTGGTCTCGGCGCAGGAGGAGTACCTGCTCGCCCTACGCAACCGCAACCAGCTCAATGACAGCTCCTTCAACAAGATCGCCGCAGGGGGGGAGCGCTTACTCGAGGCCTCCCGCAAACGCCTGCAATACTGGGATATAAGCGAGCGCCAGATCCGCGAGCTGGAGCGCAGCGGCACCGTGAATAAAACTCTGACTCTCTATGCCCCCTCTGACGGAATTGTGAAAATGAAGATGACCTACGCAGGGGGATACGTCAACGCTGGACAGGAGCTCTTCCAACTCGCAGATATCTCCAAAGTATGGGTCTACGCCGACATCTACGCATACGAGTTGCCCTGGATCAAGGTTGGGCAGAAAGCCAGCGTCACCCTGCCCTATGGCGATGGCGATGGCGAGAATCTCGAAGCACAGATCACCTACATCTATCCGTACGTCGAACCGAAGACGCGCACCGTCAAGGCGCGCCTCGAGTTCAAAAACCCCAACTTCGAGCTCAAACCCGACATGTACGTGAACGTATATATTAACGGGCAGGAGGTGCAGAACGTCCTGACCGTTCCCGTCGAAGCTGTCATTCACTCGGGCGAAAAACAGACCGTGTTTGTAGCCCTCGGTGATGGCAAATTTGAGCCGCGCCAGGTGATCACGGGGCTGCAGAACCAGAAAGGATACATCGAGATCAAGCAGGGCCTCCTTGAAGGCGAGCACATTGTTACCTCCGCTCAGTTCATGTTCGACTCCGAAAGTACCTTGCGCGAGGCGATCCAGAAGATGCTGGCGCCGCAGAAAAATGAGCCAACCGCCCTGGAGGCGCACGATGCTACGCACGCCGCAGCGGCGGAAGAAGAGAACCTGGAAGATCTATTTTAATAACTTGTAGCATCCGCCGTTGATTATCGGTTTATCAGAATGTCTTCCTTTCCCGCCGATAGGGAGGAAGACGCAAGCCTGCTGACAAAGGACTTTCTTCAAATGCTTGAAAAAATAATCGAATGGTCCAGCCGCAACCGTTTCATGGTGATTCTGGCGACGGTGTTCATCATCGTAGGGGGGACTTATGCCCTGCGCAACATCCCGATCGACGCTATCCCCGATCTCTCTGATGTACAGGTGATCGTCTTCACTGAGTATCCGGGCCAGGCGCCACAGGTGGTGGAGGACCAGGTTACCTATCCGCTGACGACGCAGATGCTGGCCGTTCCCGGCGCCAAAAATGTGCGCGGTTACTCCTTTTTCGGCCTCTCCTTCGTCTATATCATCTTCGAGGATGGCACCGATATGTACTGGGCCCGTTCGCGGGTGCTCGAATACCTCAACTATGCCGCAGGGCGCCTGCCGGATGGCGTCACCCCTGCCCTCGGGCCGGACGCTACCGGGGTCGGCTGGGTCTACCAATACGCACTTGAAAGCGACCGCCACGACCTGCAGCAGCTCCGCTCCATCCAGGACTGGTTTTTGCGCTATGAACTCACCTCGGTCGAGGGGGTCGCCGAAGTCGCCAGCATCGGCGGCTTCGTCAAACAGTACCAGGTGCTCATCGACCCCAACCGGTTGCTCGCCTACCACATCACCATCCCGCAGATCCGCCGCGCTATTCAGAATAGCAACAACGATGTGGGCGGACGCGTAGTGGAAATGGCCGAGACCGAGTTCATGGTGCGCGGGTTCGGCTACATCAAGTCGATTGAGGACCTGGAGCAGGTGGTGATCGGCACCGACACGCGCGGCACCCCCATTCTAGTACGCGATCTGGCCACGGTGCAGATCGGCCCTGAGATGCGGCGCGGGCTGGCTGAGCTTGATGGAGATGGAGAGGTGGTTGGCGGCATCGTCGTCATGCGCTACGGCGAGAACGCCCTGGCCGTCATTGAGCGAGTGGAGCAAAAGATTGAGGACCTCAGACCCGGCCTGCCTGAAGGTGTGGAGATCAGGGCCGTCTACGACCGCTCCGGGCTCATCGAACGTTCGGTCTCCAACCTCAAGGAAAAACTGATCGAGGAGAGCATCGTCGTCGCCCTGGTGATCATCCTGTTTCTCTTTCACATGCCGAGCGCGGCTGTAATCATTCTCGCGCTCCCTGTCGGGATTCTGATGTCGTTCATCATCATGCACGCGCAGGGGCTCAACGTGAATATCATGAGCCTGGGAGGGATCGCCATTGCTATCGGTACTATGGTGGACTCGGGAATTATCATGGTGGAGAATGCGCACAAGCGCCTCGAACATGAACCGGACCGGCCGCGCACCGAGGTGATCATCGACGCGGCCAAGGAGGTCGGTCCCACCATCTTTTTCGCCCTGCTGGTGATCACCGTCTCCTTCGCCCCGGTCTTTACCCTGCAGGAACAAGCCGGGCGGATGTTCAAACCTCTGGCCTTCACCAAGACCTACGCCATGGCGACAGCCGCGATTCTCTCCATCACCCTGGTGCCAGTGCTGATGACGTGGTTTATCCGCGGCCGTATCCGCAAAGAAGCGGAGAACCCTATCAACCGGGTGCTCATCGGAGGGTACCGCCCGGTGATCAACCTTGTTCTGCACTGGCGCAAGATGACGCTGCTGGTAGCACTTATTCTGAGCCTCTCAATCGCCTGGCCAGTCAGCAAGATGGGGACTGAATTTATGCCGCCGCTCTACGAAGGCGACCTGCTCTACATGCCAACCACGCTGCCGGGTATTTCCATCACCAAGGCGAAGGAGCTTCTGCAACAGACCGATCGCATCATCCGCGAGTTCCATGAGGTGCACCACGTCTTTGGGAAGGTTGGGCGGGCCGAGACGGCTACCGACCCCGCTCCGCTGTCCATGATCGAGTCGACCATCATGCTTAAACCTGAGGAGGAGTGGCGCAAACTACCGGTCGAACGTTTCTACTCAGGCTGGCCCGCCTGGAGCGAGTGGGTGAAGAAGCCCCTGCGTCTGGTGTTGGCGGAAAAGAAAACGATCACGGTTGATCAGCTCAAAGAGGAGTTGAACAACGCCATTCAGTTTCCCGGTCTGACCAATGCGTGGACCATGCCGATCAAGACTCGCATCGACATGCTCTCCACCGGCATCAAAACCCCCGTCGGCATCAAGATCATGGGGGATGACCTGCAAACGCTCTCCGAGATCGGCGAAGAGGTCGAGGCCCTGGTGAGCACTCTGCCCGGCACGCTCTCCGCCTTTTCCGAGCGGGTTACTGGCGGCAATTTTCTCGACTTTGAGATCAACCGCGCCCAGGCGGCACGCTACGGTCTAACGGTCGGCGCGGTACAAGATATCATTCAGAGCGCCATCGGCGGCATGAACATCACCCAGACGGTCGAGGGGCTGGAGCGCTATCCGGTTAATATCCGCTACATGCGCGACTATCGCAATGACTTGCCGGCTCTCAAGCGGGTGCTCGTTCCCCTCAAAGATGGTAGCCACATCCCCATCTCGCAGGTTGCCGATATAAAGATCAGCAAAGGGGCGCCTGTCATCAAGACCGAAAACTCGCGCAAGACCGCCTGGATCTATATCGACCTGAAGGGAATCGACGTCGGCACCTATGTGGAGAACGCCCGCGCAGCGATTGCCGCGCAGATCAAACTACCACCGGGGTACAACATCGTCTGGAGTGGTCAGTACGAGTACATCGAATCGACGCGGGCCCGGCTCATGGTGATCATCCCCCTGACTGTGCTGATTATCTTCGTACTGCTCTACATAAGCACCAAGTCGACTATCAAGACGTGCATCATCTTCCTCGCCATCCCCTTCGCCCTCGTCGGCGCGTACTGGCTCATGTACCTGCTCGGCTACAACATGTCGATCGGTGTCGCGGTCGGGATGATTGCCCTGGCAGGTCTTTCGGCTGAAACCGGGGTGATCATGCTGCTGTATCTCGACCTGGCCTACGAAACCTGGCAGAAGGAGGAACGCATGCTGACCCGGGGAGATCTGCACCAGGCGGTGCAGTACGGCGCGGTGCAGCGCATCCGCCCCAAGGCGATGACCGTGATCACCATCATTGTCGGTTTGCTCCCCATCATGTGGAGCACCGGCGCCGGGGCCGATGTTATGAAGCGGATCGCCGCACCCATGGTGGGTGGAGCAGTGACCTCGCTATTAGTGATAATGCTGGTGATGCCGGTTATCTTTTTCATCTGGCGCAGCATCGGGCTCGACAAGTCGATGGAACCGACCTCCGAGCAGGATATCCATATCTAGTATCAAGAAAAAACGTAACTACTCACCAGCTGCTGGCTGGGGCTTGTGGTACCCATGGAAAGGGCGTCTGTCGCCACGGATGGCGGCAGTCGAACGGCCATGGACGGCGCAAAGTGTCCCTTGGAATGGGTGCCACAAGGCCTTACTGAATAGTTACGAAAAAACCATACAACGGGTGGAATTTGTCCACCTCAATACTCAAAAAATGGAGAAAACAGACATGAACAAAAACTTGATCCTTGCCCTCACCTTAATTTTTACCCTCTCGACGACTCTCAGCGGCATGGCCATGAGCCATGAAAAAATGGATCATGGTTCCATGGAGAATCATAGAAGTATGGAAAAACACGCTTCCATGAACCATGACTCTATGGAAATGGCAGGCGACACGGCGATGCTCGGAAATGTTATACAAGAGAACGTCAAAGCAATGGCTCACCTCAAAGACGTGCAGGCTGCGATGACCAAGATGGACATGAAGGAGACTCACCACTTCATGGTGATGTTTGTAAACTCTGCTACCGGTGAGCCGATAGAGCATGGATCTGCTGCCCTGAAAATCGTATCACCCTCAGGGATCGAAAGTGGTCCGGTGAAGCTTATGGGGATGCAAGGGCATTTCGGCGCCGATATAACCTTGAACGAGAAAGGCAATTACACGTTCACAGTCGGCACGAAACTGGCGGATGGAGAGAAACGCCAGTTCCAATTTACGCACATCTTAAGATAGGGCCCTTTAAATCCAGATTAACCTGATGCTCTATAGAATAGCCCGGGAGCTTAAAACTCCCGGGCTATCTACCAAGCTTGAGATGCAACGCTCTATTGCAGCGTCTCCACTTACGCGGTAAGTTTCTGTGCGATCGTTGCCACGTGCTCGCCTTGGAAACGCGCTCCAGCAAGCTCATTCTCGCTCGGAACACGACTCCCGTCACCACCGGCTATGGTAGATGCGCCATATGGAGAACAACCGCTGATCTCATCCATGGTGGTCTGCCCTTTGAACGTATATGGGAGGCCAACTATCACCATCCCTTGATGCAACAGGGTAGTGTGAAAACTGAGAATCGTAGACTCCTGCCCGCCATGCTGGGTGTTTGAGCTGGTGATAACACTGCCCACCTTCCCAACCAACGCCCCATTCGCCCACAGCTGTCCTGTAGCATCAAGAAACTGGCGCATCTGCCCGCACATATTGCCAAAACGGGTCGGTGTTCCAAAAATGATCGCATCGGCCTCGGCCAGTTCCTCCATGGTGCACACAGGCACATCGGCCTGCTGTTTCTGCGCCTCAACTGCCCCCATCTTTTCCAGCACCTCGGGAGGTAAAGTCTCAGGAACTCTACGGAGGGTTACTTCCGCGCCCCCTACCGAGCGCGCCCCTTCAACCACTGCGTTTGCCAGCGCATAAACGTGTCCATACATCGAATAGTAAACAACCAATATTTTCATGCTAATCTCCTTTTTGCGCTCTAAGGCCTAAAGTGTAGCCACCGGTAGCGCGCGTAACCGGGTGGCGGTCGCCTGCAGCGAAATGTTTGGCAACGGCTGCGATGCTTAGAAACTCAACCATAGTGATTTACAATCCTAGCCGGTGAAAAGGTAAACACAACATAAGAGCGCTGCTTAAATTCGAAGCTCGCCCGTTCATCCATGGGGTAATGTCGATGAATCGCCAGCGACTTTTGGTTTGCACGATCAATAAATAACGCACCGAGCGCAAATTGGGCTCGGAGTTCCATGCACACGTGAACCAACAAGCGGGTAAGCAATCCTTGCCCTTGATAGCGACGATCTACGACCACAGGACCATAAAGAAAAATCTTATCCAGGGGCAATTCGGGTACCGCTTCAGCCGCGGCTTGCGCCGTTGCAACTGCGAGCCCACTCCCTGCTACACTTGCAGTTGAAGTCAGGGCAAAACCTGCGAGAATCGGGCCATCCCGGACTACAAAAACCCCCGGTCCCGCTTGCATACGCACGAGCGCGGCCTCATCCATCTGCCCTTGGACGAAACCTTGCTGCGCGCGCTCTGCATCGTTCAAATGCGCGCCGCGTGCTGCGTCCATCAAGCTCAGGATAGCTGGACGCTCATCTGCACCTGCGCGATGTAGTGTGACTGCCATACCGACACCTTTTCTTATTGCCAAACTGCAAATAGGCAACCTGTATAAAGTGGTAAACAGAGAAGAAGTCCTGAGTTCTGGCGCGCCTATGGCGTTGTTTGGAATCTTTTATTGAGCAATTTCGGCGCATTACACAACAGTCGGAGCAGAAGCTCAAAACCCAAGGTGAAAATCAACCCCGTAACCAGACCGAATGCGACCGCACTTGGGTTTAATTGAATAGCGTAGGAATAGTTTTTCCATACTTCCTTTCTCACATCTGGCACGGGAGAAATCAAGGCCTGAGTGTACGCAGACCAAGAGCTACCCTCGAATTGCGCGAAACTACGTGCAAGCATTAGATTGCGCGCATAGATTGACTGAATACTACGCCCCCCCTCAATGAAAACCTGGTCGTCATCTCTTTTGTAGTGGGCGATCAGCTCTTCTACGCTGCCAGCAAAGTATTTATCCGCACCAGCCTGAAATTCACTGAGCGCGATGCGGGACTCTAACAGGCGTGACTCAAGGTTTTTACCATACTGATCTACGAAGGCCGGAACCTGAATGCCCACCAAGACGCACCCGAGGAATACGAACACCCGGATATATGCAAAGAATAGCTCCACACTCTCTCCCGCCTAGGTTTTATGCTTAGCGTCAGCCATCGGTTGCGCGCTGGCAGGAGCGTCAACTGCAAGGCATGGTTAGCTGCACTTATAGGGTTAGCTGCACTTATAGGGTTAGCTGCACTTATAGACGTGCTTTCGGTGACCGGTGCTCATCAAGGTACTGGTAAAACTAACCGCCTCAAAAAAAGAATGAGTTTAACCAGGGGCTTACCAGGGAAGCTCCTCGCCATTGCTATGCCAGAAGGAGCCGCTGTTTTCAAGGTTCAATTCAGCGATGCGCTGCACCAGCCCCGCAGCCGATTCCTCCGGACTGATCAATCCGCCGAAATTGACCATGCGGGTTTTGACAAAGCCCGGGTGCAGCTGCGCCACGGCAATGCCGCGCTCTTTCAGGTCGATGGCCAGTGAACGCCCGAAGGCATTGAACGCCGCTTTAGCTGCGCGGTAGCCGTAGCGTCCCCCCGAATCGTTGTCGCCGATCGACCCCATACGGCTGGTAATATTGGCGATCTTGCTGCCCCGCTGCATATTGGGTAGCAGCGCTTCACAAATGTGCAGCGGGGCGATGGCGTTGACCTCCATCTGCAGGCGGATCGAATCGAAGTCCAGCTCTCCCAGGACCTCGTCCTGCATGATTCCGGCATTGTTGATCAGCAGGTCGATGGTTTTGCCCTCAAGGATAGAGGCCAGCCGCCTGACATCCTCTGCGCGGGACACATCGATGCTGTCAATGACTTGCGCCCCTACCTCTGCAAGCTCCGCAGACGCCTGCCGGCAGACACCGATAACCTGCCAGCCTTCCCGTTGATACAGGCGCGCCAACTCCAAGCCGATACCGCGATTGGCGCCAGTAATCACCACATGCTTCATAAAATTCTCCTTTCGAAATTTGTTACGTAACATCATTCCCCTTAAGGGGATTCAATGTTTCCATGCTCAGGCTGTCAAGTGTAACAGCAATCCGCGTTGCTGCAAAACATGTCCGCCCCAGGGGGTAAAATCAGGTTGGATTCAATGCTGCATCACGCATAATTGCAGCCCAAACGAAGGGCCAAACGAAAGACCATCCAGCTTGCTGAATCATCCGCCACCGCAAGCATTGCTATGCTACGCGCAGTGAGTTTCGGAGGCTGAGTAAGAGGCAGGCACGATACTCGCCGTCACAGAAAAACCTCCCCTGCCGCCGCTTTTCCCGTTGGGTTATGTGATGAGGGTGCTTGGAGCCACAACGCGGGTGATTCTAGCTATGTAGAGAGGATAGCGGGGAGTGGAGGGATGTCAAAGATAGATATTCTACCCCCGGTACTGCCTCGGAACTGCAAAGCTGCTGAACCACGTTGTCTTGAATGGAACGGTATAGTGGCATGCAAGGGGTATGAAAGTGTTTCCAGGTGGCGAAGTGAGATTGGGCAAAAGCCCAAGCCAGAACCCGGATGACTCTGGTTGAGCAGGCGCTTTTCAAAGAACAAAAGAACTATCTTTTTGCGTTAACGGACTTTTTTATTCTTGACGGCCGGGGGCCTGATAAGTGTTAGGCTGCTCGTAGATAATATTTTATGCCTCAATACATTCAGGGCATAACGGATTTGTATGATCTGTGTCTTTTGACATTCTAAATTCTACCCTGCAAGTCGAACAATTTGCCAATGGTGTATGTGGACCTTCATCCATTTTTTTATCGAGATTCTCATTTTTGCTTGAGATAGTATTTATTGATGCAGGTTCTTAATTTATAGAAGAGGAAGAGGATATGTCTTCTGAAAAGTTTATTTTAAAGCCTCAACTATAAACAGACAGTCTGTATAAAACTGTAAACACAGAAAGTCCAAGCTGTATAAAACTGCCCGCTGATTACTTACAAACATATTTCTTGCCATATATTTAGAGAGTTACGGTCGAATTGGGTTTTACGCTCTCCGGTGTATACAGACTGTATAAACCGGCTTACAAACCATCCATCGGGAAAATGAGGTCTACCATCAGAATTCAAAAAACACGGTTTCGTTCAGACTAGAAAAGACCGCCAATTGATTAGAGGAAGATATCATAGGGCTTACACAACCCACAACTCTCTTTAATGTTAAGCCGGCAATTTATTGCAGGAAGATATGGGGCAACACTTGTAGAGGGTGGCAGCTATGCAGCAGAACTGACACTGTGCCGCATGACACCGCAGGCTGGAGCGAGGATGCCGACCGCAGAATTTGTAAGGATCGAGCCTCACTTCGAACCTAAGAAGCACGAGCCGCTCAAATGTTAGCTTGACCAATTGAGGTTGGATGAGCCTGTCCGCGTTGGCAACAGGATACAAAAGCGCCGCAACATATTGGGTCATTTGCTGCGGCGCTTAGTTTGTTCTGATACGGTTTTGCTTACGCAGATCCTGAAGGCAGAATCTGCCTTGAACTATTGTCTTGAGCTATTCACGTACAATCCTCCGTCTTACAGCGTAACAACCACTTTGCCTACAGTTCGGCCAGTTTCAAGTTGAAGATGCGCAGCGGCCAGTTGTTCAAACGGGAACACTTTCGATACATGCGGTTTCAGCACACCGTCTTCAAGCATCCTTTTTAAGGTGTTCATGTCTGAACCATTCGACTCAACCAGAACAAAGGAGACGTCGATATTATGTTTTTGGGCGTAAGGCTTCACTTCTGGTGGGAATTCAGGGCTGGGTAAGGAAACAACCTTGCCGCCATTTTCTACCACTTTCAGCGAGTTTATGAGTACATCTGCGCCCAGGGTATCTAAAACAAAATCGATGTCAGAGACCACCTCTGCAAATTTGTGCTGCTGATAATCAATGTGCTGGTCGGCACCTAAAGCCATTATAAAATCTCTGTTTCTCGCCGAGGAGGTTGATACAACATAGGCGCCAAGATGTTTGGCAATCTGGATCGCGAAATGCCCTACTCCGCCGGAACCTGCATGGATCAGAACACGGTCGCCCCGCTTTACCCGCGACTGCAAAACCTGCAGCGCGATCAATGGTGCAAGGGTGGTTGCCGCTGCATCTTCAAACGAGGTACCCGGCGGTATTTTTGCGAGTTGATCTCCCGGAGCCGCGACATACTCCGCATA
>Ga0265295_1007544_pt1 | contig 12476 bp, 7 predicted proteins | sample Munlansysbiofilm_FD_192503 | JGI IMG/M metagenome (GOLD analysis project Ga0265295, IMG submission 192503) | Leachate microbial communities from a municipal landfill in Southern Ontario, Canada - Methane capture system biofilm | ecosystem: Engineered > Solid waste > Landfill > Unclassified ... | reverse complement strand
CCAGCAGGCCACGCCGTTGAGACTCTCCTCGCCGGTGATGGCGTGCTCCGAATCTTCCACGGGTCTGCGTTCCATATCCTCGAAGGTGAAGTCCGTATTCACGAAGCTGCGGCTTTTCTGTCCCGCCACGATGCGTCTGGTCCGTTTCAGGGCCGGCAGGTACAGGAACTGTTCCGTGTCGCCGTTGCCGTCTTCCAGTGTCAGGAAACCCGTGCCTTCGATATCCGCGGGCGCGGTGAACCGCAGCAGGCTTTTGCGCAGGCCGCCGCGATCCGCTCCGGCGATGTCGAGCTCCCGGACGCGCGTCTGTCCCTTGGCCGGGATGAGCTCCATGATTTGATGGGAGGTCATGTCGTCGCCCACATAGCGATCGTGAACCGATCGAGCCAGTTCCTCGCCCGTGGGTTGAGCCTGGGCGGTGGTCAGGGAAAGCCAGCAGGCCAGGGCTGAAAGAAGGATTACGCGCACGGCGGGGCGGTATTTCTGGGTATGCATGAAATGCCTCCGGGGTATGATGACGAGGGCCGCTGCCCCCGGTTTATTCGCCTGTTTCAAGAATAATGCGTGCTGTGTCAACGGGGGAAGGGAAAAAGCATGCGCTGGAGCGTGAAGAGAAAAAACGTGTAAGCTTTTCCGACAGAAGTGGCAGCATTTTCGACAGCGGGGGGCTGTTTGGGAAAAGGTATGAGTCAAGTTCCACACTTAAGTATGAGTATGCGTGTCATACACGATCACGGAGAATCGAGTTCGTTCATGCATTTTTGCACGCTGGAATGAGTATATCCGACCATTTTGCGTCCATTTTCAACTGTCGAAAATATAAAGGCAAAGTGCTTCTCGCTGGTGCGATCCGGGTGAGCGGGGGGCACGGGAAACTGACGAAAAAATGGTCATACAGTGATTAAAATTAGATTCATACTACCAATTGATTTCTAAAAGCTGTATATAAAAAAAGTAGTTGTGTCGAAGAAATGCCTGGGTATTTTTTGGCGAAACCCGTTCGCGCCCACTCCCTGAATTGCGGAGCAGGACAGGCGCATGGTGCATGGGCTTTCACTGCGATGGATTTCCGGAAAAAACGGACAAAACATCGGACTCAGGATTCAGCGCAGTGTTTTTCAAATCTATTATCTTGAAATGAAAGGATATTTGATTTTAGAATTTCATGGCATGTTTCTGGCTTTGCTGCCCAGCCTGTGCCTGGCAGTTTGCGAGTCAATGATGCGCACGAATCGTGTTTTGTATCGAACACATTTGTCGCGTGCATGCTTACGCGCTTGCAGACGACGAATACCCTGTGGACTTTGTGCCCTTGAATTTTGCGATTCGCTTTTCGGATCTGTCCCCTTAGTTGAATTGGAGGATTGATGGCTAGATATGCGGTGCTGATGATCCTGCTGTGCGCTTCGTTGTTGAGTTGCAAAGGTCATACCACGGAATCCTTGAATTCCGAAGGCGAGGCGCTTTTCAAACAGGGCAATTACAATGGGGCTATTGTTCATTACAAGAATGCCCTGGAAAAAGATCCCAATTTTGTTCCGGCGCGCTTCAATCTGGGCCTCGCCTACCTGGAAACGGGCAAGCTCGACCAGGCGGAGCGGGAGTTCCAGAAGGTCCAGCTGCAGAACCCGCACGATGGCAGAGTCGATTTTCAGCTGGCCAGGATCGCCAATTTCCAGAACAAGCCTGCCGTGGCCGTGCCGCTTTTGACAAGCTATCTCAAAGAGCACCCCGATGATCCGGCGGCCATGGAGCAGCTGGCCTTCGCGGCCACCATCTCCGGCGACCTCGCCAGCGCGCGCGAGCACCTGGAAAAGGCCCTTGCCCTGGAGCCGGGCCGCGTTTCCGCCAAATTGGCCTTGATCCACAATTTCATGACCCAGGGCGACCGGGCCAAGGCCCGCGAGACCGTCGAGGCCTTGCTGGCCGAAGACCCCGAGAACAGGCCGGCCTTGCATGTCCTGGCCCAGCTCGAGGCTCAGGAGCGCGACCCGGACGGAATGCTCGACGTCTATTCCCGCATTTCCTCCATCTATCCCAGCGACCTTTTCGCCCGGTACAAGGAAGGCAGCCTTCTGATCGAAAAGGGGCAGGGCGACGCGGTCAAGGCCGCTGCCGAAGCCATGATCAAGGAATTTCCCGACAAGCCCGAAGGTCACAGGCTGCTGGGCCTGTACCTGTCCCGCGAAGGCCGTTTCGACGAGGCCGTGACCTCCCTGACCAAATCCCTGCGCCTCAAGCCGGACCTGGAGACCTACTATCTCCTGGGGCTGGCCTATTACTACCTCGGCAACCTGGAAATGGCCGTGACGCAGTTCCAGACCGTGCTCGACTACAGCCCGGGCTTTGTGCAGGCCAGGATCATGCTGGGCGAGATTTTTCTGCGCCAGGGACGCGGAGCCGAAGCGCTGGTCGTGGCCGAGAAGATGCTTGAGACAAACCCGGATGATTTCCGTGGACACGCCTTGAAGGGCGATGCTCTGCTCCTGCTCGGCAAGGCCCAGGAGTCGCGGGACATGTACGCCAACGCGTCTTCCCTGGCCCCAACCCATTACGGGATTTTGCTGAAAAACGGATTGCTCAAGCTCTCCCTGGGCGATGTGACGGGCGAGGAGGAGCTGAAAAAAGCTCTGGAAATTTCCCCGCAGGGACTGGACGCCCGTTTGGCGCTGCATGCCTTCTATTTGCGCAACGGGCGGGGCGAGGAGGCTCTGTCCGTGCTGACCGACGGCCTGAGCGGAGCCAAGAGCGACGCCGTGCTGTACAACGCCCTGGCCAAGGCTTCTCTGGGACGCAAGGACGCCAAGGGGGCCGAAGAATATCTGACCAAGGCCCGGGCTTCCAATCCGGCGTATCTCCAGACCTACTATAATACCGCCACGCTGATGCTGGCCAAGGGCAAGCCCGAAGAGGCCGTGTCCCAATACGATCTGGCCCTGGGCGTGGCGCCGGGCGACGTGCGCGCCTTGACCGCTTCCGCGGCCGTGCTCGACAAGCAGGGCAAGACCGACGAGGCCTTGTCCCGCCTGGAAAAGGCCCGGGGCACCGGCGATCTCGGAGCGGCCCTGATGCTCTCCGGCTTTCTGCAGCAGCATGGCAAAAGCGATGAGGCCCTGGCGGTTCTGGAGCAGGAGCTTGCGAAGCAGCCCGACAATCTGGGCCTCGTTCAGGCCAAGGCCAAGCTGCACATCGCGCGCAAGGAAACGGACAAGGCCATGGCGTTGTACGGCCAGCTCGAAGCGGCGAATCCCTGGGCCGGAACCATGGAACGGACAAGGGCCTGGATGGCCCTGGGCGAAGTGGACAAGGCCGAGCAAAGCGCCCGGAGGCTGGTGCAGCTGAGCCCGGACAAGGCCCAGTCCTATCTGCCGCTGGCCGCGATTCTGGAAGTTCGCAAGGACCGGGCCGCCGCCGAGGCGGAGTTGGTCAAGGGCGTGGAACTGGAGCCGGAGAACCCGCGCGTGGGCGTGATGCTGGCCGAATTCCAGCTGCGCGGGCGGGAAGTGCAGAAGGCCCTGGCCACGTTTGAAAAAGTGCTGGCCTACGCCCCCACCGACGCCCAGGCCCTGACGGGCAGGGGCATGTGCCTGCAACTCATGGGCAAGAAGGACGAAGCGGCCAAATTGTATCTGCAGGCCGTGCAGGCCAAGAACGATTACGTGCCCGCCCTCAATAACCTGGCCATGCTCTGGGCCGACGGCGAGGACACGCGCCTGCAGGCCGTCAACCTGGCCATGGCCGCCTTCACCCGAGCCAGTTCCGACCCCTCGGTCGTGGACACCCTCGGCTATGTCCTGATCCGCAACGACCGCGCCGAAGAGGCCTTGAATGTCCTGGACCGCGCCTTGAGCCTGGCCCCGGGCAATCCCGCCATTCTGTACCACAAGGGCTTGGCCTTGTCGGAACTGGACCGCGCGGACGAGGCCCTGGCAACCCTGGAACAGGCTCTGGCCGGCGGAGATTTCGAGGAGAAGGCTGAGGCGGAGAAATTGTTCAAGAGCCTTGGTGAAGGGCGTTAGCGCCAGGTGTCGCGGCTTGGAGCCTCGGATGTAAAATGGTGCGTCTCAGGGTTGAACCTTGAAGTCTTGCGACCCTGAAATCTGTATAAATATCGAAGCGTAAAATCCTTCCGGGAGGAATGATGGCTACCTTGGTGCTTCGTAATCTTGCCCATGATGTCGTCTGGGCTCTTCTGGCCCTGGCTGCTTCCGTGTTGATTTTCGCTCCGTCCATGTCCTCGTGGGCCGGCAACCTCGCGCCCTTGCCCGAGGTCGTGGGGTTTCTCGCCATCACGGTGGTGCCTTCAGTGATCCTGTGGTCGGCGTTCGGCCTGAAGGGTCTCAAGTCCAGGGTGCCTCTGGCTCTGTGTTGCCAGACCCTGGTCACCACCATCTCCATGGCCGTGTTCTACCTGGTCAGCGTTTCTTCCGGTCTCATGGGCAGAGAGTCGCAGGTCATGGTCATGGGATTTGGGGTTTTTGCCGGGCTCAAGATCCTGGAATTTCTGTTCGCCAAGTTTCGCCGCGCCTTTCTCGGCGTGGGCAAGCGCGTGCTCGTGGTCGGAGACGGCCTCATGGCCGAGCTGATGGAAGACTACATCAGATCCAGCAAGGGGCGCTATGTCATGCTCGGTCGCGTGAAGTGCCCGGCCATCCTGGGAGGCGATGCAGGCATCGATGAGGAGATGTCGGAGAGCAAAAGCGGCAGGGTGCTGCGTCTGGCCCAGAATTTCATGGCCGATCAGGTGGTGGTCTCGCTGGGCGAACGGCGCGGCGTCTTTCCCGTGGAGGAGCTTTTGAATTGCAAGCTGGCGGGCATCGAGGTGGTGGACGCGCCCACATTCTACGAACGGGCGACCCACAAGATGCTCATCGAAAACATCACCCCGAGCTGGTTCATCTTCAGTCACGGCTTCAAAGTCACGTGGCTGTTGCGGCTGTGCAAGCGCACGCTGGACATCGCGGCCTCGTTTCTGGGGCTCATGGTCTTTCTGCCGCTCATTCCCTTCATCATCCTGGCCATCAAGCTTGATTCCCCGGGGCCCATCCTGTTCAGACAGGTGCGCGTGGGTCAAGGCGACAGGCCGTTCACGCTCATGAAGTTCCGTTCCATGCGGCAAGACGCGGAGTCCAGGACCGGAGCCGTCTGGTCCCAGGAAAACGATCCCCGCATCACCAGGGTCGGCAATGTGCTGCGCCGTTCGCGGTTGGATGAAATCCCGCAACTGCTGAACATCCTCAAGGGCGACATGTCTCTGGTCGGCCCCAGGCCGGAACGCCCGGAATTCGTGGGCGAACTCAAGAAACGCATCCCGTACTATTCCGAGCGCCACTACGTGAAGCCCGGGCTGACCGGCTGGGCGCAGGTCTGTTACCCGTACGGCTCCTCTGTGGAGGACGCCATCGAGAAGCTGCGCTACGATCTCTACTACATCAAGAATATTTCGATCTTGTTGGATTTTTACATCATTCTGAAAACATTCGGCGTCGTTCTGCTGGGAAAGGGGAGGTAGATATGCTTTCTGGTTTCGGTAAAGGCTGTTTTTTGCGTAAGCGCGGCTTCGTGCCGCATCTGGCCATGGTGGCCCTTGGCGTATTCCTGTTCTGCGGGACTGCGATGGCCAACGAGAATGAATACATCATCGGAGCCGGGGATCGGCTGAGCGTTTTTGTCTGGGGCGAGGCGGAACTGAGCGTACCGGCCCTGGTGCGGCCCGACGGTCGCATCTCCCTGCCGGGCGCGGGCGAGATCATGGCCGAGGGGCTGACCCCGGAAGCCTTGCAAAAGGAGATCGCCGCCCGCCTCACGACCCTGGTCAAGGAACCGGTGGTCACGGTGTCCATGGCGGAAATCGCCAACAGCAAGGTCTACATCATCGGCGGCGGCGTGACCCCCGGCATTTTCGACCTGAAACAGAAAACGTCGCTGCTGCAACTCCTGGCCAGCATGGATCTGACCCGGGCCGACCTGCACGGGGCGCATGTCATGCGCGACGACAAGAAGATCGAGCGCGATTTCGACAAGCTGCTGCATCAGGGCGACGTGAGTCAGGACTTGGCCCTGCGCCACAACGACATCGTCTTCTTTCCGGCCTTGCCTGAACCCTATGTCTACGTGCTCGGCGCCGTGGGCACGCCCCGGGCGCTGCCCTTCAAGGACGGCATGACGGTGCTCGACGCCATCCTCGACAGCGGCGGGTTCAGCAAGTTCGCCAAGGAGAACGACACTGTGGTGGTGCGCAGGGAAAACGGAGTCGAGCAGCGCATCAGGGTTCGCGCCCGCGATCTCGTGGACGGCAAGGATCTGGCCCAGAACGTCCTGCTCAAGCGCGGCGACTACATCATCGCCAATACGAGTTTCTTCTAGTGGCGCGAAAGGGATGAAGGCGTGGATGGCCATGGCTTCATCCCTCGCGATGACGAGACTATGGAGCTCGGTTTCTCGTCTGCCGATCCTGGTGGCGATTCACCGGACGGCGTTGCCGGACCTCCACAGCGGAATTGAAAACATTCATACCGGATCACGGATCGTTGCATGAATCATGAGTTGTATCTGGAGCTTGAGCGATATGTGCGCCTGTTGCTGCGGCGCAAGCGTCTGTTGGTGCTGGTGACACTGCTGGTCATGTCTCTGGGGGTGGTGGCCAGTTATCTGCTTCCCAAGAAATTTGAAGCGCAATCGACAGTTTTCATCGAGCAAAGCGTCATCAGCGACCTGGTCAAGGGTATCGCCATCACGCCGTCCATGGAGGCCAAGATCAAGGTCTTGTCCGTATCCATGCTCAGCCGTGAAAACATGACCAAGGTTCTGCGCAATCTGGACAAGGACGTGTCTCTGACCTCCGATGCCCAGCGCGAGACCTATCTGGAGAATCTGCGCGAGCGCATCGACATCAAGCTCGACGAGAAGCGTGGCATCGTCTTTCTGTCATTTGTCGATTCCGATCCGCAGTTCGCCCGCGATCTGATCAACACCATGGCTCAAGTCTACATCGAGGCCAACACCGCTTCCAAGCGCGACGAATCCCTGGCCGCGACGCGTTTTCTGGCCGAGCAGATCGAGAGTTTCAAGAAGCGCATCGACGCGGTGGAGACCGAAATCAACCAGTACAAGGCCGATCACGGCCTGCAACTGGCCGTGGACGAGACCATCATCCGCTTCGAAATCGCGGAGGCCGAGAAGAAGCTCGAAGCCATCCGCGCCAGGCGTTTCGAACTTGAAACCCAGGTGCGCCTCATGCCTTCGGGAGGCGGGCGCGATCCCATCGCGGATCTGCAGCAGCAGCTGGCCGCGCTGCTCACCACCTACACCGAGAATCATCCCAAGGTCATCCGCATGCGCGGCGAGATCGCGGCCATGAAGGCCAGCCCTTCACGGGGCCGGGTCGGCGACGGCGGAGCCGGACAGACCCGGGCCCTGCTCCAGGCTGAACTTGAAGCCAACAAGGGATTCGAGGCGGCGGAGCTGCGCACCATCGAGGAAAAGCGTCAGCTGCTGCGTGAGATCCCTTCCATCCGCACGGGCCTGGATGAACTGCTGCGCAAGAAGGAAAACGAAACCCTGATCTACAGTCAGCTGGTCACGCGTTACGGGCAGTCGGAAGTGTCCAAGCAGATGGAGATGGAAAACAAGTCCATGAATTTCCGCATCGTCGACCCTGCCGTGATGCCGACCAAGCCGATCAGTCCCAAGCGGCTCCTGATCATGTTCGGTTCGCTGGTGGCGGGGCTCGGAGCGGGCGCGGCGCTGATCATCCTGCCGTACATTCTGGGAGGGGCTGTCAAGAATCTGGATGACTTGCGCGCGTTGAACATCCGGGTCCTGGCTGTCCTGCCGACCATCCCCAAGCCGGAAGAGGACAGGCTGCGCAAGAAAAGAGACTTGGCGTTTCTTGGCGTGGCCGGCCTGTATTTTTCCCTGCTCCTGGCCGTGGCGGTCATGGAGGCGATGGGCATGCCCTATGTGGAGGGGTTGCTAGCCCAGGTGAAGGAGTTCTGGATGTGAGGACGCCTGAGAGCCATTCTGGACTGCGTTGCCGCGCCCGTTTTGAATGGCTCATGTAGTCCGGCTACACTTCACCATTCAAAACGATCTTGCGCCTTGCCAGAATGGCTCTCAGGCGCCCTCGCGGGGGAGTTGGGCCCTTTGGATTTACGGGAAGGCATGGATTGCCACGGGGGCAGTCTCTCGCAGTGACGATTGGTATAACCACAGAATTTTTCAGGAGGTTGTTCAAAAATCATTCTGGCAAGGAACGTGATGATTTTGGAAGTCGAAGTGTACACTGACGTACATAAGGCTTTCAAAATCAGCGCAGTGACGCAGCCAGAAGGAGAATTTCAACAACCTCCTCCCCCTAGGGAGAATAATGAGCAGAATAGAAGAAGCATTGGCCAAGGCGGCCGGGATGAAGGCCGGGGGCAGGACGGTGGAGACATCGCTGCGGCCCGAGGCGCCGGGCGTTGTGCGCGCGCCCATGAGCGAGGTTCATCTGAGCGGCGCGCGCCTGCCCGAGGAGACCATGGTCGTGATCAACGATCCCCTCTCTCCCATGGCCGAGGAGTACCGCAAGCTCAAGGAATCCGTGGTCAAGATGACCAAGCGGGAGCGTTTCGACAATCTCATCGCCGTGACCAGCGCCACGGTGGCCGAGGGCAAGAGCATGACCGCCGTGAACCTGGCCGCCTGCCTGGCCGGGGAATACGACCACACCGTGCTGCTCATCGACGCCGATCTGCGTCGTCCCACGGTGCACAAATACCTTCAGTTGGGTTCGCGCAAGGGGCTTTCCGACTGCCTGCGCGAAGGCCTGGATGTGGGTGAATTGCTGGTCAAGACGGACATCGGCAAGCTCAGCGTCCTGCCGGCGGGCACGCCGGTGGCCAACCCGGTGGAACTCTTCTCCTCGGAAATCATGCGCAACCTGTTCCGGGAGATGAAGACCCGCTACTCCGACCGCTACATCATCATCGACACCCCGCCCGTGCTGCCTTTCGCCGAGACCCGCTCCATCGCCCGCCTGGCCGACGGCGTGCTGCTGGTGGTCAAGGAAGGACAGCCGAGCCTGGGGCAGATCGAGGAGGCCCTGGACGTCCTGGACACCAAGATTCTGGGTATCGTCTACAACGGCACCCAGCAGCAGCATCGAAACTCCTACTATTATTACTCGGAATAGCGCGTGTACACGGAATTCTTCGGGCTGCGCGAAAAGCCCTTCGACCTCCTGCCCAACCCGGATTTTCTGTATCCGAGCAAGGCGCACAAGCGGGCGCTGACCTACCTCACCCACGGCATCAGGGAACGGGCCGGGTTCATCCTGCTGACCGGAGAGGTAGGTTCGGGCAAGACCACGCTGATCCGCAACATGATTCGCTCACAGCTTCGCGACAGCGTGCTGGCCAAGGTTTTCAACACCAGGGTCGATTCCCTGCAACTGCTCATGCAGATCAACAGCGATTTCGGCCTGGAAACGGATGGTCGGGACAAGGCCGCCCTGCTGCGTGAACTCAACGATTTCCTTATCGAACAGTATGCTCAGCGTCGCCAGGCAGTGCTGATCATCGATGAGGCCCAGAATCTGTCTCCCGAGATCCTGGAGGAGATCCGCATGCTCTCCAACCTGGAGACGGACCGCGACAAACTTTTGCAGATCATCCTCGTGGGCCAGCCCCAGCTGCGCGACATCCTGGCCCGGCCCGAGCTCTTGCAGCTGCGCCAGCGCATCCAGATCAACTGCAACCTACAGCCTCTGAGTCCGATCGAGGTGCGCGACTACATCGAATTCCGCATGGAAAAGGCCGGCAACCGCGTGGCCCTGGTTTTCGACGATGGGGCCGTGGAGGCCGTGGCCGCCTATAGTCGGGGCATCCCGCGGCTGATCAACATTTTGTGCGATTACATCATGATCGACGCCTTTTCCGCCGAAACCCACGATATCGACGGCAAGACCGTGCACGAACTGGCCGCGGATCTGTCCTTCGAGGCGCAGTACTGGGACGCCAAGCCCGTCGATCAGATCAGAGCCAGCGGCGGCAGCGCCGGCGGCAACGGCAGCGGGGGCGTGCAGCCCATGATCAACGGCGTGTCCGGCCAGGCCAAGGTCCTGGCCGCCATCGGCGCGTTGAACAAGCGCATGGAATCCCTGGAGTTCCAGCCCGTGTGGGACAACGCGGCCTTGCTCGACCTGCGCGACCGCATGGACAAGGTCGAGTTGCAGCAGCGGACCATGGGTCAGGAACTCTGGGCTGGTATCCAGCAGCTGCGCTCGGAGATCGCGCTCAAGGACGCGCCCAGGCCGGAGGAAGCGGTCGCGGCCAAGAAGAAAAACGGGCTGTGGAAATTTCTCTGGGGTGAATGAGGGGGCTTTTTGGATGGGAGAAAGGCATGTGATCACGGGCGATCGCCCTACACATCCACGCCCCAAGGGGCGCATAATGGCGAATGGCGGCATGGACCGCCACGGGGAACCCCTTGGCAATGATCGAACACCTGTTGGAGTTGAAATGAACCAGACACTGCGGATCTTTTTGCTGACTATCGTGGCCTTGAGCCTCGTGGGGGTCGCCTTGGCCGAGGAGCCCGCGTGGAAGGCTTCCCTGAGCGTGGGGGAGGAGTACGATGACAACACCGATGAGGAAAAAAACGGTCGCGACGATTTCATCACCTCTGTGCGTCCCAGCCTCTCCTACGCGCGCGAGGGCGACCGGCTGTTGTTCCAGTCCGCCTACAGCGGCGATTACCGTTTTTACGCCAAGAACACCCAGGACGAGGAGTTCAATCACAATCTGAACGTCCACGCCCTGCTCAATGCCTGGGAGGATTTTTTCTTCTTGGATCTGACCGACACTTACCGTCTGGTCAACGAGGACCGCACCGAAGGCGACGTCGTGGAGGACGATTCCACGCAGGGAATGGTGCAGCAGAACACGTTCACCTTCTCCCCCTATATCGCCCCCCGCTTCGGAGAGCGTGGCCAGGCCAAGATCGGCTACGCCTACTCCAACATCTGGTACGAGGACTCGGACAATGATTCCAAGAACATCCATCGCGGATTCGTGGACACCGATTACGAACTGACCGACAGGGCCGCGCTCTTGTCCGGCTATTCCTACACCCAGGAGCTTTCCGAGGACGAGACTCTGCACCGCCACATCGCCTACCTCGGCGGCCGTTACGCCTATGCCGAGACGGGCAGCGTGTTTCTCAAGGCCGGTCCGCAGCACACCCGCTACCAGGAGCGCGGCACGAGTTCGACCAGCCTGTATTGGGACGCGGGCCTGGATCACGACTTCGGGGCCGTGCAGCTGAATTTTTCCTCGGGCATTTCCTTTGAGGACGACCCGGACACGGGCCAGACCTACGAGCGTCGCTATGGCACCCTGCGCCTGTCCAAGGCGTGGGAGCGCACCAAGGCCAGCGTTTACACCACTTTGGAGGATTACGAGGAGGATTCCGGAGTGGAAGACGACGGGGAATCCGTGCGCAGAACGGCGATCGGGCTGAACATCTCCCACGAACTGACCTCCCGCCTGACCGGCACCCTGGGCCTGAGCCACGACTTCGAGGATAGCGACGAAAACACCAAGCGCTGGTACGCGAACCTGGGCCTGACCTACGCCCTGAGCGAGAAATTGAGCTTGGGCGGGTGGTACAGGTTCAAGGATTCGACCTCGGATGACGAGGACGAGGAGTATCGGGTGAACAGGGTGGGGATTCAGTTGACGTATTTGTTCTAGTGCAGGGCGTCAGAAAGCCGTTCTGGCCTGCGTTGATTCATTTTTTTTGAAGGATCGTGTATGTTCAAGCACGCTTTTTTTCAAGCCTGGCTTTGAGCTTGTTGCGATGAGTCTTTGATACTTTGATGGAGAGTTTGTTCGGCTCTTTTGTGAGACTTTTGGACGTTAATGAAAGTGCTTCGTAAAATGTACGACAGTTGTGTCATACGTTGTTGATGTTTGACTTTGTTGAAGAAATTGTGCTTATATTTTTTTGAAATGATGAAAAGGAAAGTAATGTGACTAGGGAACTGTTCAAAAACCATTGTGGCAAGGCGCAAGGTCAATTTGGAGGACGAAGTGTAGCCGTCTACATGAGTTCTTCGAATTGGCCGCAGCAACGCCGCCAGAATGGATTTTTCAACAGTTTTCCCCCCTCGGAGAGAACGTGAGGAACGCTCTGACTGTCGACGTCGAAGACTACTTCCAAGTCACCGCCTTCGAAGGCGTCGTGGAACGGAAGGATTGGGCCGTGTATCCGTCGCGGGTGGAGGACAACACCCGACGAGTCATGGCCCTTCTGGACGAGCATGGCCTCAAGGGCACCTTTTTCGTGCTGGGCTGGGTGGCGGAGCGGTTTCCGCTCATGGTGCGGGAAATGGCAGACAACGGCCACGAAGTGGCCTGTCACGGATTCGGGCATGAGCTTGTCTACAACATGACGCCGGAAAGTTTTCGCGCCGATGTGCGTCAGGCCAAGAG
>Ga0265295_1007543_pt1 | contig 12477 bp, 12 predicted proteins | sample Munlansysbiofilm_FD_192503 | JGI IMG/M metagenome (GOLD analysis project Ga0265295, IMG submission 192503) | Leachate microbial communities from a municipal landfill in Southern Ontario, Canada - Methane capture system biofilm | ecosystem: Engineered > Solid waste > Landfill > Unclassified ... | reverse complement strand
GATGGAGGAAAACGCCAAGTACCGGCAGACCATCAAGAACGTGCTCGAATTCACTCCGGAGATCCTTCAGAGGTTTGTGAACTTCATGAATAATCCGGACGAACGGACGGCCATCGACCAGTTCGGCAGGGAAGGAAAGTATTTCGGCGCCACCGTGCTGCTGGTGACCATGCCCGGCCTTCCCATGTTCGGCCATGGTCAGATAGAGGGGTTTACGGAAAAATACGGGATGGAGTACCGCAGGGCCTTCCAGGCCGAAGAACCCGATGCCCATCTGGTTGAGATGCATGAACGGGAGATTTTTCCTCTCATGAAAAGGCGGCGCATGTTCAGCGGCGCGGCAAATTTCGTTCTCTATGATTTTTTCGCGGGGGACCGGGTAGACGAAAACGTTTTCGCCTATTCCAATTCCCATGGAGACGAGCGCGCGCTCATCGTCTACCACAACCGCTTCGCCTCCACGTCCGGCTGGATTCGCACTTCCTGCGCCCGTACGGTGAAGAGCGAATCCGGAGAGACACGACAGGTGAGGACGACTCTGGGAGAGGCTTTGGCGGCCCGCCCTGATGGAAGGTATTACTATCGTTTCAGGGACTCTGCCACCGGCCTTGAATATCTCCGCCACGGCCGCGATCTCCTGGAGCGGGGACTGTATGTTGAGCTGGAGGCCTATGAATATCATGCCTTTCTCGATTTCCGCGAGATCAGGGATGATGATTACGGAACGTGGGGAAAGGTGTGCGCCTCTCTCGCCGGCAGGCCCGTGGAGAGTCTTGACGAGGAGTTCCGCCAGATTCGCCACGCAGCGGGCATAGCCGCTCTGGCGCGCCTTGCCTCGGATCTGCCTCAAATCCTGCCGGTCCTCTTTAATCCGTCTTCCGGGACCGTGGCCCGGGCTGAAGCAGTTGATACACTGCGGAAGCGTCTGCTTGACTTTTTCGGGGCCGTCAGGAAGGAAATGGGCCTTGCCGGAGATGAGCGAAAAGTTTCCGGACTGCTGGTTTCGAATCTGGAGGTCCTGGTCAGGACTGCCGGTCTGCAAAGCCGGCGCGCGGGAGCACAACCCGCCCTTGAAATGCTGCGTTCCGGGCTCCAACCCGAAAGGGGCTTCAATCTGCTGGTCCTGTCGCTCTATCTCATCCTGCGCGACAGCGCCTGCCTGTCCGGTGACGCTGCCCCGGCGGACCAGCCGATCCGGATTTTTACGGAAATGGGTTTCGGCAGGGCGCTGGCCGACTCATTTCACACGGCGAGCCAGACCGATGACTCCTTCCGGCCGCCCTGGGACGGCGAATCAAGTGTGTCGCTCCTGAAGGCGCTGCTGACACTGGGGGCCTTTTTCATGAACAGGACTGTTGAACCGGACCGGCTCCTGGATTCACCGGATGTGCGCCGGTTTATCCTCCTCCATGAGAGCGGCGGCATAAAATGGTTCAATAAAGAGCGTTTCGAGGCGCTTTCGGAGATGCTGTTCCTGGCCACCGTGATCACCGATGCATGCGGAAAGGGGGTTGCGGCCAGAATTGCCGACATTATGATGTATGGCCGCGCGGCCAGGCGGCTTATCGACAACGCCTCACGGGCCGGCTATCGGACTGACGTCTTCCGGCAACTCTCAGCCGGAGGGTGAAGACTCTTTCAACCTGTCTTGGAGACAATATTTGTCTGGTGTGTTTTTCGTCTCTGTGCTACATATTTTGCGGGCAAAATTTTCTTGCCGGGCCAGAAATTCCTTGTTTCCGGATGGACACAACATACATTCCGGCATCACTTTTTTGAATAAAGGAGATGGTACATGAAGGTAAAGGTTAAACTTTTCGCTACATTCCGGGACGGCCGTTTCAATGAAGAGGTGAGGGATTATTCTCCGGGAACGAACGTAAAGTTTGTTCTGGAGGAGCTGAACATCCCCATGGATGAAATCGGAGCGATTCTTATCAATCATCGCCATGTGGAGGAGGATCATGCCCTCCAGGACGGAGACAACCTGTCTATCTTCCCCCTCGTCGGAGGAGGCTAGAAATGCAGGAAGTGCGCTCGTTTCTCCTGAAGCATGCCGAAGGGGATATTCTGCCCTCGAGGCATCATGTCTTCGCCTCAACCCATTTTGGCCTTTCCATGGGACAGGTTGAGCGGATAGCTCTGGAATCGGGACTCCTTCCCTCCCGCTATCAGCGTAACCGGAATACCATCTCCATTACCCAGCAGTTGCGTATCTTCAGGGGAACGGTTGCTGTTGTCGGGTGCGGTGGCCTTGGCGGTTATGTCATCGAACTGCTGGCGAGGCTTGGCGTAGGAAGACTGATCGCCGTTGATCCGGATGTATTCGAGGAACACAACCTGAATCGTCAGCTTTACTCCACCCCCGCGATGCTTGGCAGACCCAAGGTGGAGGCCGCGTATCTCCGGGTGAAGGAGATAAACCCCGCCGTCACGCTTGTCCCCGTCAAGTGCGCCTTCAGCAAAACAAACGGTTTCGATATACTGGAGGGCGCCGATGTTGTCGTGGACGCCCTGGATAGCATACCTGTAAGGCTCGAACTCTCGGATGTCTGCAACGACATGAACGCGCCGCTGGTCCACGGCGCCATTGGCGGCTGGTTCGGCCAGGTGGCCACCCAGTTTCCGGGAGAGGATACCCTCAGAAGGATCTATAACCGGCCGGCCGGCGCCAACAAGGGTGTGGAAAAGTCTTTGGGGAATCCTTCGTTCACTCCGGCTGTTATCGCCAGCCTCCAGTCAGCGGAGGTGTGCAAGATACTTACCGGACAGGGGCAGACCCTGAGCAGGCGCAAGCTTCACATCAATCTTCTGGATATGGAAAGCATCGAACTGCCTTACTGATTCGACCTTGGACCCCTGCCGGAGCGGCTGCCGCAGATACTCGCGGCAGGGGCCGGAGGCCGAATATACCCCTCTCCGTTGAAGATACCAGGGGTCTCATGGCAGAGACTGCCCGATTTGTACGAAACCGTCTGCAATGTTGCGGTTTCTAACACGTATCCGGAATCGCCGGTTATGAAAACCCGGCTCCGCATCAGATCCTCGCGCCTATTTGATTGCGGCCTGCAGGACCTCGGCAATCTGGTTGCAGTACCTTTCAGTCTCCTCGATGCTCGGCCCTTCAACCATGACACGGCACAGATTCTGTGTGCCCGAATAGCGCACCAGGACGCGGCCGCTTTCACCCAGCTTCTTTTCCACCTCCCTGATTACCGCAACCGCCTCGGGAACCGATGATATCTCCGGCTTGCTTTTCACCGGTACGTTCAGCAGTTTCTGGGGGAAAACATCCATTGCCTTGGCAAGCTCGGACAGGGGCTTGCCTGTCCTTGCCATGACCGCCATCAGCTGCATGGCCGTCAGGATGCCGTCGCCGGTTGTGTGATGGTCGAGAAAGATCATGTGGCCGGAATCCTCGCCGCCGATATTGCTTCCCAGGCGCTGCATGTCTTCCAGGACATAGCGGTCGCCCACTTTGGCCGCGTGGTGCTTAATACCGTATTTTCTGCAGGCAATGGTAAGACCCAGATTGCTCATAACAGTGCTGACCAGCAGATCGTTTTTAAGTTTTCCCTCTTCTTTCAACGCCTTGGCGCAGATGATGAGGATCTGGTCGCCGGTGATCTCGTTGCCCTTTTCATCCACGGTGATGAGGCGGTCCGCATCGCCGTCAAAGGCGAGTCCTATGGCGGCGCCTGTCTCCAGAACACGTCTCCTGAGGTCGCCGGTATGCTGAGAGCCGCAATTGTCATTGATATTGAGGCCGTTGGGCTTGTTGTGAATTACTTCAACATCCGCGCCCAGCTCAGTGAAAGCCTCGGGCGCGACCTTGTAGGCGGCGCCGTTGGAGGCGTCGATGACAATCTTCATATCCTCCATGGACAGCTCTCTGGGGAAGGTGTTTTTCAGGAAAACGATATACCTGCCATTCACATCGTCAAGCCGGTAGGCGCGCCCCATTTCCGCGGCGGGCGGCACCATGTCGGGAAGTTTTCCTTCCAGCACCAGCTTTTCGATCTCCTCTTCCCGTTCATCAGACAATTTGTAGCCGTTCCCGGAAAAGATCTTGATGCCGTTGTCCTGAAACGGATTGTGGGAAGCGGATACGACAATGCCCGCATCGGCGCGCATGCTCTGGGTGATGAAGGCAATGCCGGGGGTAGGCAGTACGCCCACCAGATAGGGGATCCCTCCCATGGAAGTAATGCCCGCCTCAAGGGAGCTTTCCAGCATATAGCCTGATATTCTGGTGTCTTTTCCAATGATTACTCTTGGTTTGTGATGGTTGTGATGAAGCAGATATGTGATTGCCTGTCCCACGGAAAAGGCAATGGAAGCATTCATCGGATAGCGGTTTGCCTCGCCCCGTATCCCGTCAGTGCCGAACAATTGACCCATGTATTGTCTCCTTGCTGATTGGTTCCGATTCGTTTTGTGAAATGCGGAACCGGAATTAAAATATTACTTTTTTTCTCATCACTTATAAGCTTTTCACTTTTCACTTTTCACTGCTTCAAAAAGATTCAACGACGGCATAAGCCTTCGCGCCTCTTGGCAATGAGCGGCAATGAGCGACTCAAGCCATTGCGAGCCCATACCAGAGATCCCTGCGGGCAGTCCTTTGATGAAGTCCGTATATTTCTGATCGCTTTCCTGCGCCCGGGCCGCGACGGCGGCTGGAACATCTACGGGCGTCCGGCCGTCAGGCCGGCAATTGGAAAACATCTCCCGGATCGAATCCATGGCTGCGTACAACTCCTTTTTGCCTGCTTCGGATTGTTTGTTTTCCGGATATTTTTCCACGGAGGCCATGGCCTTTTCCGCCATGGCCTGGAGACGCTTGATGCGTTCCTTTTTCGCCAGGGAAAGTTTTTCCATTGCTCCTTCGTATACAAGGCCGCCGAATTCCTGCCTGGCGAAAAAGGGCTTTCTGACATGTCTGTACCACTGTTCCAGCGCTGACAGATTAGCCATGTAGAGGATGTTGGCGCCGACCACCCGGGAGATGGAGGGATAGCTGTTGGGCCTCTTGTCGAACATCTCTCCCGGGATGGCCTTTCCAAAGACCAGCTTGTTTTCCTCGATCACGTCCCTGCGCAATATCGTGCCGGCCGCGACGGTATTACCGTAGCCCACGCGCAGGGGCCCCACCATTCCCCCCTGTCCACCAAGGAAAATGGGCGGCTGGTTCAGCATGACGCCCTTCGGGACATCGCCGATGAGAGACGCCGTAGTCTTGTCTCCGTCAGGGGTGAAATTGAAGTGGATATACGAGCTGCCGACCTCGCTGTGGTCTTTCCGGCTCGTACCGCCGGCCATCAGACAATCGCAGAAATTTATCAGACTTCCCAGGGTTACAAAAGGAAAAAGAATGGTCTGCTTCAACCCCACGCAATGGGCGCCACTCGCTTCCTCCTCCAGAATGCACCCCTCGCGCACGTGCGCTCCCAGCCCCATGCCGGATTTTTCCAGAAAAACAGCCTTGTTGAAATAACCGCCCTTCAGTTCCACGCCAGGGCCGATCTGGCAGTCATCAATGGTAGCCGGTCCTTCAGCGCCAATCCTGGCGCCTGCCGAGATCACCGTGTCGGCTCCGTAAATCCGGCAGCCCGGGAAGATAATAACCCCGTTGCCGGAAATGCGTTCCGTGTCTACCTCGTCGCCTATATCAAGGGTCAGTGGATTGGGGATGTCCACCCCCTTTTCTATTAACCGGACAATCTTGTCGTACGATCTTATTCTGAGTTCCACTGGTTCCTCCTTGGCTTTAATCCGTAAAAAAGCATGTCTAGAGCTTGACGGAAGGATCGGTAATAATCCCCCCGGGAAATTTGTCCATGGAAGATAATGCCCCGGCCGTGGGTGGGAAAACCTATATCATGATCATATTGTCCATGGGAAGGATTATCATGTCTGTCGCGAATCTGAAAAGGGCGGTATAAGTGGATAACGATTCATGGGTTCGTTTTGTCCTGAACTTTGGCGGGGAGTGCATGTGATTAGGAAATCATTGCGGATTTTGCGCTCTTTTACGTCGTGGCAAGCTGCAAAACCCACTGTGCCTTGTCCGTCAGGGGAGGTTGGTATGTCTCGAATCTCAGAAGCAGTCGTTCCGGGTCTTCGTCCAGAAGAATCATTTCACGGTGTTCCCGTTCGACGAATCTTTCAGTTACAGTATGATTCAGAAAATCCATTAAAGTGCTGAAATAATTATTTATATTCAGTAGTCCGCACGGTTTTCGGTGAATGCCCAGCTGGGCCCAGGTCAGTATCTCAAAAAATTCCTCGATGGTGCCCAGTCCACCGGGGAGGGCGATGAACCCGTCAGCCAGTTCCGCCATCATCGCTTTCCGTTCATGCATGGAATCCACCACCCGCAAATCGGAGAGGCCGGTGAATGCAACCTCTCTTTCCATCAGGGCCCTGGGAATGACGCCGATAACCTCTCCCCCTCTTTCCAATACCGACCGGGCTATCTCGCCCATGAGGCCTACCCGCGCACCTCCGTATATCAGCCCGATATTTTTCCGAGCAAGGGCCCCGGCCAGTTGCTTTGCCGCGTCCAGATACTCAGGCCCGGCGCCTGGACTTGATCCGCAGAATACACATATACGTTTCATGCTGTTTCTCCTGTTCTGATATTAACCATCGTTCGATAAACCGGCCCGAGTACTGGCTGGGCATTCAAGGCGCCACCAGCAGATCCGGCGCGGCGCTTGATGCTCCCACGAGCCGAACGGCCTGGTATACCCACCATGCGCGGATCCTTGACATGCCGTCCTCGAGGCAGATTTCTCTCAGCAGTTTGTCGGCGTACTCCCGCTGATCCTGGGGAATGACTTTTTCTCTCATGAGTTGGTAAAGCACATCGTGCACCAGGGATCCCCTCATGGAGTCCGGTGTGTCAATGGTTGGTCCGCTAGGTCCATCCCACGCATACCCTTTCTTTACCGTAAGCAAGCCATCGGCCTCGAGCAGGATGACCGGAGGTATTTCAACGGTCCGGGCAATACGCAGGTCCGTCTGATGTTTATAGTCAGCAAATAATGTGTATTTGTAGTGACGACGTTTCTTGTAGAGGATCACAGGTCACTCCTTGGGGAGTGTCCAAATGGGCCCGGCGCTCGGCCCTTCATGGTCCAGAATAATCCCCGACCCCTGGCTCCAGATCAGCCACACCTGCTCGTTCAGTTCATATGGCATGGCCATGCCGTCTATGAACAGGTAGTTCAGCACCCGCACATCCAGGCCGCGGTCATTCGTCAGGCGGATGCAATATCGGGTGACATCCCCGAGAAAGAGGCTTTTCTCGATGACTCCCTGTATCCCGTTCTCGTGATCCTTGGGGTCGAGCAGGCTCACCCGCATCTGTTCCGGTCGAATCCCGTAGAGGACGCTCCGGCCCGGTTCGAAGGGATAGAATCCGCGTCGTCGCACCATGTTTCCACCGGGCAGTTCAATCTCGCACATCTCCGGTCCCGATGCGGTGACGCGCCCTTCGATGAAGTTGATGTCACCCACGAAATCGGCCGTGAACCGCGTCGATGGATTGTAGTAGACATCGCTTGAAAAACCGAACTGATCAACACGCCCCCTGTTCACCACGGCTATGCGGTCGGCCATCTCGAAGGCCTCTTCCTGGTCGTGGGTTACCATCAGTGTGGTGACGCCAATCTCCTTGACGATTTCTTTCACCGACTGGCGGAGCTGAATCCGGGTCTTTGCGTCCAGGGCGCCGAAGGGCTCGTCCAGAAGGAGGACCTTCGGGTCGTAGGCGAGAGAGCGGGCCAGGGCCACCCGCTGCAACTGGCCTCCGGAGAGTTGGCCCCCATAGCGCTCGCCCATGCCGGACAGCCCCACCAGTTCCAGCAGGCGCTCCCGGCGCTCCCGGCGTTGGGAAACCGGCGCTTTCCTGATCTTCAGCCCGAATTCGATGTTCTCGGCAACGGTCATGTACGGAAAGATCGAATAGTTCTGGAAGACGAATCCGAAACCGCGCTGCTGGGGAGGGAGGCGAGTGATATCCGTGCCGTTGAGCAGAATCCTTCCCTGGTCCGGCATACAAAGCCCCGCCAACATGCGCAGAATAGTGCTTTTACCGCTGCCGCTGGAGCCGAGAAGGACCACGAGTTCCCCGTCGTGAACCTCCAGGGAGACACGATCCACAACCAGGTGTTCGCCGTACTGTTTGCTGATGTTCTCAATGGAAATGGTCATGGATCACTCCGTTGGATACAAGTAAAACTAGATTCGGCAGTTGGAGGCATCCTTCGTTATCTCCGATTGCCGCCTTTCTGTTGCTCTAAGCTCATTTTGCTACAGCCGATAAACTTACCCTTCGGGTTCGGACAGTATCGGTTGTGGCCGCTCCATTTCGCTAAGAGCAGCAACGAAATACGACAGAGTCGCTCTCTACGGATACCTCCAACTGCCGGTTATAGGGTGAACAGTTGTTGCCGGAAGCGCGCGGTTGCTGGAGGTTCATCGACGGGCGCCCTTGAGGCGGCTCTTTCCGGCGCAATAGAGAATGAGCGAAAAGAGGACGAAAGAGAGGATCGCCAGGATTGCCGCAACCGAGTTCGCCGCTTCGATATTGCCCCCTTCAAACTGGGAGAAAATATAGAGGGGCGCCGTCTGGGTGCGCAACCGCAGGTTTCCGGACACCATGACAGTGGCCCCGAATTCTCCCAGGGAGTGGGCAAAGGTGAGGAGCGCGCCGGTTATCAGCCCCCCGCGCAGGGCCGGAAACACGATATGAAGAAAGGTCTGCCAGCGGGTGGCGCCCATGGTGTAGGCAGCTTCTTCATAGGTGGTCTGCAGGTCGTCCAGCACCGGCCTGACCGAGCCCACCATGTAGGGAAGCGTCACGAAGATGTGCGCCAGCAGGACGCCGAAGACGGTGAACATGGGTTGAATCCCCAGGGGCTCCAGCATCTTCCCGAACAGCCCGATGGGTCCCCACAGCAGGAGAAGGGACGTGCCCACAACCACGTTGGGAAGGGCCACGGGGAGATTAAGGATGATCCCCAGCTGTTCCCTCCCCGGGAAACGGGTCCTGCTAAGGACATACGCCGCATAGGTTCCGAGCACCGCATTGACCGCTGCCGTACAAAAGGCGATGATCAGGCTGAAGCGGATGGCGAACAGGGCGTCCCTCGTTGTCAGTGCCGCCATGAATTTTCCGAGGCCACCGTGCAGGGCATGGATGAAGACCGAAGCGAGCGGCAGCAATAGGAGAGGGAGCATGACCAGGGCCAGGAATCCCGCCGGGAGAAGGGGGGAGATCTTTCTTCGGTACGCCGCAATCGAATTCATGGATGGATCTCCTTGAGAACGCCGTTTTTCCAGGTTGCATCGATGATGGTCCTTTTTGCCATCTGCCAGCCGCCGAAGTCGCTGATGAAGAAAGGATCCCGGATGGTTCCGAAGCGCTGGTTGGCCGGGTTCAGTCTCGTATAGACACTCCGGAATCCGCTCTTGACGAACAGGCGCTGGGCTTCCTCGCTCCAGAGGAAGTCGGCGAATGCCAGGACCAGTTCCCGCTGTTCTTCGGAAATGTGGGGGTCGATGACGACCAGGGTGTGTTCGCTCAGGATCGTAGAGCGGGGGTAGATGATTTCATGGGTGGAGACGCTGCGGGAGCTGTTCCCTATGGCGTCTTGTTCATAGGTGATCAGGGCGTCGCCGAAACCGTTGTCGAACTGGGTCCTGGCTGCCCTGGCGCTGCCGGCCTGGGCGACCACGTTGCGCCAGATACCGAGCAGCATGGATTTACCGTCTTCGGGAGTTGCGCCCGGCTTTCTCACCGCGGCCCCGTATTCGGCGACAATGGCCCAGTTTGCCGCGCCCGAGGTAAGGGGATCCGGGTGGATGATCCGCACTCCCGGCCGCGCCAGGTCGGAATAATCGTGAATCCCCACGGGATTGACCTTCCGTGTCACGATGACAAAGGGAGTGCGGTTGATGACGCCCCCGTGGGGGAGATTCTTCCACGATTCCGTAGCGATGACCCCTGCCTGACGGAGACGTTGCGCGTCCAGCTCCGTGGACAGGATGGCAAGTTCAGCCGGGACGCCCATAATCAGCTGGTTCGTCACCGTGCCCGAACCGGCGAAGGAGCTGATAAGTTCCACATCCTGACCGGTCTCGGCCTTCCACTTCTTTCGGAACGCCGGGAAGACGCTTTTGGTGATAGTCTGTTCGAGAATACCGAACCCGTAGAGGATAATGGTGCGCGGACGCTCGTTCCTTCCCGCGGGCAGCCAGGGCCAGATAGTCCAGAGAACCGCGGCCAGCCCCAGGCAGGCCGCCGCGACCCTTGCCGGCAGTCGGAGCCTTCTTCGTAATATGGGAGAAATCGCCATGATCCGGTTCTCACGAGGGTTGACGAATTAAGGTGTCAATGTGTGTCCCCCTCTTATCACTGATAGCTTCGCGGCGTGTCAAGGAGAAAAAGTCATGGATTTCGTCAAGGCCGGACACAGGAGAGAGGTTAATCGGATGATGAAATAAAGTAACAGGAAACAGGATACTTCCGGGTGGCTCTGGTTCAAGGGTTCGCAGCGCCATTGGGAAGCGCCCCTTTCAGTCGATCTTTTTCATCTTATCTGATATCCCCCTTCAAATATTCCTGGCGAAGGTTTTCCGGGAACTTCTCGATTGCGTATCTCAGCATCGTGCGTGGCATGGATCGATAGTGTTTCTTCAGAAAAAACTCCTCTTTGTCTCTGTCCCTCTTGCCGACCTCTCGCAACATCCAGCCAACAGCCTTGTGAATCAAGTCTTCGGAATCGGAGACGAGTATTTCAGCGATCCTGATGGTTTCGTCAAATTCATTATTTTTGATGAAATGGAAAGTGGACATGATCGCAATGCGTCGTTCCCATATGGATTCTGAGTGGGCCAGGGCATTTAATGGCTCGCGAGATCTGTTTTTCAGGTAGGCGCCGACAATGTGCTCGGCAGATGCATCTACAAGATCCCAGTTGTTGATGTACCGTGTATGGTCCAGATATATTCCATAAATCTCCGCCCGTTCATCCTGGCCGCCTTCCTGGTATTTCCGCTTCAGGATAATAAGGGCCAGAAGGCGTTCTTCATGAACACTCGAGCGAAGCAAGGTCAGGGTGTCAGCCAGGGGCAGGTCCCGATATTTTTGAGCAATGCGGCGGGTCGCCGGAATCCGAACGCCGATGAACCTGTCGCCTTCGCCATACTCTCCGGGGCCGGTCTTGAAGAAACGTCGTAAAACCATGGCGTCCGAGTCATTGGCTTGTTCACGTAATGCAGTTTGGATAGTTTTCAGCATGAACGGCCATTTCTTTCTTTTGGCTTACGCAAGGCTGAGCGGCGGGTGATAGGGACGGTCAGCCGTGAGTGGGGAATGGTAGTATGAAATTATTCATGCAACGTCATCACATGTGACCGATATTTGTACCCATAATTAAGTCTCATAAGAGGTGATTTTATGGAACGTATTTTTGCCCGCGCCTCGGTCAGCATCAGTGACCTTAAGAAGAACCCCTCCCGAATCATTAATCAGTCCGAAGGCGAACCCGTGGCAATTCTCAATCATAACAAGGCCAGCGCATACATTATACCTGCCGCCGCCTTCGAGGCGCTCATGAAAAGGCTGGAGGATTATGAGCTTTCCCGGTGTTGTGCAAGAGCGGGAACACGAGCCGTGCGTCAAGGTTTCCCTCGATGAGCTTTAACCTCGAATTCAAGGTTTCTGCCTTGAAGAGAGTGGAAGAAACTCGATGGCGGAATCCGTGAGCAATTCAAGAGGAAACTGGCCGAACGACTTGACGTTGGATGCTGGAATCATGAGAGAATTCACCCCCCATCTCCCAAGCGCACCCTCTCCATCGCCCTCATCACCGCATCTACGATCTTCACGTAGCCGGTGCAGCGGCACAGGTTGCCCGAAAGTCCCTTCCTGACCCCTTCCCGCGTATGGTCCCGGCCACTGCGGATCAGCGCCAGGGCGGCCATCTCCATGCCCGGAGTGCAGAAGCCGCACTGGACCGTTCCCTCCCCGGCAAAGGCCCGGCGGATCTCGATCCCCTCGCGGCTCAACTCCAGCCCCTCGACGGTGGTGACACTGGTTCCTTCCAGTTGCGCCGCCACCATCAGGCAGGAAAGGCGCGTCGCGCCGTCCACCAGGATGGTGCAGGCGCCGCATTCGCCGGTGCCGCACCCCTCCTTGGTCCCGGTCAGACCCAGGTCCACCCGCAGCAGGTCCACCACCCGCCGGTCGTCCGGGACGTCAATGTCCATCATGTTTCCGTTGAGTTCGAAGGTAAGTTTCACGATATTCCTTTCAGGCAAAAACACAGGCCGACCGCTAGCGGCCGGCCTCTATCGCCTCCAGCGCCCGCGAAGGGGTGAGGGGGGCATGACAAAGGCGGATGCCGCAGGCGTCGGCGACCGCGTTGGCTACCGCCGGCAGCGGGCCGTTCATGGCAACCTCGC
>Ga0265295_1007542_pt1 | contig 12477 bp, 5 predicted proteins | sample Munlansysbiofilm_FD_192503 | JGI IMG/M metagenome (GOLD analysis project Ga0265295, IMG submission 192503) | Leachate microbial communities from a municipal landfill in Southern Ontario, Canada - Methane capture system biofilm | ecosystem: Engineered > Solid waste > Landfill > Unclassified ... | reverse complement strand
CCCAGAACCCTGCATGTCCGCCTGCGCTACGGGAGGCCCCGTGAGGACTGAGTTTCGCCCCATTCGCCATTACCGGACGCTGGTCGCTCTGTTGCTGATCCTCTTGTGGGTAGCACCCGGCCGGGCCACCGACAGCACCGTTGACGACACCCTGCTTATGTTCGTCGGCGAAACCGCGCCCCAGGTCACCGTCGCCTCGCGCAGCCCGGAGTCGCCCCTCACCGCGCCGGCCCTCGTTACCTTGGTCACCCGCGAGGAAATCGACCGGCGCGGCTACCGTACCCTGGCCGAATTGCTCGCCGCCCAGCCCGGCTTCTTCATGGTCAATGCCGGTCGCGGCACACTGCCCTACCTGCGTGGCTTGCGCGATGCTGTTCTGTTCCTTTACGATGGCGTTCCCCTCACCACCGATGTCAGCAAAACCTTCGCGCCCCTCGATGAGGAAATGTCCCTTCACGGCATTGAACGGGTAGAAATCATCTATGGCCCCGGCTCCGTTCTGTGGGGGCCGGACGCCTTCGCCGGCGTTGTCAACATCGTGCCGCGTCGTGCTACTGCGGGCCAGGGCGGAGGAGAACTGCGCCTGGCTGGCGGCAATCACGACCTCAAGGGGGCCAGCATTGGTCTGGCGGCAACTGGTGAGGTCCTTCGTACCGCCGTCGATCTCAGCCACAGCCGCCATACAACCGATCATGACCACTACACCACCGCCAGCGGTAACGCTACCATCGCCGACTCCACCGACTATCAGCTCGGTGCTACCCTCGATTACGGTGACAGCCTGCAGCTGACCCTGCGCGGCAGCGACTTCAACCGTCGCTATACCCAGACCGACAGTGAAGCCAGCCTGCGCTGGCGCGGTGAAAAGGAAACACCCGTCAACCTCGCCAAACTGGCCTATAACAAGGTGATCGGCGCCAGCCATTACGCCCTCAGTGGCTACTATCAGCAGGTGGACTATCGTGTGCAGGATGCCGACATCGAACGCCGTCAGCGCAACCATGTCAGCCACCTTGAGCTGCTGTGGGATCGCCGTCTGCTCGGTAAGGCTCTGCTCACCCTTGGCGCTTCATGGCGTGAAAACCGCGTGCGCGATGCCGTTCTGCGCGATGGTTTCCTGCCCGATTTTCTCAAACCCCAGGAACCCCTGTTTAAGCCGGCCATCGATCAGGCCAACTACAGCAATAACCTGCTGTCCGGCTTCGGCCAGCTGCGTTTCCAATGGCACGACACCCACTTCTGGCTCGGTGCCCGCTACGACGATCACAGCCAGTACCGCAGCACCTGCAGCTACAGCCTTGGCTTCACCCGGCCTCTGAGTTCCCAACTTAACCTCAAAGTCAGCTACGGCACCGCCTGGCGCAGCCCCTATTCACGCCAGCTGTTCGACAACGAGGCCATCGAACCCGAAGGCATTTCCACCGCCAGTCTGCAGCTCGAATGGAGCAATGGCAGCGGCAGCCGGCTGCAGGCCAGCCTGTTTCACAGCCGCGTGACCGACCATCGCAGCGAAGACCCCTATGGCGGACTGTCCCTCAGCCAGAACTTCACCATGTACGGCGTCGAACTGGCTGGCCAGTTCGCTTTCAAGCCAACATTGAACCTTTACGCTGGCGCCGGACTGCACCATACCAGCGTTTCCCATATCGCCTTTCACGCCCTGCGCTTTGTCTATGTACGGCCCGATGGCACCCGTCAGGAAGTCTACGACGACTGGAGCGAACCCGCTGACCAGGGGCCCCGCTGGCAGGCCCATGCCGGCCTGCAGTGGCGACCCTGGCCCAGAGTCAGTCTCGATCTTGTTGGCCACGCTGCCGACAAAATTGCCTACAGCTATGCCAAAGACAGCCGCCGTGGTCATTATCATCAGCCCGTTACCTGTGATGTCACCCTGCGCCTGGCCCAGTTGCCCGGTGACAGCAGTTTGCGACTGCACGTTCGCAATCTGTTTGACAGCCGTCGCGCCCAACCCGATCTTTATGGCCCGACACAAAGTCCCGCCCGCAGCATCGAACTGCAATGGAACTACCCCTGGTAGCTACTCGGCTTATCTGCCCGTCCTTGTGCGGCGCGGCCTTTTCCGTTTGTGGCGGCGCGCCCTTGTGCCGACCTTGCGCCGCCGCACTTTTCCGACCTTGCGCCGCCGCACTTTTCCGACCTTGCGAGGAGCCACTTTTTTCCGTCATTGCGAGGAGCGCAGCGACGAAGCAATCCATGCTCCGTGTCAGCACCAACCAAGCTGTAGCGTACAACCCTGGATCGCCACGGGCCTGCCGGCCCTCGCGATGACGAAGTAAATCGTGCCACCGCTTCTTTTCCGTCATTGCGAGGAGCGTTAGCGACGAAGCAATCCGCCCACTTTATTTCCAGGTGAACTCCTTCATGGAAAAGCTGCCAGCTGTTTATATCCTGACCAACAAAACAAACGGCACACTCTATATAGGTGTAACTTCAGACCTGATAAGCCGGGTCTGGCAGCATAAGCAGGATTGTGTAGCCGGTTTTACTCGCCGATATAGTATTCATCAATTGGTCTATTATGAACTCTACGACACCATGGAGGTAGCCATCCAGAGGGAGAAGCAGCTTAAGGCCGGGTCACGCCAAAAAAAGATCGACCTAATTGAGCGCCTCAATCCAAACTGGTTGGATCTCTACCAAGGTTTGCTCTGATCCTGTCGCTCCAGGTGTGAGAAGCCAGATCGCCACGGGCCTGACGGCCCTCGCGATGACGAAGTAAAAAGCGGCCCTCGCGATGACGAAGAAAATCGCGCCACCGCCTCTTTTCCGTCATTGCGAGGAGCGCAGCGACGAGGCAATCCACGCCCGGTTTTTACGCCGCCGTTTCTCCATTTCGTCATTGCGAGGAGCGCAGCGACGAAGCAATCCATGCTCCGTGTCAGCACCAACCAAGCTGTAGCGCGAACCCCTGGATCGCCACGGGCCTGACGGCCCTCGCGATGACGAAGTAAAAAGCGGCCCTCGCGATGACGAAGAAAATCGCGCCACCGCCTCTTTTCCGTCATTGCGAGGAGCGCAGCGACGAAGCAATCCCCGCCCGGTTTTTACGCCGCCGTTTCTTCATTTCGTCATTGCGAGGAGCGCAGCGACGAAGCAATCCATGCTCCGTGTCAGCACCAACCAAGCTGTAGCGCGAACCCTTGGATCGCCACGGGCCTGACGGCCCTTTTCCCCCAAGCAGTTGGCGGCATTGAGCCACCGTTGGTTGAAATCGACCAACGCCCTTGCAGGCCTGCACGGGCAAACCCCCTTGAAATGGTCATTCGATTTTTGGCATGACAAATGCATTGTGCAGAGTCACCGAACCTCTGCCAAATAAAAAATGGGGCAGGGCAGGACAGTGCGAAAGGGCGGTTCACATGTTTGCGGAAAAAAAGACGATGAGCAAAAAACGCGAGGCAAATATTCGGTCAGGCAAGGCGCTTCGCACCTTCGTGTTGTTGCCTTTGCTGGCGGCGTTGTTGCTGGCGCAGGCACCGCTGCAGACCCTGGCCCAGGCTGCTGCTCTGCCGTCACCTGAAAAGCAGGCGCTGCTGCAGGCACAAGCGCTGTTGTTGTGGCAGCAGATCAACCAGGTGCGCCAGAACCCCCGTGCCGCACTGGCCCGGTTGGGAATCACCGCCGAGCAGGCCAGTGCCGCCCTGGGTGATCAGTCGTGGATTCTGGATGAGGGGCTGCCGCCGCTGGCCTGGAACACCGCGCTGGTGTTCTCCGCCGAACAGCACGGTCAGGATATGGCCGACCATCTGTATTACAGCTACGTTTCGCTTGATGGCCGCACAGTGGCCGACCGTGTCGCCGAGGTTGGTGTCGAGGCGCGGCAGGCGGATGAAGCCCTGGCCATTCTGGCCTTCTCGTCCTATGTCGGGTTGGAAGAAGCCACCCGCTTCATGCTCGACAACCTGCTGCGCGATGAGTTGCTCGCGCCGGCCGGCAGCAAACGCACCCTGCTGTCACCGGAACTGAGCGAAGTAGGCATCAGCCTGTTCGCCGAAAGTCTGCAGCTGGTGATGGGGCAGCAATACGTTTATCTGCTGGTGGCTGACTTTGCCCAGCCGACTGAAAACCGTTCCTGGCTGGTAGGCCAGCTCGCAACGGGCCAGCAACTGGCCTTCTGCAGCCGCTATACCGGCTTCTGGGAGCTGGTGCCGCAGTTTGGCGCCGGCCTGGTGCAGCAGCAGCTGCCGGCCACGGGGGGCACGCTCTATCTGCTTGACGCCCAGGGTCAGGCAATCGCCAGTGGCTTCGTTTATCCCCGCAATGGCCAGAACCAGCAGCTGCCTGACAACCTGACCGGATTCACGCAAAATTAACCAAAAAACTGTTGATTGGGCTGTACAGAAAACAGACGTTCGATTAGTATCCAAAAATTGTGTTGTAAGCTTTCGCGGATTGTCCGCGTACAACAGGTGGTGGTTGCCATAGGGGTGCCCCACAAATGGTAGTGAACCAAGAAAAAGGAGAAGTACAACATGGCTACTGACGCACAGGTAAATGAAATTTACCGGTACACCGTAGGCCTTTTCAAGGCGGCGCCTGGCGCTTACCTTGAGAATCTGGTAGCTTTTGTCGATGCCGGCAACAGCACCCAGGACATGGCGCTGGCCTTGGCCGGCTCGGACATCTTCACCGGCCTGACCTCCGGCTACTCCCCTGCGGTCAGCAACAGCATCTTCGCCACCACCTTCATCAACAACCTGGTTGGTACCACCCTGGATGCCGCTACCAAGCAGCTGGCCATCGACGGCACCGTTGATTTGATCGCGAACCAGGGTTACTCCCGGGCGCAAGCGGTTGTCGCGGTGATCGATCTTCTCGCCGGGGTGCCTGCGGACGACGCCACCTTTGGTGCCGCCCGTCAGCAGTTCGATGCCCGCATCGAGCGCGCGGCGGCCTACACCGAAAACCCGATGTACAGCCAGGAAATGCTCTCCAGCGACATCACCTTCCTGCAGTCCATTGTCGAGCAGAGTGGGGTCACTTTCAATATCGATGACACCGTTCCTTCGATCATGCGCATCACCGGAGATCAAGCCGTTCGCATCGACTTCACCAACCCCGCCAATCAGGTCAAGGGTCTTGACATCAACGGCGATGGCGTGATCAAGGCTGACGGTATCGAAAACACCATCAGTGGTGTTGCTGCTAATTTCACCATCGTCGATGCCTACAGCCGCAATCCGGACAATCATTACGACAACGTCAACAACTTCCTCGGCAACATCTCCTTCGATGGTACCGGTTTTGATGGCGACGGCGTATCCACCGACGGCAACATCTTCCTCGGTGGCTTGGGCGCCGACCGTGCAACCGGCGGCATCGGCAACGATTTCATGGCCGGTGGCGGCGTGGCTGAGTACAAGGTCGGTGAGGATTACCTGTTCGGCGGCCGTAATGCCGATTTCTTCTTTGTCAATCTCTCCGCCCTGGATCTGACCGAAGGTGACCGCCTTGACATCGACGGCGGTGAAACCGCCGACGACAGCTTTGCTGGCATGGGCGACAGCGCTCAGGACAGCGACTGGCTGCTGATCGAAGCCTCCGACGATGATGAGCCGGTAGTCGTGCGTCTTGCTGAAAAGGATGTTACCGGCACCGTCACCACGGCATTCCTGGAAGATCAGGGTGGCAATATCGATACCGGTGACGCCAACGATGCCATTGACATCACCAACTTGGAGAACGTAGACGCCTCCGGTAACCTTTATGGTTTCCTTGACGGCATTGATGTCGCCCTGGGTGAAGCTGGTCTGGTGACCGGTGACAGCGAAAATGTCGGCATCGGCTCCAGCGCCCAGCTGCAGATCTATGGCAACAGCGTCGCCAATATCATTATCGGTGGTTTCGATAACGATTATATCGACGGTAATGCCGGAAACGATCTGCTGTTCGGTGGTCGTCTCGACTATCTCAACAACCCCAATATGTTGAACATTGTCAACGACGGCATGGATGCCCTTTACGGCGGTGCCGGCAATGACCACCTGGTGTGGGAAGCCGATGGCGGCGTTTACGAAGGGGAAGCCGAACTCAATGCCCAGAGCGGCAGCAACGATACCCTGTGGCTGACCAGCCTGTCCCTTGGCACCCGTACCGCGGCTGACCTGACCACCGACGGCGCCCTGCGTTTCGACCTGATGACCGGCGGCGGTAGTAATGTTGCCGGCGGTGTTGATGTTTCGGCAGGCTACGGCGGCGCCGATGCTTCCACCACGGCTGCCGGTGCCGGAACCTGGACTGCCGATCAGACCCTCTATAAAGCGGGTGTGGCCCGTACCACCGTACAGGATGTGGAAAACGTCATCGCCACCGGTCTCGGTGCGGTGGACTATGTAGCCGCAGGCACCAACGATCCCGACCTGAATTTCAACAATCAGCAGAATCTTTTCGCCTATGAAGGCGATCTCAATCTGCGCGGCACCGATGGCGCCAATACCCTGTATGCCAGCACCGGCGACGACGTGATCGAAGGCCGTGAAGGCAACGACATGCTCAGCGGCGGCGAAGGCAACGACGACTTCATCTTTGCTCTCGGTTCCATCAGCAACGCAGGCTCGCTGCGTATTTCCCAGGATGGCGTCGATGTGATCCACCGCCAGGTAGACGCCGACGGCGACAACATCTGGGACGGCACCTTCGGTCAGGATTTCGGCCTCGACAGCACCTCCACTGCCGGTTCTTCGGCCCTGGTGATCGACTTCGGCGCCACCGACCTGTCGGCAGACAACGTCGCGCTGACCTCCTTCTCCATCAAGATCGATGGCGTTACCTTCGCTGTCACCGATCAGGATCTGCTCGCCAGCCTCACCAGCGCTGCCGAAGTGGCGGATGTGGTCAATGCCGCGTTCTCTGCTCAGGACGCCAACGTCACCGTAGTGGCCAATGGCAATGGTGTTGTGGTGCAGGATGCCCTCGGCCGTGAAATGTCCGACACCGTATCCGAAGGCTACTTTGTAGGTGGCGCGGTTTCCAACAGCGCCTTTGCCTCCTACGCCCAGTTCGAGCCGGCCGGCATCAGCGTTTCGCAGGATCGCCTCATCTACGTGGCTTATGAAGACCGGGCCGATGGCGAACTCCGTGACGATAATTCCGTCCTTGGCTCCAACGTCAGCCTGGGTATCGAAGGCTATGCCGAAGATCTGGTGATCAGTTTTGCTGATGACGGTACCCGTATTGCCGAAGGTCAGGCCTACGACGTCACCTTTACCAACCTGACCACCGAAGATATCGTTACCCTGACCGTCAACGGCGTTCAGTACCAGCTTCAGGTAGGGGTCGATCTCGATGGCAACATCATTGCCGCTGAAGATGGTCCGTTCGATGCGCAGGCCGCTATTCAGACCGCATTTCTGACCCGGCTGACGGCCTTCATCAACAGCTTCATGGATGACGACACGGCCGCCGGCAGTGTGAATGCCGCACTTGCCGGAAGCACCATCACCCTCACCCAGAATGCCTACAACGGTGAGGAAACCGTCTTCATGGCCACCCCGACCGTTGCCATTGAGCAGCTCTCCGGTGGTGAAGTTGCCAGTGCTGCAGTGACCAACGTGTCGCAGCACGAAGTGCACCTGCTTGATTTCGACGGCCGCAACGGCAACCTTAATGAAGACAATGTGCTCTTCATCGGCAACACCGGTGAAAATCGTGCCATGCTGCAAACGGCTGAAAACGAAGGGACTACGATCACTGGTAAGAGTGCTGTTCTTATTGATAACGGCGCCGATACCCATGCCGCTACCGTGGCCAATACCGGAGAGGTAATCGCTGACAGCCAGGCCACCAATGCATGGCTTGATGGCCAGGCCGCGATTTACTCGGTCCACGGCGACGATTTCCTCCTCGGCGGTAATGGTGACGACGATATTTTCGGCGGTACCGGCGACGACCGTATCGTCGGCTCCCTTGGCGATGATACCGTTGACGGCGGCAAGAACTTCTATGCCGTTCAGGTGCTGGGAGAATCTAAGGTTCGCGTCTACGAACTCAACCGCTGGGAAGCCGCCAATCCCGCCCAGGTTGCCGCTCTGCAGGGTCTAACCATCTCCAGCATCAACCTGGTAAGCCAGTCGGAAACCGGTGTGACCCTGGCCAACGGCGTATTCGACGACACCCTGCAGTTCCAGCAGGCCGATTTTGTCGCCGGCGAAACCGAATTCACCATTACCCTCAACGACTTCAACATGAACGGTTCCGTTGTGGAACTGCGCAACGACGGCGCCGGCACGGTGCAGGTCGATGTGGATGGCGATGGTGATTTCGAAGCCATCACCACTTTCACCAACTTCGAGAACGTTCGTACCGTTTCCGGTGTCGGCCGCGCCGTGGCCGGTGACGGTCAGGGTAACGACACCCTCAATGTCTCGGCTCTGTCCACTGCAACCGGTGGCATCAGCTACGATCTGACCAATGGTGGCAATGCCGGTGAGGTGAACTACAGTGTTAACGCTCATGGCGATACGGACCGCCCGGTTGAAGGCGATTTCGAATCACTCGTTATGCGCGTTGACGGCGTCGAGAACGTCATTGCCGGTAGTGGCGACGATCTGCTTCTGATCGACGAAACCGAAGCTGCGAAAGACAACAGCTTCAGCGCCGGGCTGGGTGACGACCGTGTCGAGTACCAGAATGAATACAATGCAACCCTGACGGCCGAGCCCACCGTGACCATCAAGGTCAACACCGCCAGCGATACCGACCAGGTGGTGATGACGGCTGGCCGCGTTGGCAGCACCGTGGCGACCGATACCCTCACCAGTGTGGAGTACGTCACCCTGGCGGGTGATACCGCACGCAGCACCCGTGCTGACGATGTGGTGGATGTCACCGCCATGACCAGTGGTGCCGTGGTCGACTATACCAACGGCGAGGTGCGCAACCTCTCCGGCACGGTTCAACTGACCATCGAAGGCATCGCACAGATGGAAAACGTCTGGGCGGATGGCGACGACACCGTCATTGTGGCCGATAACGCCACCATGGATGACAACGCAAACTATGATGGTGACGATTCTGATGGTGACGATTCCGACATCACCTTCGCCACCTTCATGGACTACGATCAGCTCAGCGCCACCAATACCCGTGTCGCTTTTGCTGACCAGACCAGTGACCAGATTCAGGATGTTGAAAATCAGGGTCTTTTCACCTTCGATCTGAGCAAGACCGGCAGCGGTAACGACACCGATACCGTTGATTATAGCCAGGCCCTCGATTCCATCGCCACCGTGGTGATGGAAGGTGCCAACCAGTACGTCATGGTCGATGGCGACGCCGCTATCGATGATGTTTTCGGTAATAACTGGGTTGACCGTGTTGACCACCTGATCGGCGTTGAGCGTATCGTGGCTTCCCAGGCCGAGTCTGTACTGGACTTCACCCAGCTGGGCGAAGATGTCGAAATCACCTTCCAGTTCGACGCCAACAATGCAAACCTTGCAACCGACACCATGGAAAGCATCGTGCGCATCGGTGACAAGGATGGCAACACCATCGAGGGTATCCCGAACTACGTTGAGCGCTTTGACCTCGGTCAGAATGCGAACGTAGACGCGTTCAACGACGCAGCCTGGAACCGCATCGAAGGTGGTGACTTCGCCGAGAAAGTCTACTACGACGGCAGCGAAGACCTGACCAACCTGGCCGGTGTTGACCACCGTTACACCGATGACACGCTGAACCTGCGTGGCGGTGATAACGTCGTCTCCTACTACGCCATGGAAACCAGCATCCACGCGGTAATCGATGTTACAGAGTTTGATGGCAACGATGCGGCTAATACCGGCCTGATCGATGCAGAGATCAACTTTGCCGATGGCACCGGCGTATATGCTGACCCGGCAACCAAGCTGGCAGGCTCCGGTACGCACACGATTACCTCTCACACCAACGATAACGGTATTGCTGCGGGCAGCCTGAAAATCGAAGCATCTCAGGATGCCGAAGACAGCGTTACCTTCGCCAATAGTTCCGACAAGGTGTACTTCCTGGGTACATCTGCCGGTGTTATCGATGTGAAGATCGGTGATCTGGATACCATGCGCCTGACCGGTTTCGAATTCCTGCAGGATTCGAATACCGATGATGTTTACGACATCAAGTCACTGGTTAACGTACTGGGTAACCTGACGCTGACCGATGATGCTAACGATCACGATACGATCGTAGTGGGTAATGACGCCGTCAACTACAACGGTGTGGGTGCCGATACCATCGATCTGTCTGACCTGAATACCCTGTTTAGCTTCGACTTCGATGTGTTGGATGTAACCGGTGTAACCGCATCTAACCTGATCCTTGTTGGTGAAGCAGCAGGCGAAGGCACTGATGAAGTGGTTATCGACAACCTGGCTCAGGTTGCGACCATCACTGACTTCGAAGCCGTTGTTCTGAACGAAGCAGCATTGGCATCCGGCACTAGCCTGACACTGGATCTCGACGCAGGTGAACTGAAGCAGGGCGCGACTACCGTTAACTATGACGGTACCGGTCTGAGCGTTGGTGGCCTGATGTTCGAAGATGCAGACAGCTATGTTGCTGCTGCAACCAGCGGTGTAACCATCACTGTTACTGATGATGGCGCTACCGGCGCTACTGTTGTTGGTGGTGACGGCGATGACACCATCACGGGTGGTGCAGGTGCTGATAGAATCACTGGTGGTCTGGGTGCAGACGTGCTGGATGGTAATATCGTACCGGAAGTGTCTGAAGTGCAGACAATCACCCTGGCTCCGGGTGTATTGGATGGAACCGACGAGTTCATCATCTATGATGATGTTTCTGACAAAGCTTTTGCGATCACTGCAAGTGGCGGTGCTGCACTGGATCTTCAACTGGGCGTCGCGTCTGCAGATGAAGACCAGATCGGTGGGGCTCTGGCAGGTGTAGCGATTGCCACGCTGGAATCAGCGCTGGGCTACGCACTGGGATCCATTGAATCCACGGCCTATGATGCTGTTAACAACCAGTTCAGCATTACCTTCACAGCTGACGCTGACTACGCTAACTTGAGCGTGTTTGTTGGTGCAGCGGGTGAAACCGCGTTGATCGAAGGTGGTGCAGCAGCTGCTAACGACGCAGCTACAGCTACAGTTACGGCAGCAGCTGCTGAAACCACTGCTTATGCAGCACAGGGCGAAGCGGTTGATACCTTCGTGTACAACTCTGCTGCGGAATCCACAGCTGCATCCATGGACCAGATCCTGAACTTCAGCGTTGGTGCAACAGACGACATTATCGACCTGTCAGCTGTTGCTGCTGCGGCTCCGACGTTCCACAACGGTGTTCAGAACGGTGGCTCTGCTTTCGCGGACTATGCGGCTGTAGAAGCTGCAGCCGACGCATACCTGCAGACACACGTTAACAGCGTGTTCGTAGGTAGTGACGGTACCGATACTTGGGTATTCGCTGACGCGAACCACAGCATTGACCTGGACGCCGGTGACGTTGTCATTCAGCTGACGGGTATTGATGCTACTGGTATCGATGCTACTAACTTCAACTTTGTATAAGTTGGGGTCGTGGAAATTGGGGTCAGAGTAACATTTAGCTGATCCCACCTTTTCCTCGAAGCCTTAAAAACCCCTGTCACTTCGGTGGCAGGGGTTTTTTGTTTTCGGGAGATCGCGGAGATCGCGCGAGATCGGGGTCAGAGTAACAACTCCTGGTTGTCCTCTTCGTTTCCGGGACCGGCCTTGGGTTTTGGACCCGGCTTAACCCTGCGCTGACGAATACCCGTCAGCCTTTCCATCTCGGTGCGAAATCGGTCATTGCCCAGTGCATGGCCCTTTTCAAGGCTGTCTCGAATCCTGTCGACCTCCTCGGCTGACAATACTTCACTGAACAACTCACGGTACGCCTTAATCCGTTGAACCCTGTTGGCACCCAGCTGCAGGTATTGAGGGTGAGGTGTCCACAGTTGCGAGTCTATGCCGCGAGCATGAGCGTGATAACTGCTCCAACGATAATCGTCCGGCTTTATGACCATTTTCGCCCGAACCGGATTTAGTTCGATGTACCGCTGACAGCTCAACAGGTAGGCATCGGAATCAATCACGTGTTGCTGGACAGGCACTTTGTTCTTGACTTGTGTTTTGCCTTGGGGTAGGGTGGCGGTGTAGTGACCGGTAATGGGTCTGGTTATCGTAACGCCATTATGTGCGACAGTGAAATTGTTGTGACTCTGGGTGGGTGCTATACTGCAGTTAGTTTTAGCTTTATCCGAGGGAGTGTTCATGCCGGCCATCAGTATGTTTTATGGAATCGTTATCCAGATGTTCTGGATGGAGCATCCCCAGTCTTGTTGCCGGACATGCACTTTGTTCTTGACCTGTGTTTTGCCTTGGGGTAGGGTGGCGGTGTAGTGACCGGTAATGGGTCTGGTTATCGTAACGCCATTATGTGCGACAGTGAAATTGTTGTGACTCTGGGTGGGTGCTATACTGCAGTTAGTTTTAG
>Ga0265295_1007541_pt1 | contig 12478 bp, 9 predicted proteins | sample Munlansysbiofilm_FD_192503 | JGI IMG/M metagenome (GOLD analysis project Ga0265295, IMG submission 192503) | Leachate microbial communities from a municipal landfill in Southern Ontario, Canada - Methane capture system biofilm | ecosystem: Engineered > Solid waste > Landfill > Unclassified ... | reverse complement strand
ACTGCGGTGCCAAGAGCGCTGGTAGCTTTTGAACAGGGAGCAGTGGGACCAAGTAAAGATTGTGCCTACGAAGGACCCTACCTCAAAGCGATTACCGGTAGTCCCATTTCGATGGAAGGAAAAACCGCAGCCGGCGCTCATTTAAGTCCGATTGGGAATATCGCCGCCGCGGTTGCTGATACCTGGAGTAATGAATCAATTCAGCAGGTTAAGTTATTATCCGAAATGGCTCCCGTAGTCGCGATGGAACAGTTAATCTATGATTGTCGGCTGATGAATGCTGCCACCTTAAACGGTCAACAAGTCATGTTCAGAGATTTGCTGGTTCAATCCGATTCGGCACTGGATGTTCAGGCCTATGTCCTCAGACCAGATGTCGTGATGCGCATCAGTTCTGAGCTGGTTAAGACCCAGGATAATTTCCTGAGAACCAAGTTAGCGGCTCAGCTGACAGTAGCAGAACTGAAAAAGGCAATTATTGAAGGTAAGGTCAAGAGCGATAAGCGTGATATGAAGTGGCTGGAGAAAATGGAAAAAGCCATCGAATCAATTCCTGACGATCCCAATGAATTCTACTATGAAATGAAATCGGTCCTGGATATGGACAAATTCATTCCCAGTGAGTACGGCTTATAATAAAAAAAAATCAGAAATTTTGTGAAAATGATTAAATAACGGAAATAGGCAATAAGAAAATGAGATAAAACTTAGGAGGTTTAAGATGGCAACTTTGAATGATGTATCCCAGTGTGTTTTGGATGGTGATTTAGATGGAATCAAAAGTTTGGTCCAGTCGCTGATTGATGATGGCACAGACCCAATTGTGATTATCAATGATGGTCTGATTGCCGGAATGAATATTGTTGCGCCGCTGTTTAAAAGCGGTGAAATGTTTGTACCGGAAGTCATGGAATCAGCAGATACCATGAACGAAGGAATGAAACTGGTAAAACCGTTGATAACCGACGGTGATATACCCAGTAAAGGAAAAATAATCATTGGCACGGTAAATGGGGACTTACATGATATTGGTAAAAATCTACTGGTAATGATGATGGAAAGCCGGGGATATACTGTGATCGATCTTGGCGTGGATGTTAAGGAAGAAGCTTTCTCGGCAGCCGTTAAAGAGCACAAACCAAATATTGTCGGAATGTCATCGCTGCTGACCACCACCATGATGAAGATCGAATCCACCATCAAACAACTGGTGGTTGATGGCGTGCGAGACCAGGTGAAAATTATTATCGGTGGGGCACCAGTTACTCAGGAATTTGCCGATGATGTCGGAGCAGACGGATATTCAGATGATGCTTCCACTGCTGTCGAATTGTGTGATCGGATGATGAGTGACCAGAGTAGTTCAGAAGCATTGAGCGCATAAATTTCAGAGGAAGAGGGGACGACAAGCATGCTGACAATCGTAGGTGAATTAATCAATACCAGCCGACCCGCAGTAAAAGAAGCGGCGTTAAACCGAGATAAAGACATGATCATTGATCTGGCCATCCGTCAGGCCAAGGCTGGGGCAACGTTTATTGATGTAAATTGTGGTAATATGATCAATAATGAAGAAGAAACAATGGAATGGCTGGTTAATACTATTCAAAGTGAGGTAGAAGTGCCATTATGCATTGACAGCCCCAGCGCATCGGCACTGGATATTGGTCTGAGCCTCTGCAAGTTTGGACGCCCGATGATCAATTCGATATCGGACGAAGACGAGCGCTATGATGCGGTGGCACCGCTGATTAAAAAATATGATGCTAAAATTGTGGTACTCTGCATGGATAGTAGCGGAATGCCGGTGACAGCCGATGATCGGATGAAGGTTGTCCATAAACTCCGCGATAAATTAGCGAATGAAGGGGTCAAAGATGACGATATGTATTTTGATCCCCTGGTAAAACCGATCAGCAGTGTGACGACCGCTGGGGTCGAAGTATTAGAAACCATCAAAAAAACGAAAATGGAATATCCGAACGTACATTTCATGTGTGGACTCAGTAATATTTCGTATGGTCTCCCGAATCGAGCGATTCTTAATCGGCTCTTCGTTGTTCAGACCATGACACTGGGGATGGATGGCTATGTTCTGGATCCAACGAACGACAAAACCATGGCCGATATTATCACCGCTAAAGCGTTGCTGGGCATGGATAATTACTGCGGCGGCTACATTAAAGCCCATCGAAAAGGCCTACTTGGCTAGAATTTAATATCTGAGATTTACTCCAATCGAATCCTATCAAAAAAAGTCGGCCTAACTGCCGGCTTTTTTTAATGGGATAAAAGATGGTAATTCGATCAATAAGCGGATTTAAAGAAATGATTTACCTAAAAAATCAAAATTTCGATGAGTTTTAACATTAAATTTTTCGAAATTGTGATAAAATAGAAAAAAGTATGTGAGGTGACGTTTATGATCAAGCGATTTTCAGTAATTTATATTGGCTCTATCCGGTGTGAACTAATCGTGGGACAGCGGGGAAAAGGGTGCATTAAAATATTAGATCGAGCCATGTTTCCCATTAATTTCGGTAGTCAGAGTTTTACAAAGGGTGAGATTTCATTTAAATCTGTTTATGCATTATGTCAAACGATTAATGCCTATATCGAAATGTCTAAAACTTATGGCGTTGAATCGATAAAAATATTTGGTACAACAGCGCTTCGTGAAGCGAGGAATCGGCTTTATATCCTCGAGCAGATTAAAATTAATACCGGCGGCTATGAGGTTGAAATTCTCGATAAGGAAGAAGAAACGCATCTTATTTATCGTCACATGGTGTTAAAGTGTGATCCGGAATTTGACATTATCAATGAGACCAAAGCGGACCAGATGCTGGCATCAATTTCTAGTGGGAATGTGTCGGTGGCGCTGTTAAAAAATGGTATTATTGACTATCATCAGACCGCCCAGTTGGGTTATCTCAAAATGAAGGAAATCCTTAAGTCCATTGAAGAAAATTCGGAGCGATTCGAAACCCTGCTCATGGAGTTTATCTCCATCAATACCCAGGACTTTGTTGAAAATATCAGAAAGCGTCAGATTAAAAGGCTCTTCGTATCCTCCCATGAAGTCGATGTAATTGCACAACTTTGTGGTTACACCGAGCGTCAGGACTACTACCGTGTAAATGCCAAAGAATTTGGCGAGTTATGCCAAACAGCTGGCGATCTGACCGTTAATCAATTATTGAAGAAGTATCCGCTCTTGGATCAAAATGAGGCTGAAACCCTGAATCATACGCTGATGCTTTATCTAAAACTGTTGGCAGAAACGGGGGTGGATACGTTTATACTGATTCCGATGGTCATTGGGGATGCCTATTTAGACTTTCAATTTCAAATTACTAAAAGACAGCAACTTATTGAATGGATTGAAGCGGGCAGTTATCTATCGGCAAAAACCATCGGTAAAAAATATCACACCAGTCACAAGCATTCGGAGTTTGTCGAAAAAATCAGCTTAAAGATTTTTGACTCCTTAAAGAAATACCATCAACTTGGAAAAAGGGAACGCCAGCTTTTATCGATGCTTTGTTATCTCATGGAAGTGGGGAGTTTCATCGACCATAAGAATTTTTGGGTTCAGAGCCGGTATATTATTGAAACGACTGATATCATCGGGGTTACTGAGGAAGAGAAAGCCGTAATGGGAATGGTGGCAGAGGCGGTTAAGACAAATTTCATCAAAGAAGAAGAAAAAATGCATTCATATGATGAAAAAGAGCAGTTGCTGGTTGCTAAACTGGCGGCAATTCTCAAACTGGCCATTGCCCTTGATAAAAGTTATCAGCAGAAAATTCAGAATATTTCCTGTCTCGTCAGAGATGAAAAATTAGTGATCAGCTTGACGACCGGGAAAAATTTTCAATTGGAAGAGTATTTTTTTAAGGCAAGCCGAATGACCATGGAAAATGTCTATGGCATTAAACCGATATTAAAGATTAAGAGGGTTGAATCATGAAGAGTAGTTTATTGATAAATCGAGAGATCAGTTGGTTGGATTTTAATTATCGGGTCCTGGAAGAAGCCTATGATAAAGGTAATTTGGTTATGGACCGGCTTAAATTTTTAGCCATTACAGCATCCAATTTGGATGAGTTTTTTATGGTTCGGGTAGCCGGCATCATGGATCAGATTAATGTGGGCTATAACAAAAAAACGGTGGATGGCTTAACCCCCACTGAGCAATTAACAATTCTCAATGGCATCACTCAGGAAATGATGGCCAAACAATATACCTGTTTATCAAAGTCGATCATACCGGAACTGAATCAGAATAATATCTTTTTTTTGAGTTATAATGAGCTGGATGAAGAGGGTAAGGATTTTGCCCTTCATTATTTCAGGCATGAATGTTACCCGGTTTTGACCCCTCAGGCGATTGATAACAGCCGTCCCTTTCCTTTGGTGAAAAACAACCAGGTTTATCTTTGTATTATGCTCCATGATACAGAAGCAAAGGTAAAGGATGAAAAGGATTTTTTGGCCATCCTCGAGATTCCCAAGGTTTTGGATCGGATTATTGCGTTGCCCAGAGCTGAAGATTCCAAAATTCTTAATTATATTTTTGTTGAAGATCTGATCAGTCCCTTTGTCAATGAGCTGTTTACTGGCTATGATGTCAAACAGGTCAGCGAATTTCGAATTACGAGAAATGGTGACTTGGCCATCGATGAGGATGAAGCCGAAGATCTACTGATCGAAATTGAGAAATCCATTCAGCAGCGTAAATGGGGGGCCAGTATCAAACTCGAAGTTACGAAAGACATGAGCAAAAAAATGAAAAAATGGCTCATGAATGAGTTGGAGATTGCTGAAAGTGAGTTGTATGAGCTTAAGGGGAATTTAGATCTGAACTGTTTTATGAAATTTCAGAGCCGTAGTGAATTTAGTGAACTGAGGGAACCACGCTATACTCCGATGATTTCCAATGAATTTTATGGAGCGGCTGATATTTTTGAGGTGATCCGAAAAAAAGACCGCTTGCTCCACCATCCTTACCAGTCTTTTCAAACAGTGGTGGATTTTGTTAAAGCAGCATCGATCGATCCGGATGTGCTGGCCATTAAACAAACACTTTATCGCGTCAGCGGCGATTCTCCTATTATTGAAGCCTTGATCCAGGCGGCTCAATATGGCAAACAGGTAACCGTCCTGGTGGAACTTAAAGCTCGTTTTGATGAAGCCAATAATATTGTTTGGGCAAAAAAATTAGAACAGGCCGGGTGCCACGTGATTTATGGTTTGGTAGGACTAAAAATTCACTGTAAAATGATCTTGGTGGTGAGAAAAGAATCTGATGGGATCAGACGCTATGTGCATCTGGGTACGGGAAACTACAATGATGTGACTGCAGGTCTTTATACTGATATGGGGATATTTACGGCCAAGGAAAGCTATGGATCTGATGTTTCGACGCTTTTTAATCTGCTCTCCGGATATAGTCACTATGCGCTTTGGAAAAAAATTGAAGTGGCGCCTAAAACCCTGCGAAATGCTTTTTATATTGCCATTGACCGGGAAATTGAGAACATTAAAATGGGTGAAAAAGGAAAGATTATTGCAAAAATGAACTCACTAGTGGACGAAGGCATTATCAATAAGTTGTATGAAGCATCTCAGGCTGGAGTTGAAATTAAACTGATTGTTCGCGGGATGTGTTCGCTTAAGCCGGGCTTGCCGGGGATCAGCGAACAGATTACTGTTTCTAGTATTGTGGGAACCTTTCTGGAACATAGCCGAATTTATTATTTTTACAATCAGGGCAAGGAAGATATTTTTCTTTCGAGTGCTGACTGGATGGAACGAAACTTGAATCGGCGAATCGAAACACTCTTTCCAGTCGAGGAAGAGAGCCTCAAGAAAGAAATCAAACATATATTGGATATTACCTTAAAAGATACCGTTAAAACTCGGTTAATGACCGAAACCGGATCGTACATACGCATTGACAAACGTGGAAAAGAGCTGATCTCCTGCCAGGACTACTTCTGCAATAAAGCAGAGCAAGAATTTGAACAGGCCAGGAATCAAGCAGTTTTATTACAGAATATTGAGGGAGAATAGACGTGGAAAGACGAAATATTGGTGTTATTGACATTGGCTCAAATAGTGTCCATCTGGTGATTGGCGAATACTATAATAATGAATATTTTCAAATTATTGATGATGTAAAGGTGAACGTTCGCTTAAATGACGGACTGGAAGAAACGGGAGAGCTCCAACAGGATCGAATGGACTTTGGCATTGAAACCCTCAGTATGTTTGTTAGCATGTGTAAGGCTTATCATATTAAAAAGGTCATTGCAGTGGCAACGGCAGCGGTTCGAAAAGCAACGAACGGAGCCGAATATGTGGCACGAATCAAGGCCGAAGTGGGACTGGAAGTAACCATCATCCCCGGCGAGGTTGAGGCCTCCATGGATTATCTGGGGGCGATCAATACACTGGACATTAAGGATGCTCTGCTCATGGACATCGGCGGTGGCAGCACTGAGTTTGTTCTCATTAAAGGTCGAAAAAAAGTGGATACCGTCAGTCTGCCCTTCGGGTCCATTGATTTGGCTGAAAAATTTGATTTGACAGATGAGGTTACAGATAAAAAACTTAAGGCTTTGGATGAATTTTTAAAAGAAGCTTTCAACGAGATGCCAATACTGAAAAAAGCCGCTGGTCTGCCAGTGATCGGCGTGGGTGGAACCATTCGCAATGTTGGTCGGATTCATCGTAGCTTTGTTGATTATCCACTAGAAATCGCCCATAACTATCGGATGAAATCAAATGACGTGAAACGGATCTGTGAAATGGCCGCCGGCATGAATTTAGCGGAGCGGTCGAATCTCAAAGGTTTGTCAAAAGGCCGGATCGATATTTTTGTGGGTTCCAGCCATACCCTGGAACGGGTTATGAAACACATCGATTCACCCGAATTGATTATCAGTAATGCCGGTTTGCGGGACGGCATTATCTATGATTACTTTGGTTATAACGAAGACAATCTGGTTTATGATATTTTTGAACTGTCGCTGGTTAATATTATGCTTAACTTTAATGTAAACATTCCCCATGCGTATCATGTTCTTAAACTCGCAGAAAATCTGTTTGAGCAGCTAAAACCGCTACATAACATTAAAGGGGATGTGCGTAAAATGATCCGCGCCAGTGCGATGCTCCATGATGTGGGGATTAAGCTACAATTTGGAAACCATCATGAACATAGTTTTTATATTATCTTAAACTCAGGTCTTTTGGGGATTGAGCAAAAAGAATTACTGATGAGTGCGTTTATTGCCCTCAATCATCGCACCAATAAAAAAATTCAGATTTCGGAAGAATACTTCGGATTGCTTCAGGATAATGAGCGGCATCTCATTGATCAGCTGAGTCTATTTCTGCAGATATCCGAGTATCTGGATCGCAGCATGGATGGGGTAGTAAAAGACGTGAATTGTGTTATTATGGAAAAAGAAGTCCAGCTTAATGTACTGACAACCGGTCATTCGGTATTTGATAACATGATTGTCAATGAATGTGGTAAGAAATTTAAGCGAGTGTTTAACAAAACGTTGACGATTAATAATAAGGTCATTATTTCCAAACGATAAAAAAGCCACCAATTATTCCGAGTGAAGAATTGGTGGCTTTTTTTATCAGATTGCTATTTATTACGATGGCTCTTACCTAGATAAGCTTCTTTGATGCTTTCGTCAGCCAAAAGTTCTTTACCGGAACCTTCTTTCGTGATTTTTCCAGTTTCCAGTACATAGGCGTAATCGGCTACTCGCAGCGCCATATTGGCATTTTGTTCGATTAAGAGAATCGTCATACCTTCTTTATTCAAGGTTTCGATGATATCAAAAATACCTTGAACAATCAGCGGAGCAAGTCCCAGCGAAGGTTCATCCATCATTAGTAGTTTTGGCCGACTCATCATCGCCCGCCCAACTGCCAGCATTTGCTGCTCGCCACCAGATAAGGTTCCGGCGTGTTGCCAGGAACGTTCTTCCAACCGGGGAAACAAATCGTAGATTCTCTGGATATCCTCATCCAAATTGTCTTTGCGCATATAAGCACCAATTTTTAAATTTTCCAGAACTGTCAGATCGGGGAATACATGTCGGCCTTCCGGTACCAGGGTGATGCCTTTGTCGACAACTTTTGTAGTGTCCAGACCCAGAAGTTCGTCACCGTGATAGGTAATACTCCCAGCCTTTGATTTAACCAGATTGACGATGGCACGGAGGGTGGTACTTTTTCCAGCACCGTTCGCTCCAATCAGTGTTACAATTTTACCTTCCGGCACTTCCAGATCAATGCCTTTTACCGCTTCAATTCCGCCATAAGCGACTTGCAAATTACTAATCTTCAACATCGGCGTCTACCCCCAAGTATGCTTCAATAACCTTTGGATCATTTTGAACCTCGTCAGGCGTTCCTTTAGCGATGGTACAGCCAAAATCCAAGACATAGATATGATCAGAAATTTCCATAACCAGATCCATATGATGCTCAATCATAAAAATGGTCAGATCAAAATCAGTTTTCAATTTAAAAATCAGGGCCGTCAATTCGTCTGTTTCCTGGGGGTTCATCCCCGCAGCTGGTTCATCTAAAAGAAGCAGTTGCGGTTTGGTTGCCAGGGCCCGGGCGATTTCCAGATGCCGTTGTTGTCCATAGGGCAGGGAAGAGGCTTTTTCGTTTTTCAGATCGACGAGTCCCAGTCGCTCCAGTAAGAATTCACAATCGGCCTTAGCCTGACGTTCGCCCTTTTTTGCTTTCGGTGCTCTGAGTATCGCGGAAAGAAAGCTATAATTCGCATTGACGTGGGTAGCCACCAGGACGTTTTCAAGAACGGTGAGTTCTTTAAACAACCGGATATTCTGAAAGGTTCGGGCAATGCCCAGGCCAGCTATTTTATCGGGCTTTTTACCGGTTATATCAATCTCGGCGACGTTGTCAGTTTTATCTGTTGGGGTAAAAAAAACCTTCCCATTGGTGGGGGTATAAACACCGGTGATAACATTAAAAGCGGTGGTTTTACCGGCGCCATTGGGTCCGATCAAAGCGGCCAATTCGCCTTTTTTGATATCAATGTTTAAGTCATTGACGGCGACTACACCACCAAATTGCATGATGACATTTTCTGTTCTTAGAAGACTCATTAATTGCCACCTCCTTCAGTTGAGGTCTTTTTTTTGCTTAGTTTTTTCTTGATAGTCCGGTATTTCTCTGCAATGAAATCCCAGGTGAGCTCATTGGTACCCATTAAGCCCTTTCGGTAGAAGAGGACGATGACCATCAGTAGAAATGAGAAAACAACCATTCTTAGCCCCGGTCTGAAGATGGGCAGATCCAGGCCGAAGGCCATCGGTTCATCCAGAAAACGCAGAGCTTCCTGACCCAAGGTGACGACAAAGCTGGCAATGATGGTTCCAGAGATACTACCCATGCCACCAAGAACAATGATTAGCAAAAAGTTATATGTCAGGATAAAATAAAATTGTTTGGGGTCAACCGTTCCCAGTAGAGCAGCAAATAATCCGCCGCCGATGCCGGTGAAAAACGCACCAATCAGAAATGAGGTCATCTTTGTTTTAAAGAGTGCTACGCCCATCGCTTCGGCAGCTATTTCGTCTTCACGGATGGATTTAAATGCCCGCCCGTAGGTTGAGTTAATCAGCAGGATCGTTGCAATGATGATAATGATCGCAATCCCATAAGTCCACCAGAGACTACTGATGGTCGGAATGCTCTTAATGCCCAGTGCACCATTCGTGATGGATTGGGTATTGGTGAATACGATTCGGATAATTTCAGAAAAACCAAGGGTAGCAATGGCCAGGTAATCTCCTCGGAGTCGCAAGCAAGGTGAGCCAATGAAAAAGGCCGCTACAGCTGAAGCCAGGCCACCCAGAATCAAAGCGACAATAAAGGGTAATTCAATATTGGCTAGAAATGGTACCATCGGCTCAAGATAAAAAATTGCTGCTCGCGACTCGATGGGAACGGTAAAGACCGCTACAGTATAGGCGCCAATGGCCATAAAACCGGCCTGCCCCAATGAAAATTGTCCGGTAAAACCGTTGACCAGATTCATCGCTAAACTGACGATGACATAAATCGCGCATAAATTAAGTAACCGCCGCACATAGGAATCAACAAAATTGTCGGCTAAACCGATCCCAATTAGCAGCACCACCAAAAAGACGGCTGTTTTCCAGTGAAGTTTTAAGTAGGCACCGATGTTGTTTTGAGTTTCTTTCATTTCTGGTACCTCCCCTAAACCTTTTCCACATGTTTCTTACCAAGAAGACCATTGGGAAGAAACAGTAGAATAATTATCAAGATGACAAATGCGATGGCGTCCCGGTAACCAGTAAGCGCTGGAAAAAAGGCGACCATTAGAACCTCGGAAAAGCCCAGGATCAGACCGCCAAGCACGGCCCCCTTAACGTTGCCGATGCCACCAATGACGGCAGCAATAAAGCATTTAAGTCCAGGGACAACACCCATGAGGGGTAACACCGATGGGTATTTCATACACCATAGAATAGCGCCGACCGCAGCAAGGGCAGAGCCGATTGCAAAGGTTGAAGAAATAACCCCATTGATCTTAATTCCCATGAGTTTGGCGGTGTCATAATCAACAGCCACAGCCCGCATGGCCATGCCAACTTTCGTTTTATTAATGATAAAAAGTAGTGCAGACATCAGGACAAACGCGACAATTGGAATAACGATAGAAACCGGCTGAAAGGACAAACCACCGATAAAAAAAGGTGTTGTCATTAATGGGAATTCAGGAAAAGCCTGTGGCTTTCCAGAAAACAGGTAGGTGGCAACATTTTCAAGTAAAAATGAAACCCCGATTGCTGAAATCAAAAGTGATGTTTTGGGTGCTTCCCGCAGAGGGCGATAGGCGACCCGCTCGATGGTTACTCCCAGTAACATGGTTAAACCAATCGTGATTATAAACGTGACATACCAGGGAAGAACAAAAACTGCAATCCCAAAATATGTGAAATAGGCAGCCATCATAAAGATATCGCCATGGGCAAAGTTGATCAGTCTCAGGATACCATAAACCATGGTATAGCCTATGGCAATTAAGGCATACAAACTTCCCACTGATAAACCATTGATAAGTTGCTGTAAGAATGTTTCCATTGTCATTCCAACGACCATAATTAAAACCTCGTTATATCATTTAATTTAAATTGAGGGTATCTGATAACAAATACCCTCAATGTTTGTTCCGTGTGAAAAGGGCGCGCAGCAGAAATATCGTTCTGTTTCGATAGTACGTGCCTTTGCGTAGATAAAGAGAGTCATGGTAGCCATGCTCTCCTTATGATTATTGTGTGGTTGAGATTAGTCGATTGTTACAGAATCAAGGTAGGTGAAGATACCATCTTTAACAGTTTTGATGATCGCTTCGTTTTTAGTTGCATCACCGTTTTCGTCAATGGTAATCATCCCGGTAGCGCCTTCAAAGTCTGCTGTTTTAGCTAAGGCGTCACGAATCGCAACAGGATCAGCAGATCCGGCACGTTCGATGGCATCCAGAGTCATCATGTATCCATCATAGCCAAGCGCTGTTACAGCAGCAATATTGTCACGGTCCGGATAGGTCTTTTTATATTCAGCAACAAATGTTTTTCCTGCTTCAGTCAGTGGGTTGGTATCGTCGAAGAAGGTTGACATAACAGCGCCTTCAACATCAGCACCACCAACGGTAATAAATTCATTTGTTTCCCAGGTATCACCACCGATAAATGGCGCAGTGATGCCTAACGCACGGGCTTGTTTGATGATCAATGCCGATTCGGTGAAGTTACCAGGGGCAAAAATAACATCAGGGTTTGAAGCTTTGATATTTGTTAAGATGCCATTGAAGTCCTGGTCGTTGGTGTTATAGTTACCAGTTGCCACGATGGCATTGGGATCACCACTTAATTGAACAAATGAATCGGTGAAAAATTTAGCCAAACCGACAGAATAGTCATTGGATACTTCCTGGATGATGGCAACTTTTTTAGCGTTTAGATTTTTGTACGCATAGTTAGCCATGATAGTCCCCTGGAAAGGATCAAGGAAACAAACGCGGAAATAGTAATCATTTCCGGCGGTTACCTGTGGATTGGTAGCTGAAAGTGCTACAGCAGGTATCTGGTTGGTTTTAACAACATCCCCAGCAGCGATGGAGAGTGAAGAACCCCAGGAACCCAGGATTGCAACAACCTTGTCTTTTTCAATTAATCGGGCGGCGGCAGTGGTCGCTTCGGCTTTGTCTGATTTGTTATCAGCAATGACCAGCTCAACTTTTTTGCCCAATACTTCGGGACGTAATTGGTTAGCCAATTCAACCCCTTCAACTTCCAATTCTCCACCGGCAGCATTTGCACCAGTTAAGGGTTCGAACACGCCAATTTTAATGACATCACTATCCTCTGAAGAAGTGGTTGTT
>Ga0265295_1007540_pt1 | contig 12480 bp, 15 predicted proteins | sample Munlansysbiofilm_FD_192503 | JGI IMG/M metagenome (GOLD analysis project Ga0265295, IMG submission 192503) | Leachate microbial communities from a municipal landfill in Southern Ontario, Canada - Methane capture system biofilm | ecosystem: Engineered > Solid waste > Landfill > Unclassified ... | reverse complement strand
TTGTCGCCATTGCGGATACGCTAAGTCAAAAGCTCCGAGTTCTCGAAGCGCAAATGGCGGCGACGAGCGAATCGCAGTTTGAACCTTTTGGGAATTTGGAAGAGCCAAAAGAGAAGCCCGAAGAGACCAAAGCACCCACAAAGCGCTACTGCTACCGCGGCACGATTATCGAAGAGTAAGACCTTGGCATGGGGCTGTTAGAGAAGATATTTTTTGATCCATACACTCAGCACGTAAAGCCCCCAAACATGCTGTTTAAAGTTCCCTTTTTTGGCGGTTTCTATGTAGCGCTCTAAAATATCGGGGTAAAAGAGTCCCGTTTGTTCGTTCACCTCTTGAATAAGCTCGATTTTCCCCGAGGTGATAAGATACTCCATATAGGGGTTTGAGAACCCTTTTTTCTTGCGTTTGAGAATCTTTGCATCGAGTTTTTCTTGCATTATCTCTTTTAAAAGCGCTTTTGTTTTTCCATCTTCATAACGCAGTTTCGGGTCGATGCTAAAGATGCAACATGCCAGCTCATGGTCTAAAAAAGGCGTGCGCGATTCTATGGCATGTGCCATGCTGACACGGTCGAGTTTGGTGAGAAAATGCTCGGCTTGAAAGAGGTTAAGATCGCTATAACTATACCAGATACTCTCGTCCGTGTGCACTGAGTTTTCAAATCTCTCTCTATACTCTTTTAGATAGATAAGCGATTCGTTGTCCCGAACATTGCGCTTCATGAGCACATTTTTTTGCAGGTCGGTAAACTTCTCTCCAGATGTTCTAAAAAGCAAACTTTCATCGAAGATACGTTTATACCACTCCCACTCTCTGTTCATCGAAAAGTTGGCACGAAAATACTTTTTAAGCCAGTTTTTGTGGGCTAAAGAGGAGGCCTTTTCGATGTCGAGATACTCAAAGTATTGTCTATATCCCAAAAAGAGTTCATCACTTCCCTCACCGCTAAGAACCACCTTGTAGCCATCCTCTTTGATAGCTCCAAAGAGCAGATACAGCGGCACGGCGGCAGGGTCGTTAAGCGGTTCATCGAGTGCATGAAAAACCGCTTCACATGCCATGATAAACGCCTCTTGGTCTATCTCTTTGTGGATGTTCGTAACGCCTAAAAGTGCGGCGCTCTCTGTAGCATTTTGGCGTTCGTCATACTTGGCAAACTCTTTGTATCCAAGTGTATAAGTAGGAAGGTTTAAGCCCTGTTTTTTGGCGTAGTAATTCAGCGTAGCGCTGTCAATGCCTCCAGAGAGGAGCGCCGCCATCGGCACGTCGGCACTAAGCCGCATCGAGATAGACTCTTCTACAAGATTTTCAAGTTTTGTAAGTGCCTCTTCTTTGTCGGTGATGGCGCAAGGGGGCGCATCGAGGAGGTCAAAGTAGCGTTTGACTTCGTACATGCCATGAGAAAAGTGCAGATACTCCCCTGCGGCAAGCTTAAAAATCCCCTCAAAAAAGGTGTGCGGCGGCGTAGGTGCTAAAAATGAGAGGTAACTCATGAGCGCATCTTGGTTGAGCGAGACCTTGTCTAAAAACGGCACAAGGGCTTTGATCTCCGAAGCAAAATAAAACGCTTCATCTCTTGGCATGTAAAAAAGAGGTTTTTTCCCCAAGCGGTCACGAAAGAGGTAAAGCTCCTCGTTGTCTAAAATGGCAATGGCAAACATCCCGCGAAGATGATGCACAAACTCCACACCCCAAGTTTTATACGCTGCTAAAAGCACTTCCGTATCGCTTTGTGTTTTAAAATCATGGCATGGAGCAAGTTCGGCGCGAAGCTCTTTATAGTTGTAGATTTCGCCGTTAAAAGCAAGAAGAATCTGCTCCTCTTGCAAAGGCTGATGGGAGCGCGCATCAAGGTCGATAATGCTTAGACGCTGATGGGCAAAAAAAAGATTTGGCTTCTCCACAATCCCGCAATAATCGGGTCCGCGATGGGAAAGCCGAGCCAAAGCACGCTTGGCATGTAAGCTCTCATACTCCCCTAAAATACCGAAAATTGCGCACATGAGTTAAGAGAGATTTTGAAGTGTTAGTAAATAATTGACAATAGGAAGATTTTCTTGGGATTGATACTCTTTTATCGTACATGCCAAGGCTTCGGAAATATCTAAGGGATGTTTTTTGACGATAACTGCCAAATCTTCTGTCAAGATATCAAGTCGCAGTGTAATGATATTCCAAACCTCCTCAACGTCAATCCCGAAATAAGCGTGCGCTATCGTATTTCTAAAATTAACGACTTTTCTAAAATAGCTAGGAGCTGACGCATTAAAAGCCGTATGATGAAGCAATTTATTGAGAGCCTCCCCGATGATTTCAAGCTGTCTCATGGATGCATCCCAGTGAAGGGAGCTATGTTGAAAATCGTTTGGACTAGTAAAGGGGGATGAATAGAGTTTTATCTTTTCAATAGCCACAAAAATATCGACGATAAAGAGTTCAACATTTCTCTTAGTTTGCTTAGACATAAATAATATCTTGTTCGATTTTGGTTTTGTAATATTCTCTGATAGAGTCAAGATAACCTACATCTACAGGCGTCTTAAAGTTGGCTTCCAAGTATTCTTTAAGGTCTTCCCGAAGAAAAAAATCTTTCTTTTTGGATTCTATAACGATGTCAATATCACTGTTTTCAGTAGCCGTATCTTTTGCGTAACTTCCAAAAAGTCCGATTTTTGTGAGCGAAAATCTGTGTTGTAACTCTTGTTTATGAGTTTTTAAAAAATCTAAAATATATTCTTTGTTCATATTTCGCCCCCTTTTGGAATATTTTTGTGTAAAAGTATAGCGAAATTCAAAAAAATTAAATCTCTCTAAGAGCCGCCTCATGCTCTTTTTTAAAGCGGCGAAAAGCGGTTTTGACGTGTTCGAGAGTGGGTTTTGAGACATATTGCAACAACGCATCAAAAGTTAAATCGTAGTGATATTTTTGAAGCAAAAATCTCTAGTAGACAAAGCTACATGCCATGAAAAAATTAAACGACACAATGTACATTTAACACTTTTTTCGACTATTTAAACGACAAAATGTCCAAATAACGCCAAAAATATTTTTAAATACACATTGAAATTGTAAAGACTTTAATGGATTTAGCTAGAAAATAATAAAACTATCGCATTTTGTCATAGTTTTGTCATTTAAACTAACATTTTTTGTGTCGTTTATTTAGTGAATTTCAAGCTGTTTAACATATAATGTTCGTTGAATAAATAGTTGTCCTACTGTCAGCGACACATAAAGAAATATAAATTTTCGGAGTCTTAATTGAATGAAATGATATTGTACTTTGATGAATCCGGATTTACTGGAGAAAACTTATTAAGTGATGATCAAAAAACTTTTGCATATGGGTCAATATGTATTGATCCAGAAAGAGCTGAAAAATTAGTATCACACATCATAGAAAAATATAATATTCAAAATGGCGAATTAAAAGCTGTTAAGTTAATACGCAGAGAAAAAGGCAAGCAGGCCATTTTGGAAATCTTAGATGAAATCGCACAAGATGTTAAAGTTTCAGTCAGTGATAAGAAATACGCTTTAGTAGCACATTTTTTTGAATATATTTTTGAGCCAGTTATTGCAGAGAAAAATTCAATTTTTTACGGTCTTGAATTCCATAAATATATTTCAAACGTTATATATATTTCATTTATAAACAATGACGACATTGCAAAACAAATACTATCTTTATTCGAAAATCTGATGCGAAAAAAAGACTTCAGTCATCTTGATGAAATTATTGCGCTTCTCCATGGAATACAAGATAAATCAGAAGAATTGGCGTTTTTTGAAAAAGTGCTCAGTTTCATAGATGCTCACAAAGAAATTATTTATCAAGAAATTCAAACATTACCTCCATGGACTTTAGACTTGTCATTGACCTCATTACATTCATTGTTATGTGAATGGGGAGTGGCAGGAAAAGAAATGAAAGCATTTTGTGATAGTTCAAAGCCAATTGAAGCTAAACAAGATTTTTTTAGTAACTTCATTGGAAGGGAAGATATTGTTTATAGCCAATTTTCCAAGAACGCAGGAAAGCCAATGCCTATAACTTACAATTTGAAAGAAATAAATCTCGTTGATTCAAAAGAACATCCTGGTGTTCAACTTGCAGATATTGTGGCAACAGCATCGACGTACAGTTTTCAAATGTTTGAGACTAATGATGAATTTGCTGAGCTAATAAGGGAAAAGCTACTACCTAGACTTGTATATGCCAGTATTTTTCCTGATTTCGATCATATAAATCTTGAAAAGAAAGAAGTTCAATTGAATGCATTAATATTTGAAGAACTAATTGGCAGAACTAAAGCGGGTATTCCTATTCTAGAGAATATTGAAGGATACATAGTTCATATGCAAACGCTTTTGGAAACTAATCCAATCAACTTCTCTCGTTCCACCTTTCCCAAGGTGGAACGCCCTACGGCAACATATAATACGCAGTAAGAATCACACCTCAGGAGAGGTGTGACGAGAAAGCGAAAGATTATCGCTATAGTTAAAGAACAGCAACAAAAACTTATAGGAGCTTGGCATGAATACTTTAATCACAAGGGTTGATTTCTCTCGTTCCACCTTTCCTAAGGTGGAATGCCCTACGGCAACATATAATACGCAGTAAGAATCACACCTCAGGAGAGGTGTGACAAGAAAAAATTTTAGGGCTTCTTAAGCTGACATCCATCGTCCCCACAGTCTTCGTGTAGCTGCATAGGAACACCACAAAAAACATATATCTCAGCATTGGAACAAAAGTATAGAATTATGGCATGTAGGACATCTTTTATTGACAAACTTATCGTATGGTGATAACATGCCAATATGATAAAATCTTTTAAATGCAAATATACGCAGGCACTTTTTAATGGGCAGAACCAAAAAAAATTTTCTGCTGCCGTGAACAATATCGGCAAAAGAAAGCTTGACATGCTCGAAGCCTCTTATGATGCGAACGACTTGCGCGTTCCACCCTCAAACCGCTTTGAGTATCTCAAAGGAGATTTAGAAGGTTTTTGCAGTATTCGCATCAATGAGCAGTTTCGCGTGATATTTCGATTTGAAAATTCTCATGCGTACGATGTTTACATAGATGACTATCACAAATAAGGAGATACGATGCAGCCGATTCGACCAAGCACACACCCGGGGATTATTCTCAAAGAGGAGTTTGCACGCCCTTTAGAACTCACGCAAGCACAGCTATCAAGCGTTCTTGGAGTGGGGATAAAAACACTCAGTGAACTCTATAATCAAAAAAGAGGCATGACACCGCTGATGGCGCTTAAACTCTCAGAATACTTCGGAACCACGCCGCAATTTTGGCTTAATCTGCAAAACAATTACGACCTTTACGTAACGTATGAGAAATCCAAAGCGGAGTTGGAAAACATACCGCATAGAGTCGCCTGAAAACTTTTTTTCTTCTCCTCACATTCTCCGTGGGAACGTATAGCAACTCAACAAGCAACATATCTCTCCCAGTGCAGAGCATTCGCTTTATATTTAAAGCTTTATGCCTTTTAGAGCTTCTTGTTCTATAAGTCTTTCCCCGTTCTTTGCTATCACTATATCTACAGGTTTGTAGAGAGTGTCTTCCAAAATAGTTTTTATTTTGATTTTCTTCGTGAATAACTCTTCTTTAATTTTGGGAATTATGTAGAGGTCGATATCGCCACCCTCTTTGGTATCATCTACTCTACTGCCAAAAAGATAAACAACGGCATCACCGAAAATTGCACGAATCTTTTCTCGAATAATATGCACTTCCTTATTTGATAGCCTCAAAGTGTCCCTTTATGTTTTGAGCAATGTTTATAAGCTCTTCAATATTTTTTATAAGATAGTTTATTGCCTCAACTTTTTCATCTTCTTCTGAAGGATAATCGTGAGATATACTATTTCTTACGCCTCTAAACTCACTCCAAAGATCAATTTTTAAAATTTTTTCTTTCTCTAGCTCTCTTAAAAGTTCTAAAAAATTTTTATCTTCTACCGGATATTGTAAAACTATTAAATACTCTCTAAAAATTTTGGTTCCAAGTAAATCCTGAAGTTTGGCAAAACGGAAAGCAAGGACATCTAGCTGATCTTTCTCTGCACAAGAGAGAGTATGTAACTTTTGTGTTGTTAAAGGATACAAGCCGTTTAAACGAGTAAGCACATCCCTGAGTCTTTGTATATGTACTAAAGATTCTTCCAAATGCAGGCTTAACTTTTTAGCGATATCCACAACCAACCTTTCGATCAAATATTCAAAAATTATATCATTTTTTATAAAACCCCACGCTCACATCCCCCTCTAAATACCCCTCATAAAACTCTACATGCCATATTCCAAGCGCTTTGGCGTAGTTTCGCAACTGCTCTTTTGTCATGTAGTTGTAGGTTTTGCTCTCTTTTGTGCCGTGAAGCACATTAAATACAAACCCTACTCTACATGCCATGAAACAGTTGCGCAAAAAGAGGAGGCTCTCAAACTCGGTGAGGATATTGAGTGCGCCGCTGCAGACGTAAAAGTCGGCGCTGGGAAGGGTGTCGCGGCAGATGTCGGCGCAAAGGGCTTGGCATGCGGTGCGCTCTTGCGTAATGGCACACATATTTGCAACCACATCGATGCCGAGGTAAGATTTTGGCGCCTTGGCATGTGTGCGTAAAAAGAGGTAAAGATCTCCGAAGCCGCACCCTGCATCGGCTATGTCGTAGTTGTGCAGATCCTGTGGCAGCATCCCCAGAAGCACCTCGAACCTTTTTTGCTGCGAACGTTTTGAACTCCAATGCACCCCTTTGGCGCTAATGCCGTAGCGTTTGTAAGAGGCGGCGTAAAATGTTTCGTTGTCGATGCGTGCCAATGTGTTCCTTTTTGAGTGTTCTTGCTTCCAAGAAGCAAAGCTTTAGTCGCCATAGCGGCGCAAGCGTAGCTTAACGGACTTGTTCGGTAAGCGTTTTTGAATTAGTAACTCTATTATATAATACGCCAAAACATACGAGGATAAAAAATGAGAATTGCAGTCGTGGGGCTCGGCGGGGTCGGGGGATATTTGGCGGCTTCTTTGGCATGTACTGCGCATGAGGTGGTGGGATTTGCCCGCGGTGCGCATCTGGAGGCGATACAAAAAAACGGCATTAGCGTCGTAGAAGATGCAAAAACATGGCATGCCACATGCCAAGCCCAAGAGCTAAAAAACCCGAGCGGGGTGTTCGATCTCGTGCTCTTTTGCGTCAAGGGGTACGATCTGCTCCCTTCGCTTGAAGCCCTCCGACATGCCATAACGCCCGATACGATTCTGCTCAGCTTTGCAAACGGCATTGAGAACGGCGAACTCTTGCGTCACAACACACATGCCAAGGTTTTGGATGGATGCGTGTATATCCTCTCCCATATCGAAAAAGCAGGCGTGATCCGTAAAAAAGGGGAGGTTTTTGCGGCGGTTTTCGGAGGCGACAAAGAGGCGACGCACAAGGTTGCCGAGCTTTTTAAAGAGGCACACTTGCGCTATAAGACTCCCGAAAACATCCAAGAAGCGATATGGAAAAAATATATCTTTATCGCCGCTTTTGCGACCCTTACAAGCACCTACGACGCCCCGATAGGCGCGATCTGCAAAGAGCACTACGATGAGGCAAAAGCACTCTTGGAGGAGATCGCTGCGGTGGCACATGCCAAGGGGATAGAGATAGCCGATGAGGTACAAAAAGCGCTCGATACCGCATCTAAAGTCCCCTATGATTCAAGCACTTCGATGCATCTCGATTTTCAAAACCATAAGCCCACGGAGGTCGAGACCCTCAGCGGCACTATCGTGCGCGAAGGGGTGAAATACGGCATCAAAACACCGCTTATGCAGAAGTTTTACGAGAAACTTCGCGGGTAGCTTTGCGTATCTCCTCTTGCAATGTTTTGAGGGAACTCTCTTTTGTATCGCCCCCGTATTTAAGGGTGTGGTAGAGGCGGTTAAGCTCACTAAACGAGACCCCCAAGCCCTTTTCTGCACGCCTTAAAAAGTGCTCCATCGTTTCGCTCTCTTGCTTATGCAGCCCTCTTTTTTCTAAAACACGAAGCAGCTTTTTCATGGCATGTACAATAGGGTCGCCCTTTTTTGTGGTATGGATCATCCAAAAAATCAAAAGCGAGAAGGCGATCAAAGCCGCAAACGCACCCACAAACTGCAAAAGGTAAAGGGTGTCGCTGAGGAGATTTTTAAGGATCGCAACCTGCTTGAGACGGTTGTAGTCCAAAACCCATTTGGTGATGAGGTACCTTACGTACATAAATTGAAGATTGACCTTTTCAAACAGGGTTTTTTGCGCTCTTGCCGCTTCTTGGGTTTGCGGCATGTCGAGATTTTTGATCGCCGTGGCGGTAGGTTCAAACCGCACCCACCCCTCTTTGCCCAGATACAGCTCCACCCATGCATGGGCATCGGCACTCGTGATGAGAAGATAGTTCTCGATGCGATTCTCTTTTGAGCCTTTAAACCCCGTGACGACCCGCGAAGGGATCCCCAAAAACCTTGCACTTTGCGCAAATGCCGATGCAAAATGGACGCAGTAGCCGTTTTTTGCCTCAAAGAGAAACGAATCGAGGAAATTTTCAAAATCTATATTTTTGGGTTTGGTGGTGTAGGAGAGGTTTTGATCGGCAAAAAATTGCACGAGCATTGCCGCCTTTGTTGCAGGGTCTGCCTCTAATGCTTGCAAAGGTGCCAGACGTGCGGCGGTTTGCGGGCTTTTTGCAGGATCAAACGCCGTGTTTTTTGAAACGTCGCTAGAGAGAAGCCGATAGGAGAGCACCGAGGTGAGCGTGTAGCGCTTTTTCTCGTATAAAGGGCGCTCTGAGGTGATGGTGTGGTCGTTTGCAAGGGTCGTTTTGAGCGGCGAGGCGCTAGGGAGGTCGAGTGCATAGACCCAGTGTTTGGCATGGGGGTAGATGGTTACGTCGTAAGAAAAACCCTCTTGCAGCGCAATAAGGCGCTCCTTGGGTTTGCCAAAGGGCGCCTCCTCCCACGTGATCCCGTCTTTGGTCGCAAGGGTGGAGCCGCGGAAGTAGAGAAGGGAGTCGCTTATATTCACGTCGCCGAAATAGACCTCCATCACTGAGCGTTTGGAGGGGATAAACTCTTTGTCGCTTACGTGCATTCTCCCCTCGTAGCCGCTTGAAGCGTAGGTGTCGGCGCGGAACCCGTAATCGGCTTTTTCAAACGAGATGCGCGGAAATGCCAAGAACATCACCACGATCGCGGGCAGACTCAGCATAAAAAGCCCGAAGCTAAGACGCAGCAGATGGCGCAGATCGTTTTGGGTACGCGACCAGATAAGCAGCATCGTAAAGAGAAACAGCGTCGCAACCGAATAAAAAAGCATCGTGATGGAGTTGAAAAAGAAAAAGCTCAGCAGCAGCAAAAGCGCGGGGGAGATTTTAAGATAAAAATTGATCTCTTTGGTGGCGCGCTGGAGGGTTGCGGCGAGGATGAGCAGCGAACTGATAAGGGAGACGAAAAACTGCATCCGCGAGAAATCGGAGAAGTTGTAGTTGTTAAAAAACGAGATACCGATCAGCACAAGCCCCACGCTCAAAAGAATGAAAGAATCTTTTTTGGCGGGCGTTTTTTTGAGAATAAAGCCGAGTGCTATGAGGAGGTAGAGGAGCATCAGCGACTTCAAAACAAAAAGGTGGGGTATCACCGCCAAGATCAGGGCAATATCGAGCAGCCTCGCAAGAGAGGGCTGTTTAGTAGAGAGCAAGTTTTGTAAGTATCGCATCGGTATCTACCTTTTTGGAATCGAGCACTTCGCCGCCTAGGGCTAGGGTAAAAGCAAAGGCGTGTTTTTCACATTCAAGCACCCACAAACAAAGCTGGCTAAGGCGCTCCTCCCTCTCGCCGCGCAGTGTTTTAAAATCGAAATGGAGGGTGTTTCGGCGTTGTTCGTAGAGAAAACGTTTGCTCATCAGGGTGTCGTTTTTTGCCAAAGAAGCCCAATGGATCGCGCCGATATTCTCCCCTTGGCGAAAACGGGATACGGTATCGAAATCGCTGAGATCGCCCTGAAGATGCAACTCGGCGGCAAAACGATCAAAAAGGGAATCCCCTAAAGGCTTTGGATACACGATGAGTTTATTTTCCAGCAAAAATTGTTTCGATTTGATCTCGTGGGCAAAAGGGAAGTAGGAGGTGAGCCGTATGGGTGCGAGCGCGGCATACCCCCGTTTGGAAAAATCGGCGCTAAACGAAACCGTGACGCTTTCTCTTGCATCAAGCCGCGCTATATATTGGGTGTCATTTTCGGCATGGAGCGAGAGGTCGTAGCATGTATAATCGGAACCGTTATGCACCCCAAGGGTGTAGCGGGCTTTTTCGCCTGCGAAAAATCTCTGGCAGGAGAGAAATTTTATCTGCACGGGGTGGAGATTAAACATCCCATAAAGGGTCGAGGTTCCCGCAACGGCGGTGATACAAAACATCATAATGTAGACGATGTTGTAGTTGTGCATATACGCCTGCAAAAAAAGGGAGACGATCGCCCCCAAAAGGAGAAAAAAGTACTTTGTCGGGCGTACTTTGATCGTTCTATGTATCGAGAGTAAGGTTTGCAACAATCGCATCGACGATCTCTTTGGGGGATTTTTTCTCCCCTTTGGCATGGAGACGATGGGCGGTTATGTGCGGCAGCACCTCAAGCAGATCGGAGGGGATCACGAAATCGCGCCCCTCCAAGAGCGCCCATGCCTTGGAGATATTCAAAAGCGAAAGTGCGGCGCGCGGGGAGAGTCCGTTTGCAAACATGCCGCTCTCTCGCGTAAAGGCGAGGATATTTTGGAGAATATCGAGGATCGCATCGTTTGCCAGCACCTTCGCGTATGCCTCTTTGAGCAGGAGATTCTCCTCGGTGCTAAGCGATGCAAGCGAGGCAAGGGCGACGTCGTTCTTGCCTTGGAGGATCAGACGCTCCGCTTGCGGATCGGGGTAGCCCAAAGAGAACGAGAGGGCAAAACGGTCAAGCTGGGAGGAGGGGAGCTCGTAGGTGCCGATCTCCTCGTTGGGATTTTTGGTCGCCAAAACGAAAAACGGCTGCGGCAGCGGGTAGGCAACGCCGTCGATACTTACCTGCTTCTCCTCCATCGCTTCCAAAAGAGCGCTTTGGGTTTTTGACGAGGCACGGTTGATCTCGTCGGCTAGAAGAAACTGGGTAAAAACCGCCCCTTTTTTGAAGGTGAAACTCCCCTCTTTGGTGTTGTAAAAGTTCACCCCGATGATGTCGGAGGGGAGCAGGTCGCTTGTGAACTGGATGCGGGAGTACTCAAGCCCCAAAACGTGCGAGAGGGTTTTTGCCAGCGTCGTCTTTCCCACCCCGGGGATATCCTCGATAAGCACGTGCAAATCGGCGATGTAGGCACTCAAAGCGAGGCGTATCTGCTTCTCTTTGCCCAAAACGATCTTTTGGGTCTCTCTTAGGATTTGCTCTACGATGGCTTGGGTCTGCATAGCGGCTCCTTGTCGGTTGTATAAACTTTGTTATAATCCCCGCAAAACTCTTTGGCATGCCAAGAGATCGATCTTTGGAGGATAGTATGAAAAAAATCGTTTTGGGCTTGGCGGCTTTTTTGGTGCTGCTACAGTTTATCCCCGTAGAGAAGACCAATCCGCCCATCGACCCGCAAAAAACATTAAGTACCGATACGACGGTGCTCTCTCTGCTCAAAAAAAGCTGTTACGATTGCCATTCTAACGAGACGCAGTGGCCCTCGTACGCCGCAATCGCGCCGATCTCCTTTTTTGTCGTCTCGCACGTCAACGACGGACGCAAAGCACTGAACTTCTCGGAGTATAACACAATAGAGCCAGCAATCAAAGAAGCACGCCTCAAACGTGCCGTAATGACGGTGAAAAACGAGCGGATGGCACTGCCGAGCTACCGTTATGTCCACGACAACGCAAACCTCTCTCTCGAAGAGAAAAAGGTGCTGATCGCATGGTTTGAAGAGGAGCTTAGGGCTTTAGAGAAATAGCTACTCCACCTCGGTGGTGTTGAAATTGTAGGCGCTCACTTTGCCCTCTTTGAATTTGACGACGAGGTCTTTGGTGTCGGTATCGCCTATGAGACGGTAGGTGTAGCGCCCGTACGTCCATTGCGTTACGCCGTTTTCCATCCCGACGCGCCACGGTTTGCCGAACATCGCTTTGATATCCGCCTGCGTCGTCTCCCCGATCTTGATCTCTTCGACACGGTGGGAATTGAAGTCGTTCCCTACGCGCGCACAGCCGCTTGAAAAAACCAACAAAGCCCCCAAAGAAAGCGCTCCGATAAGATGTGAAATGTGCATTTTGATACTCTCCGATATGAAATGGGCGACATCATAACACGGAAAAAATAACCGCTACGTAATCAAAATGTTCTATAATAGAGCTCCTAACTTTGAAGGAAAAATAATGGAACATAAAAAAGTAACCGGTTTTTTGACATGCGAACGGTTT
>Ga0265295_1007539_pt1 | contig 12481 bp, 9 predicted proteins | sample Munlansysbiofilm_FD_192503 | JGI IMG/M metagenome (GOLD analysis project Ga0265295, IMG submission 192503) | Leachate microbial communities from a municipal landfill in Southern Ontario, Canada - Methane capture system biofilm | ecosystem: Engineered > Solid waste > Landfill > Unclassified ... | reverse complement strand
GGCTCGCAGAATCATGTTTGATAGATCGGCAATTTTATAAAGCGGTTTTCCCGGAGCTGTTTGTTCAAATTGCTCGGCATATTTCGAAAGTACGGTTCCTGAAATTGGATTACGAATGGTACATTTTTGCAGTTGATCCGCCAATTGTTCATTTTGCACCTGAAGCGGAATAAGCTCTTTTTCGATGCTTTTTGATTGATTTGTGAGCATCGATCGTTGTGCTGCAATTTGCTTTTGCAAAAATTCGATTTGAGCAGTAACATCATCAAGTTGTTTTCCGGTTGCAGCATTGGCTTTCATTAGGTTTTCGACTCTTATTTTCTCATTTTCAGCAGTTTGCAGTTGTTTTATTAATGGAGCTATCTGCACATCGATGTCCGGTTTTCTGCTTTCAACAGCCTCTATTTGTGCTTCTATTTGCTTCATTTTCAAATAGATTTGGGTACTGTCGATATATCCAACAACGGTGTTGGCCTCTATGACTTCTCCCTCTTCGATGTTCAATTGATTTATTTTTCCAGCCATTTCCGCCGATATAATGGTTTCAACCGCTTCGAAAGTTCCGGAAGCATCGTCGGTTTGACCGTTTTGGCACGCCAACATTGTAATGCATGCGATGGTGATTATTGTGTAAATTGGTTTCATATTTTTGTGTTTTGTAGAGACGCAATGCTTTGCGTGTCAATGTTTGTTATTTTATTGGGCGCAATGAAATGCGTCTTTACCTAATTTCCTGAAATAGTATTGTATCCATATTGTGCCATCAGCAGTTTTATTTGATGAAGATTCATCTCCAATTTCGCCTGATCCAATACATTTATGATATTTATGTGGTCGATAGTGGTTGTAACCCCATTTTCGAGTTGACTTTCGGACCATTGTTTAATGTTTTCGCGCAGTTGAATAATCTCTTTGTCGGTTTCAATGAGTTTGGCTAGTTTCTCTAATTCGGTCATCTGTTGAGTCAACTGCACGTTGGTATTTAGCAAAAAAGTCTCTTTTTGAATGTCGATGGAGTGTTGTCCATGATTGATCAGCTTTTTCTCCTTGTTTGAGGTATAGAAGGTTGATAAGTTCCAACTCAATCGCAAACCTCCCATATAGTAAAAATCGAAATCGTTGTTAAGCATATTGAGAGCAGGGCGTCCATATCCGGATTGCAGGAATGCACTTAATCGTGGAATATTTTTTGCTGACAATAGTTTGTATTGTATATCGAACGCTTTTTGTTGCAATTCAAACTCTCCTATTTCAGGGCGATTGATTTCCAAGTTGGGTTTCACATATGCGGGAATCATAAATTCGGTATTCATCTCAATTTCAGCTCCAATCAATAAACCCAACATTTTTTGCAATCCAATTTGTGTCGATTTTATCTCAATAATCCGTTGATTTATTTTGAGCATTTCGGCTTGCAAAAGATCCAAATTGCTATTCATGGCTACACCATTAGCAATAGCGGCGTTTGTCTTTTCAAGGGCTGCCGTAATATCTTTTTTTAATACTTCGGTTTGCTCAATTTGTGTATTGCTGAGTAAAATGCTGAAATAGAGTTGATTAACTCGGTCTCGGAGTTTGTACATTTCAACCTCCACTTTTTGTCTTTCTACATCTGCTGTTGAGGAAACATAATCGCGACTCTGTTTTACGGTCCATAAATCGGTGATGGGCTGAATTATTTCACCATAAATTTTGTACTGATCTTTATCGACCGTAGGTACGCTCATGTTTGGCAGCGAAATGGGAAGTGAGGTAACATCCGATTGATAGGTTGCCTGACCTCCGATGTTTATTTGCGGCAAATATCCACGTGATGTTTTCTCTAAGCTTAGGCTCTTAGTTTGTTCCAGCAAGTCAAATTGCTTTATTAAAGGATAGTTCTCTCGAGCTTTCTGATAACATGAATCAAGCGTAAGAACTGTTTGTCCAAAGCTATCGAAGGGTAGGGATAGAGCACACATGATTAGCACTATTCCAATTTTTTTTATTTTCCTGAAGACCGTAATCATGGTATTTGTGTTTTTAATTTAATCCGTTGAATCATTGATGGATAGAAAGTTATTTGCTCGTTAAAATGGCTTTAATCCATTTTGGAATTAACGTTTTTCGTTCTTCCATCATAGCACTAAATTGCTCATTCGATATTTCTCCAATCGATTGAAAAATCGGTTTAGCTACAAAAGGGAAGATGGTCATTCCAATAATATTGATAATTAAATGCAGTAAATCTTTTTGAGCCATTTTATTCTGTTCCATAACTTCCAGAAGTTGTTTTACAAAATAGGATTGCATAATAATCTCTTTGACATTCATCTTTTGTAGCAAATGGGTCGGGTTTCTTCGTAACTCGCTCAAAATGAATAAAGGAATTTCAGGTTCTTTAACCAAAAGTGTGATGTAATTATTTACTACCATTTCTAATTTTGTCTCAAACGACGATTCCATATCATTGAAAACCGAGGTCAATGATTGAAGAAAGTCTCGTAGCGTTTCCATCATAACAATCTCGAACAACTTCTCCTTGCTACGGAAATAGTAATTAAGCAATGCAAGATTTATTCCTGCTTCTTCAGCAATATCACGTGTTCTAGTGCCTGCATATCCCTTAATATGAAATACATGCCGTGCGGCATTTTTAATTTTCTCTTCGGTTGATGAATCTTTTGCTACCATGTTATTTAATGTTTTAATTGTGCAAATATATATCATTTGCTTGATTTAATCATTTGATTAAATCAAAAAGTTTAAATAATTTAACGGTTGTTTGTAGAATTGTGGGTAATGAATACTAGATTCTGAACATTAACGATGGATATTGTTCTGATTTACAGGATATTATTGATTTTAATGGCTCTAGTTTAAAACAGCGTGCGTAATTAATCAGGGCTAAAGCCCTTTAATAATAGGAGTTCAATAACCCTAGGCTTAAGCCTGGGGTTATAAAGATGCCGTTAAAATGGACTTTAGTCCATAACTTGTTACCGTTTGCAACGCGATCCCAAACTACAGCCATTTTAATTGTCCTTTTAAAAAATATCATTATATTTACCTGAATATTATTAATGAAGAATTAATAAATTTAAACTTATTGTGTATGAAAAAGTTTAATAAAGTATTAATATCGTTATTTGTTATGTCTCTATTTACTTTTAGTGCAGTTGGACAAATTAATGATAATACGGTAACCGAATTTACAGAGAGTGGAAAATTTTGGTTCGACATTGGTATTGGAAACTATTATACAACCGATAGTGACTATGAAGGATTTTCTTCGAACGTAAGCTTTAATATGTTAAATAAGAGTCTTTTGTATAAGATCAGATATATGATTCACGATGAATTGGTTATTTTTAACGTCACACCATCGGAAAAATATCAAGAGGTTGGAATGTTAATAGGAACAGGGTATTCTGTGAAGTGGTTTCAATGCTTTGTTTCAGGAGGAATTGGTTTAATTAGTGGAACGCAGCGTGGCGATATTTTATACACAACTCCTTCCGATTGGTTCAGTTTAGGTGGAACCAACTATTATGAAATGGATAAATTTATAACACCTTCAATTCCTATTGAACTTGAATTAACTCTAAAACCCATCAAATATATGGGTGTTGGCTTCTCTTTATACGGGAACTTAAATTTAAAACAATCGCTTTATGGTTTTACTATAAAATTAGGAATAGGGAAGATGCGCTAAATAGACCTGAGCGAAAAAATGTTTATCACGTTATATTGTGCTGTTGTTTAGATCTGGTTTATAGTTTGTGTGTAATATTATTACGAGGAGTTCTGATTAATAAATTACTTTTGAAGTTTTCGGTTAGTAAATATTTATGCTTTTGTTCGATTTTTATTTAGTCGGTCTTATTTCGCTAATTTAAGTTTTTTGATAATTGTTTTGTAAAGGCATATTGCAGATCTCCTACAATCTTGTTTTCTTTTAAAACTCTCCTTTGGAATGTTGGCGAAAACCGAAATAAAAATCGTAATTTCGCACCCTAAAACCACAAAAATCAACATTATGTCATTCATTGATGATAAAATTATTTACGAAGGTTTAACCTTTGACGATGTCACTCTGGTTCCGGCATATAGCGAAATATTGCCCAATGATGTGGACCTAACCACAATGTTTACAAGGAAAATAGAACTAAAGTGTCCCATTGTATCCGCTGCAATGGATACCGTGACAGAGGCAGCAATGGCGATTTCCATAGCACGAGAAGGGGGAATAGGGGTAATTCATAAAAATATGTCCATTGAGCAGCAAGCGAAGCAGGTGAAAATGGTGAAGCGGGCTGAAAATGGAATGATCATTGATCCCATCACTATTGGAAAAGATCAAACTGTAAATGATGCTCTTAGTTTGATGAGTGATTTTAAGATAGGTGGGATTCCTGTTGTTGATGTGAATCGGAAATTAATTGGTATTGTAACCAATAGAGATTTGCGTTTTGAAACAAAGCTCGAACGCAAAATATCCGAGGTAATGACTGCTGAGAATATCATTACCACAAAACAATCGGTTGATTTAGAGCAAGCCGCTGGCATTTTGAAAATTCACAAGATTGAAAAGCTACCTGTTGTTGACGAATCAGGTCAACTCGTAGGACTCATTACCTATAAAGATATTACAAAAGCTCAATCACGACCCAATTCATGTAAAGATGATCGAGGGCGTTTACGTGTTGCTGCTGGTATTGGCGTTACGAAGGATTCCATGCAGCGCATAAAAGCATTAATTGAAGCCGGCGTTGATGCCATAGTTATTGACACAGCACATGGCCATTCGGTAGGTGTAATTGAATTATTGAAAAAGGCAAAAGCTAAATATCCCGATGTTCAGTGGGTTGTTGGCAATATTGGAACAGGTGCAGCCGCTGTCGATTTGGTTAAAGCTGGAGCCGACGCCGTAAAAGTAGGAATTGGTCCAGGGTCGATCTGTACAACACGCGTTATTGCAGGCGTTGGAATTCCTCAGTTGTCAGCTATTTATGAAGTGGTTAAGGCACTTGAGGGAACTGGCGTTCCAGTTATTGCTGATGGCGGAGTTCGCTACAGTGGCGATATTGTAAAAGCCTTAGCAGCCGGAGCCAGTACAATTATGGCCGGATCACTATTTGCAGGAACGGAAGAGTCTCCGGGCGAAACGGTGATCTATCAAGGACGGAAATTTAAAACCTATCGAGGTATGGGATCCATTGAAGCCATGCAACAAGGATCAAAAGATCGATATTTTCAATCCGAAGCCGATGATATTAAAAAATTAGTTCCGGAGGGAATTGCCGCCAGAGTTCCATACAAAGGAACCCTAACGGAGGTTGTATATCAAATGATTGGAGGACTGCGTGCTGGAATGGGATATTGCGGTGCTGCTACCATTCTAGATTTGAAAAAAGCGAAATTTGTTAAGATTACCCAAGCGGGTATTTTCGAGTCGCACCCACACGATGTTACTATTACACGCGAATCTCCAAATTATTCACGGGGTAATTTTTAATTAAAGACAATAATATAAGCTCAAATGCGTTAAATGCAGTGTTTACCAGAAAATAAATTTTAAACTAATACTTTTTTTACAAATGAAAAACATTATTCTCCTTCTACTTTTTGTGTTACCATTAGCAAGCGTTGCACAAAATGATATTTTGTTGACAATTGACAACAATAAGAACATCTCTTTAGATGAGTTTAAACGCATTTATCTGAAAAACAATAAGATAGATGAGGTTGTCACAAAACAGACGGTCGAAGATTATTTGGATTTATTTGTGAACTTCAAATTAAAAGTTTACGAAGCTGAAAATTTAAATCTCGATAAAAGAGCATCGTTTGTTGCGGAACTTAAAAAGTACAGAAATCAGCTTGCAGAACCATATTTAGTGGATAAAAGCACATCAGATAAATTATATGAAGAAGCATACGAACGTATGTTCAAAGCAGTTAGAGCAAGTCATATTCTTTTACAGGTTGACAATAATGCATCTCCTGTCGATACATTGGCTGCCTATAACAAAGCTATGGAGATAAAGAAAAAGCTTGAAGGTGGTGAGGATTTTGCTAAAATTGCAATCAAGTATTCCAATGATCCATCTGTTAAACAAAACTTTGGAGAATTGGGCTATTTCTCAGCCATGCGCATGGTTTACCCATTTGAAAGCGCGGCATATACCACTCCAGTTGGAGGAATTAGCGATCCTATTAGAACCCAGTTTGGATACCACATCCTTAAAGTTTGGGACGTTATGCCTATTGAGGGCTCGCTTGATGTACAGTTTATTGTAACTCGCGAACAGACCGTTGATTTAGCTAAAAATGTGAATTCTGCCCAAGGTAAAATAAAAGAAGCCTATGATAGTATTCAAAATGGCATGAGTATGAATGATGCTATACACCGATTTTCGGAAGATAAAAATGCATCTGGAACAAATGGACTTTTGTCGAAATATGAGCCCGGTAGAATGTTTCCTGAGTTCGATTCCATGGCTTTCAGTATGGAACAAGGCACAATGTCGGAACCATTCTATTCTGAATTATTAAGAGCCTGGTTTATTATTTATATTAAAGGAAAATCACCTCACCCTACTTACAATGAGGCTCTTGACCAAATAAAACGTAGGGTTGGTAGAATGCCCCATAGTTATCTTAGATCACGAAATTTGGCCGTAAAACTGCTTAAAGAATACAATGTTGTTGCCGACGAAAGTGTGGTAGCTATAGCTATTGATACATTGAAACAAAAACATGAAAATGGTCGTGCCTACTCTGAAAATATATTAGAGAACATGAAAACACCCTTTGCAATAATTAATGATACCGTACCATTGATTCAACACGACTTTTTAATGTATCTTGAATCGACCATTAACGAGAAACCAAATGATATCGTTGAATATTCGAAATCCAAGGTTCAAGAATTTCTCGAGAAAGCAGTTTTGAAATATGAAAACGAAATTCTGCACCAGAAATATCCCGATTTTGCCTACACTGTACAGGAATATCACGATGGAATTTTGCTGTTTAACATAACCGATAGTATTGTGTGGCAAAAGGCATCTGCTGATACAGCAGGATTACGAGAATTTTTCAATAAAAACAGTCAAAATTACACGTGGGACGAGCGCATCGATGCGGCTATTTTAACCTCCAATGCCGTTGAACATTCCAATAAATTGGGTAAAACATTGCAAAAAGCGATGAAAAAAGGAACGGAAATAAATGCCGAATTTATTCATAAATTACGAGCCGAATTTAACGATTCATCAATATTTGTGAAAGTCGAGCGATTACCCCAAGAGAGAGGTCAAAACGAACTTGTAACAAAAACAGGATACAAGAAAGGAATGCACCTTGTACAAGAAACCGAGAATCGTCTTCTATGGTGCTACGTATTTGGAACTGTTCCTCCAACACCCAAAAAACTCTCAGAAGTTAGAGGAATGGTAACAGCCGATTACCAAAATGAATTAGAGAAGCGATGGATTCAAGAGTTACGCAAAAAATATAATATAGTTGAAAATAAAGAAATTCTTGAGAATTTATATAACCAGTAGTGTGGTTTGAAAACGAAATATATTGAATGAAAATATTGAAATCTAAGGGAGTGAAAACAATATTACCGATTATAGTTTTTCTGATCGGTAGTATTGTTTCGTGTAATACTGCCAGTCCCGGAATTGGCGATCAAGAGGTAGCACGATATAAAGATCATTTTTTAACATTTAAAGAGTTAGATATTCCCGACGGATTATCGAAGGAAGACAGTGTGGAATATGCAACGCGTAAAATTCAAAATTGGTTTGTCAAAAATGCACTGTTTGAAAAAGCCGTTGAAAATGTTGATGGAAATGAAACTTTAATCGAGATGAAAGTTGAAAACTACCGTATCTCGCTTTACATTCATGAATATAAACAAAAATTAGTTGACCAAAAAGTGGATACAGTGGTAACACATTCTGAAGTGGAAGAGTATTATGCAAAATATGGGGACGAGTTTCGATTAAATACCCCCATTGTTCAATCTTACGTTGTTACAACACCCATATCAATAACAAATCAAAATCAATTGCTTAACTTACTTCGCTCCAATACAGAATCGTCGTTGGTTGACTTAAAAACGTTGTGTTTTCAAAGCGCTCGATATTATCGGTTTGACTCAATCTGGAAACCTTTCTCAAGTTTACTTGTCGAAGTTTCAGGCGATAGTCGAACAGTATCCATGGATAATTTATATAAAGGGAAAATCATTCGCTTTTCGAATAATACATTAGATACCTACATAAAAGTGATTGATTACCTTAATATAGGGGATAAAACTCCAATGAATTATGTTTATGATCAAATTAGAAACATAATTGTCCGAAAACGAAAGGATCAGTTTTTAAGTCGTCTTGAAAACGATTTGTTGCAAAATGCCTTAAATCACAAGAAAGCACTAATCCAATAAGCCAGTTATTGATTACAATTAAAAACTAAAATATGAAGATTATATTAAAATCGACTTTGTTATTTGCAATTCTCTTTTTCACATTAACCAGTCAAGCCCAAATAGCGAAAGTTTTGGATGAAGTTTCAGCGGTTGTTGGCGATAAAATAATACTTAAAAGTTATATCGAAGAGCAACGCGTTCAAATGCTTCGCCAACGTTACTATTCTGACAAAGATCTGCGTTGTGAGATTCTCGAAGATCAGCTATATACCAAATTGTTAACCAATCAGGCTGAAATTGATACCGTTGAAGTGGGCGATAGAGACATTGAAAACGAGTTGGAGCGTAGATTATCCTATTTTATTGGACAGCTTGGCAGTGAAGAAAAAGTGGAAGAGTTTTTCAGTAAATCAATCATCGACCTCAAGGAGGAGTTTCGAGGAACCATTCGAGATCAGATGATTAGCCAAAAAATGCAACATGAAATAACACAAGGAATTACTGTAATTCCAACCGAAGTTCGTCGATTTTACGATAATTTATCCAAAGACAGTATTCCCACGATTCCTACTACATATGAATTTCAAAAAATTACTAAATATCCGGTAATTGACGAAATGGATGTATTGGAAGTTAAAACTCGTCTTGAGGAATTTAAGAAACGAATTTCAGAAGGCGATAATTTTGCAAGTCTTGCTGTTTTATATAGTGCCGATGTCAATACAGCAAAACGGGGAGGAGAACTTGGTTATGTAGGTCGGGGCGATTTGGTTCCGGAATTTGCTACCGTTGCTTTTAAATTGCAGAAAAATGAAGTTTCAAGAATCGTTAAAACAGAATATGGATATCATATTATTCAAATGATTGACCGTAAAGGAGAGCGAATAAACGCACGGCATATTCTTTTGAAACCAAAGATTAAAATCGAAGAGAAAAATAAGGCACGTAATTTTTTAGATAGCGTTCGGGCTTTAATTATGGCTGATTCAATCTCATTCGACGATGCTGTGGCAAAATTTACCGATGATAAAGAGACCAGAAATGGGGGAGGATATATTCTGAATTTGGAAAACAACTCGATACGTTTTACCCAAACTCAGGTTGACGCAGCAATTGCTTATGCAATAAAAGAGAATCCCGAAGGTTATATTACCGAGCCATTTGAATCGATTGATGCTAGCAATAAGCCCGTATTACAAATTATAAAAATCAGAAAGAAAATTGATTCTCATAAAGCTAATTTAGCGGAAGATTACACGCATATTCAAGAAATGGCACTCGAGAAAAAGAAAGAAGAACACATTGGTACATGGATAAAGGATAAAAAAACGTCGACATATATTCGAGTGGCAAAAGAGTTTCACAACTGCGACTTCCAATATCCATGGATACAAACAGAAGAATAACGGAAGGATTCATGGAACAAAATAAGAATATAGAACAGAAAGAAATAGTACGACTCAATGCTCTGTATAAGGCAATGCAAACGGAGATTCATAAAACCATTATTGGTCAAGATGAGGTTGTAAATCAATCCCTAATATCACTTTTTACAGGGGGACATGCACTTTTAGTAGGAGTTCCCGGATTGGCTAAAACGCTGCTTGTCAATACCATAGCTAAGGCAATGGGGTTGTCGTTTAAACGAATACAATTTACACCCGACCTTATGCCTTCGGATATTGTAGGTTCCGAAATCTTGGACTCCAATAGGGAGTTTAAATACATTGAAGGTCCTGTTTTTACAAATATCTTATTGGCCGACGAAATTAACAGAACACCGCCAAAAACACAAGCAGCTCTGCTCGAAGCCATGCAAGAGAGAGCAGTTACTTTTGCCGGAGTTCGACGTGCATTGCCATCTCCATTTTTTGTCTTAGCTACCCAAAACCCAATTGAGCAGGAGGGAACATATCCACTACCGGAAGCACAGCTCGACCGATTTATGTTCAATCTAGTGCTCGATTATCCAGACTACGACCAAGAGGTAGAAATCGTTAAAAGTACAACAATTGAGACAAATGTAGAGACAAATCAAGTACTTACTTCCGATGATATTTTGTTTTTCAGAAAGCTTATTCCAACCATTCCGGTAACCGACCATGTTGTAAAGTATGCCGTTTCTGTTGTTGAAGCCACGCGTCCAAATCGCGGAGAAATATCTCACAATCTTGCAAATGAATATATTTCTTGGGGAGCCGGACCAAGAGCTTCACAATACTTAGTGGCAGGAGCTAAAACCCATGCTGCACTGTTGGGAAAACTAACCCCAGATATAAGTGATGTTATTGCCATTGCAAAACCAGTTTTACGACATCGTATAATAAAGAACTTTAAAGCCGAGGCTGCCGGTATCTCCACTGATTATATTGTTGAGCAAATACTAATATCGGTTAAAAACGCACTTTCAAAATAGAATTACGAGGTTTAAATAGTGAAAAATAGTTTCTTTTTTATATTCGTTTTTATTTGCATTCTTGTTGGATCTGTGGCTTATGGTCAGGAAAATAAGATTGGAAAAGAGAATCAGAAACCGGCAACAATTGAACTACAGCATGCAAATTCTATGAATTACAACAAAGACATTGCCAATGACGCAAGGCGTTTTATTGGCGATGTAAAGTTGCAACAAGAGGATATGTTTATGTATTGCGATAGTGTTTATCTCTATTCTACCGATAATAATATTAAAGCATTCGACAATGTTAAACTCGTAAAGGGGGATAGCATTGAGGTGTTTAGTGATTATCTTTTTCATGCAGGAAATATAAAAAGAGCCCAATTTCGAAATAATGTTATTTTACAAGATAAGAAGGTAACCTTGTATTCAGATAGCCTCGATTACGATATCAATTCAAATAGAGCATACTATTTTAATGGAGGGAAGATTGTTGATAGCACTGCCGTGTTGACCAGTCAAATTGGTTACTATTATGCCAATGAGAAACTATTTTTTTTCAAGGATAAGGTGGTTGTTGAAAATGAAAACTATAGAGTTTATACCGATACGCTAAAATATGATATTAATACAAATCTAGTTAGTTTCCAAGGACCAACGACAATTATCAACGATACGGCAACCCTTTATTCCGAACGTGGATGGTATAACACCAAAACCGGAGAAGCTTTAATTTGGCAAAATGCTCGATATTCAAACTCCCAGCAGATAATGTATGGCGATACCATATTCTATAATCAAAAGCGAGATTTTGGAGAGGCGTTTAACAATATACAAATCTATTCTTTGAAAGACAGCATAATTCTCTCGTCCGATTATGTTCATTTCGACAAGAAAAAAAACACCTCCTTACTCACAAAACGGGCGTTAGTAACACAGATCTTTAAAGGCGATTCCCTCTTTTTACATGCCGATACCATTTATGCACAAATCGATTCTGTAAATGACTCTGCGTTTAATCGAATTTCGTTATACCACAAAGCACAACTATATAGTAAGACGATACAAATGCGTGCTGACTCCGTTGTTTTTTCCATGAAAGATTCCATAATTCAACTTTACTATAATCCTGTAATTTGGTCCGATAGCATTCAAATGACCGCCGATCGGATTAATATACTTTTAGTTGACAATGATTTAAAGGAGTTACACCTATTGGAAAACTCCCTAATTGTAATGCAACACGATTCGGTACACTATGATCAGATTAAGGGACAGACAATTATAGGCTATCTTGAAGACAAAAAGCTTAAACGTGCTGATGTGGACAAACGCGCCGAAGTGATTTACTATTTGCTTGATAATGATCAAATTAGTAGTATGAACTCTTCGCGTTGTCGGAATATTGATATCTTGTTCGATGATGGGCAGATTGATCGAGTGATCTTTCTGTCGAGTCCCGATGGAAAGGTACTTCCATTGGCAGATATTGTCCCCGGAAATATGTACTTTAGAAATTTCCAGTGGCTAGATGTTCTTCGACCTCAAGAGCGGAACGATATTTTTATCTGGAAAGATAAAACTAAGATAAAGAAACCGTAATACGATTCCTTCTCACATTGTTTAACCGTTGATGCGCAAACCAAATTACGACTTCA
>Ga0265295_1007537_pt1 | contig 12482 bp, 11 predicted proteins | sample Munlansysbiofilm_FD_192503 | JGI IMG/M metagenome (GOLD analysis project Ga0265295, IMG submission 192503) | Leachate microbial communities from a municipal landfill in Southern Ontario, Canada - Methane capture system biofilm | ecosystem: Engineered > Solid waste > Landfill > Unclassified ... | reverse complement strand
GATATGGACAAGGCAGGCCTCGATCCGCTCCGAACGGACCGGGTCGCTGCCCATGTAGCGGTCGAAATGATCCACGGTACCGCGGCCGCGCCGGTCGGCCAGACGCTGGACACGCACCGCGTGGTCAATGTCGAGCACCACCACCCGGACACCGGTGGCCCGCATCGCCCGCAGGGCGCGGATTGTTAACCGGGGCAGCCTGATCGCCTCGGCCCGATCCACCAAATGGCCGCAGGCAATGGCCAGCAGGCGGACAGCGGTATGGCTGACGATGCAGGTCAGGCCCGCGGTCGGCCGCCGGAACAGGCGCACATCAATGAACAGCAGCAGGCCGGTAAGCGTGGGCAGCAGCCGGCAGTGCAGCGGCAGGGTGGCCAGAAACAGCCGCTCCAGCCAGAGCCGGGACCAGGATTTACCCTCGGAGGTGCGCTCCTGGTCCGGTCGGGCACACAGCCAGCCGCGCCGCCGCTCCACCTGCACACCGGCGGCCGTGGCCGCATCGCTGACCACGTTGGCAAAATGATCCTTGCCGGCCAGGTCGGTGCCGAGGATGAGCAGGGTTTCTGGAACGTTGAGCGTCATCGTGTCGGTCGGGTACGCGGGAGATTGGCCGGGGAAGAAAACAACCGGCATCTTACCGTGGTCCGACCGTGACGACAACAGCTGTCCCCCTGTCGCACAAAAACGACAGGGCGCCGGATACTTGCCCCGCCTGCGGGACAGGAAGTACACTTGCACACACACCGTTGCCCGTCGTTGACGAGCAACATCAACATCCCTGACCGGGCGTCATCGTCCAAGAAGGAGAACCAGCCATGCGAAACCTACTGACCCTGTGCAGTCTTGTCCTGTTCGTCCTCGGCGCACTGCCGAACGGCGCAGGCGCACGCACCACCGACCCGCAGGACCCGGTCCTGGTCGGCCGCATCGCCCACATCGAAGGCAACCTGCTCCGCTACATCGAGGAGGACAAGGACTGGGTGCGCACCGTGCGTGACGCGCCCTTCGGCCTGGAGGACAGCCTTTATGTGTCGGAAGATTCCCGCGCCGAGTTCATCATGCCCAACGGCACCTGGATCCGCGCCGGCGAGGACAGCCAGCTGCAGCTCATCGCCCTTCATCCGGACGCCACCACCGTGGACGTGGGCTCGGGCCTGACACGCCTCTACAACAAAAACCCGGACAGTATCGTCAAGGTGACCACGCCCTTTGGCGCAGTGGTGGCGACGGGTGACACGGTGTTCGACGTCTACGTGGGCGACGAGAGCGTGGAAGTGATCGCCATCCGCGGCACCGTGGATTTCCTCCACGAGGCCACGGACCGCAAGTACGAAGTGCAGGAGGGCTTTGCCTCGATCATCGCCGACAGCCGCAGCACCGAACCGGGCAACGGCACCGTCGACGCCCGGTGGGACGACTGGAACACCCTGCGCGACGACTACTGGGCCAAACGGGTCGACACCACCAGCCGCTCCGCCTACTATCTGCCCGCGCCCATCCGCGAGGAGGCGGCCACGCTGGAGGAATACGGCCGCTGGGAGCGGGTGAGCTACGAAGGCGCCGACCACGAACTGTGGCGGCCGACCCGGATCGAGCCGGACTGGCGGCCCTACACCGCCGGCCGCTGGATCGTCTATTACGGCGACCACTGCTGGGTGCCGGACGAACCGTTCGGCTATGTGACCCACCACTACGGTTCGTGGGTGTACATTGAATCGGCCCGTTCCTGGTACTGGGCGCCGCCAGTGGTGCGCACGGTGAGCCGGACCCCGTCCCTGTTCCTCAGCTTTGCCTGGTACCCGGGCCGGGTGGGCTGGCTGTACGACGACCGCTCCATCGGCTGGGTGCCGCTCGCCCCGGACGAGCCCTATTACGGCTACCGATCGTGGGGCCGGCACACGAACGTGATCGTCCGCGACCGCGACTACCGGCTCGACCTGAACCGTTACCGCTACCTGAACAGGGCGATCGTCGTGCCACGCGACCGCTTCTACAATGCGCCGCGCTACACGCCGTACGTCGAGCGGACCGTCAACCGCACGGTAATCGTCAACAACTACCGGCCGACCACGATCATCAACAACACGGTCATCCAGAACTTCCAGACCGACCGGGGCCGCTTCTCCGCGTACGCCGGACGGGTCGAGCGCAAGCCGCACGTCTCTACCCTGAAGCGCATCCACGACAACCAGCGCTTTAGCCGCGAACAGGAGCGGTTCAATCGCAAGGGGATCGAGCGCGACCTGAAACGGATGACCAGCGCCACCCTGCCGACAACACCGAAAACCGAGGTGCGACGGCAGCGACTCTCCACCCGAATGGTGGAGGCGAGCAAGGTGGATCGACCGATCAGGGAGATGTCCCTGCCGCAGCGGGAAATCAAGCCGCGCGAGCGGGAACGGCAGATCCGCCGCGACGAGCAGAAGCCGGCCGGTTCGGGCCGCGAACCCGAACAGCGGGTCAGATCGCCGCGGGAAAAGTTCATGGAGCGCGAGGCACGGCCCGCCGAGCCGAACCGGAGGATTGCGCCCGACCGGGGAGCCGCAGACAAGGGCCGCGAGGCCGAAGGGCGGGTCAGGTCGCCGCGGGAAGAGCGGGACAACGGACAGCGATGGGACCGGCAACAACGGGAGGTCATTGACCGCCAAACCAAGTCCGACGAACAACGCCGCCAGCAGGAGGTGCAACGGCAGCGTCGGGACAGCGACGAGCGCAAACAACAGGAGGTCCAGCAGAAGGGCCAGGCCGACGAGCAGCGCAAACAGCAGGAGGTCCAGCGCCAGCGTCGGGATAGCGACCAGCGCAAGCAGCAGGAGCTTCAGCAGGGACGTCAGGCCGACGAGCAGCGCAACCAGCAGGAGATCCAGCGCCAGCGTCGGGACAGCGACCAGCGCAAGCAACAGGAGCTTCAGCAGGGGCGCCAGGCCGACGAGCAGCGCAAACAGCAGGAGATCCAGCGCCAGCGCCGGGACAGCGACCAGCGCAAGCAGCAGGAAGTCCAGCAGGGACGTCAGGCCGACGAGCAGCGCAACCAGCAGGAGGTCCAGCGCCAGCGTCGGGATAGCGACCAGCGCAAGCAGCAGGAGGTTCAGCAGAAGCTTCAGGCTGATGAACAGCGCAACCAGCAGGAGGTTCAGCAGAAGCGTCAGGTCAATGAGCAGCGCAAACAGCAGGAAGTCCAGCAGAAGCGTCAGGCCGACGACCAGCGCAAGCAGCAGGAAGTCCAGCAGAAGCGTCAGGCCGACGAGCAGCGCAAGCAGCAGGAAGTCCAGCAGAAGCGTCAGGCCGACGAGCAGCGCAAGCAGCAGGAGGTCCAGCGCCAGCGCCAGGTCAATGAGCAACGCAAACAGCAGGAAGTCCAGCAGAAGCGTCAGGCCGACGAGCAGCGCAAGCAGCAGGAAGTTCAGCGCCAGCGCCAGGTCAATGAGCAACGCAAGCAGCAGGAGGTTCAGCGCCAACGCCAGGTCAATGAGCAACGCAAACAGCAGGAAGTCCAGCAGCAGCGCCAGGCCAACGAGCAACGCAAGCAGCAGGAGGTCCAGCGCCAGCGGCAGGCCAACGAACAGCGCAAGCAGCAGGAAGTCCAGCAGCAGCGCCAGGCCAACGAACAGCGCAAACAGCAGGAGGTTCAGCGCCAGCGCCAGGCCAATGAGCAACGCAAGCAGCAGGAAGTCCAACAACAACGCCAGGCCAACGAGCAGCGCAAGCAGCAGGAGGTTCAGCGCCAGCGCCAGGTCAATGAGCAGCGCAAGCAGCAGGACGTTCAGCAGAAGCTGCAGGCCGACGAGCAGCGCAAGCAGCAGGCCGCCAAGAAAGGCAAGCAGCAGGAGCAGCAGGAAGAACAGAATCGGGGACAGGGCAAGGGTCGGCCCTGACCTTCCGTCCACCCCAAACAGCAACAGGCCGCCGGTCCGATCGGACCGGCGGCCTGTTGCGTTGTACGCCCCTGCACCCGGAGATGTGTCCGGGCCGGGAAAGGTCAGCGGATGAAGTTCATGTACACCTTCTTCTCTGCGGCCGGCGGCTCCACCACGCCACGGCCGTTCTCGACCAGTTTCATCATCCAGGCCATGTTGCGGCCGAGCACCCGCATGATCTGCTGGCCTTCCTCGTCCTTGACCACCTCGCCCGGCCGGGTGCCGTGGATCACGTTCCAGTAGTTGGAACTCGGCACGAGCATCTCCGCGTAGTTGAGGAAGGTGTTCAGCTGGTTGAAGGTAGGGATGCCGCCGGAACGCCGCACCGCCACCACCGCCGCGCCCACCTTGTGGCGGAGCATGCCGCCGTTGACGCCGGTCACGTAGAAAGCCCGGTCCAGAAACGACTTCATGGTGCCGCCGATGGCCGAAAAATGGACTGGCGAACCGATGAGGATACCGTCGGCCGTTTTCATCTTCTGGATCCACTCGTTGACCTCGTCGTCCTGGATACAGCGCTCGTTGCGGTGCTTGATGCACTGACCGCAGGCCAGGCAGCCGCGGATGGCCTTGTTGCCCACGTGGACCATTTCGGTCTCGATGCCCTCCTGGGCGAGCACGTCGAGCACCATCTGCAGGGCGTGGAAGGTATTGCCGTTCTTGTTCGGACTGCCGTTGAATGCGACTGTTTTCATTGCGTCATCCTCGTGAAAATGGAAAAGTTCAACCTGCTCGTTATCTTAGGAATTCTTCTTCTATACTGAAGACTGCGGGTCCGCGTCAACCGCGTCGTTGTCTCGACCGGCCCGCGCCGCAACCACGGAGGAACCACCATGGACAAAAGAACCATCAGAGACGGCATCTACTGGCTGGGCGCACTGGACTGGGACCGGCGGTTGTTCGATTCGCTCGTGCCCCTGCCCGACGGCACCACCTACAACGCCTACCTCATCGAAGGCCGTGAGAAAACCGCGCTGCTCGACGCGGTCGACCCGGCCATGGCCGAGGTGCTGTTCCACCAGCTGCGCGACACCCCCCGAATCGACTACATCGTCAGCCATCACACCGAGCAGGACCACTCCGGCACCATCCCCATGCTGCTCGAGCGCTACCCCGAGGCGCAGGTCCTGGCCACGCCCAAGGGCAAGTCCCTGCTGGTGGATCACCTGCAGCTGCCGGAGGACCGGGTGCGGGCCGTGGCCGACGGCGAGACCCTGTCGCTTGGCGACAAGACCCTGCGTTTTATCCACACCCCCTGGGTCCATTGGCCGGAGACCATGTGCAGCTACCTGGAAGAGGAGCGCATCCTCTTCAGCTGCGACTTCTTCGGGGCGCACATCGCTGCCAGCGAGCTGTTCGTGACCGACCAGTGCCGGGTGTACGAGGCGGCCAAGCGCTACTTCGGCGAGATCATGCTGCCCTTCCGGGCCATTATCGCCAAGAACCTGGAGAAACTGGCCGGTCTGGAGATCGACCTGATCGCCCCGAGCCACGGCCAGGTGTATGATCAGCCGGCGTGGATCCTCGAGGCCTACACCGACTGGGCCCTGCACCCGCCGCAGAACCTGGTGGTCCTGCCCTTTGTGACCATGCACGGCAGCACCGCCCTGATGGTCGACCACCTGACCGCAGCCCTGGTGACCCGCGGTGTCCAGGTGGAGCGGTTCAACCTCACCGTCACGGATATCGGCAAACTGGCCATGGTCCTGGTGGATGCGGCCACCATCGTGGTCGCCACGCCCACCGTGCTCGCCGGGCCGCACCCGCTGGCCGCCTATGCCACCTTCCTGGCCAACGCCCTGCGACCCAAGGCCATGTTCCTGTCCATCATCGGTTCCTACGGCTGGGGCGGCAAGACGGTGGAAACGCTCTCCGGGATGGCCTCCAACCTCAAAGCAGAGGTGCTGGAGCCTGTGCTCTGCAAGGGCATGCCCACCGAAGCGGTGTACGCGGCCCTGGACCGGCTGGCCGATACCATCGCCGCCAAACACAAGGAAAACGGGTTGCGGTGAACGGTGGCTATCCCCTGACAGCACCGGGCGTTACCCTGCGCATTGGCCTCAAGCGGGTTTACGACCCGGCCGACCCGGAGGACGGCAGCCGCGTGCTCGTCGACCGGGTCTGGCCGCGGGGCATCCGCCGGGAGGCGCTCGCGGCCGAGTTGTGGCTGCGCGACGCGGCCCCGAGTACCGAACTGCGGCGCTGGTTCAACCACGATCCGGAGCGCTGGGCCGAGTTCCAACGCCGCTACTGGGCCGAACTGGACGACCGGCCGGAAACCGTGCGCCAGCTGCTCGCCCTGGCCGCGGCCCGGGGATTGACCCTGCTCTACAGCGCCCGCGACCGCGAGCACAACCAGGCGGCAGCCCTGCGCGACTACCTGCTGAGCCGCACACCCCCCAGCAAAGGAGAAGACCATGGGAGCGATTGACGAACTGAACGCTGAACACCAGGCCATCGAGCAGATGCTCCGGGTGCTGCGCGTCCTGGGCCACCGGCTGCGCCTGGGCGCGACCGTACCTCCGGCCCATGTCGACAGCATGATGGAATTTCTCGACGTGTTCGTCGACCGCTGCCACCACGCCAAGGAGGAGGAACACCTGTTCCCCGCCCTGGCGGCGGTGGGGGTGCGCGACCAGGGCGGGCCGCTCGAAGCGCTCTGCAACGAGCACCAACGGGGACGGGAACTGGTCGGGCAGCTGCACGCGGGACTGGCCAAGCGGGCGACTGACCCGCTGGGCGGCGGTCTCGCCTTCGCGGCGGCGGCCGAGGAATACCAGGGCCTGATGCTGCTGCACATGGACAAGGAAAGCGGCATGCTCTTCGCCGCGGCCGACATCCGGCTCAGCAAGGAGACGGACCGGGAACTCTCCGAGGCGTTCGCGCGGCTCGAGCACGAGCGCATCGGCGACGGCGTCCATCAACGACTGCACGCGGCCTTTGACCAGATGTGCACCCTCTACCTGAGTTGAAGCAGGGCGGGATGCGGCACGTCCTGCACACCGGCCAGACCCGCTGCTGGGATGCGTCCGGCCTGGAGGTCCCCTGCCGCGGCTCCGGCCAGGACGGCGAATGGCAGCGCGGCACGCCCTGGCCGGCAGAGCGGTTTGTCGTGCGCGGTGAGGTCGTCACCGACGGGCTCACCGGGCTCCACTGGTGCCGGGACGCCACGGTCGGCACCTTTCCCTGCACCTGGGCGGAGGCCTTCGCCCTCATCGACGAGCTGAACCGGGAGCGCTACGGTGGCCGGGACGACTGGCGCCTGCCCAACCGCAACGAACTGCGCAGCCTGATGAGCTACCAGGCGAGCAAGCCGGCCCTGGCCGAGGGTCATCCGTTCGTCAACGTCTTTCTCGGCTGGTACTGGACCTCGACCACTGCGGCCATCAGCCCGGCCTACGCCTGGGCGGTGCATCTGGAAGGGGCACGGATGTTTTACGGCCGCAAGGATCAGGAATACCTGTGCTGGCCGGTGTGCGGCGCGGGCAACGGGCTGTTGCCGCGCACCGGCCAGCGACGCTGCATCGATGCCGGTGGTGTGGTGATAGACTGTCGCGGCCGGGGCCAGGACGGCGAGCTGCAGACCGGCGCGCCCTGGCCCGAACCGCGCTTCACCGTGACCGGCGAGGTGGTCCGGGACCGACTCACCGGCCTCTCCTGGGCCCGGCGGGCCGACATGACCAATGGGTCAGTCGCCTGGCAGGAGGCGCTCGACCGGGTCAGCGCCTGGAACGACGAACACGGCACGGCACAGCTGGTCTGGCGGTTGCCGACCATCAACGAGCTGGCCTCGCTGGTGGACTGCGACGCCCACTCGCCCGCCCTGCCCACAGGCCATCCTTTCATTGGCCTGCAGGACGGCTACTGGTCCGCGACCACCAGCTTTTTCGAATGCGACTGGGCTTGGGTGCTTTACCTCGACAAGGGGGCCTGTGGGGTGGGCCACAAGCCGGGGCGCACCTTTTTCCTCTGGCCGGTGGGGGTACCGGTCAGCGGCTGAGCCGCCCTGCCCCTGCCGCCGGCCTCAGCGCCGGTACTCTTCGTGGTAGCCGTCCCGGCTCGGGTCGTAGCGGCGGCGCCAGTCGTCACGGTCGCGGTATCGGTCACGATGGACGTCGCGGTCCCGGTCCCCGTCGCGGTGGACACGGGCGTCCCGACACTGCCGGTCCTGGCGCTGGTCGCTGGATTAATGGCCCTCCCGGGGCGGGGTCGGTCCGCAGCCACCATGCCAGCAGCAGCCGCCCAGCGCGGTCAGCAAAGTCAGCAGCACGATGATCTTTCGCATTGTTTTTTCTCCTGTGATGTTCCTGTTGTCGCTGTCAGGCCGCCGCAGTCGCGGTGGCTGTCTCCTTGCAGCCATATCTTGAAAAACAACGGGCCGCCCCGGTGGGACGGCCCGTGTGCGTATGGCCGCCGCCCTCCGGCGGCGGAAGGGGGTTTGCTCACTCGCCGGTTTGCTCCTCCGCCGCAGGACCGCGCACAGGCAGGAGCACGGTGAAGGTCGCCCCCTGCCCTAGGCGGCTCTGTACCTGGATCTCGCCGCCGTGGCTGCGGACGATGCCGTGGCTGACCGGCAGTCCCAAGCCGGTGCCCTTGACCGCCGGCTTGGTGGTGTAGAACGGCTGGAAGATCTGCGCCTGCTCGGCCTCGTCCATGCCCACGCCGGTGTCGGTGAAGGCCACGCTCACCCGGTCGCCCTGCCGCCGGGTCGTCACGGTGAGGGTGCCGCCCCGCCCCTGGCAGGCCTCGATCCCGTTGACCACGAGACTTTCGAACACCAGAACGATGCGGTCCGAGTCAGCGAGGATGCGCGGCAGGTCGGTGCTATAGTCGCGCCGGACGGCGATGCCGGCCCGTTCCAGGTCCGGCGCAAACAGCAGCAGGAGGCCGTCGAGAGTGGCGTGCACATCCATCACCACCTGGCGTCCGGCCGAGGGTCGGGCAAACTCCTGCAGGCTGCGCAGCAGGTGGCGCATGCGGCGGCTCTCATCAAGGGCCGCCTCGAGCAACTGCCGGTCCTCGTCGCTCAACTCCGCCCGGCGGTGCAGGCCGCCAAGCACAGTGAGAATGCCCTGCAACGGGTTGTTCAGCTCGTGGGCCACCGAGGCGGAAAACCGGCTCAGGGCCCTGAGTTTCTCGGCCTGCAGGATGTGCCGGTGCATCTCCTGCAGTTCATAGGTGCGGTGTTCGACCCGCTGTTCCAGGTCGTTGGCCGGCGCGTTTTTCGTCTGCTGCCAGTCGTCGTTTCTGTTTGTGCACGTGCGATCCATCATGCCCCTCCTGCGCGGTCCTCCCGCCTGGCGCGGACCGCTTTGCCATCGACCTGCGGGTCGATCGGTACTTCAATCTTCCGCAGAGCAGCGGGAAAAGGCAAGCAAGGATCCGGTAAGCATAGGGATAAAACCTCTGGGGGAGAAGGCGTCGGCCACCAGCCCGCCGCCCTGCTCACGGCACCCTGGTGAACGGCCGCATCTCGGTGTCGCAGACCCCGCCCACCCGGACGGTCCGCACCGTACCGGCCGCCTGGCACTGCTCACCCCGGTCCGCGACCCGGCACTGTACCTCCAGCGGCCGGCCGGTGTTCACCCAGGAAGGGGTCTTCCGGTAGCGACCGATCTCGCTGAAGCGGCAGCCGGCCGGGATGCCGTAGGGGGCGCAGCGGCCGGCGGGCTGGAGGGTGACGCGCCGCGGGTCGACCACGAAGCCGCGGTAATTGTCGACCATGCGGGTCACATCCCGCACCGGCCCGTCCTGGACCCGGAAGGAGCGGAAGCGGTAGCCCTCCCCCACCCGCTCGTCCACCTGGATGCGGGTGTCGGCGATAAGGGCAAAGTTGCTGCCCTTGCGGGCCACCGCGCCGGACATGTACTCGACCCGCGGCTGTTCGGGGAAGCATTTACCCATGGCCGGGGCGTGGTAGTAGTGCTTGAGCGCCTTCAGGTCAGCGAGACTGTTGCCCGGGAAAATCGCCAGCAGGTCGCGGTCGCCGCCGAACAGGATGCGCTCCACGTCCGCCCGGTTCTGGGCGTACAGCTGCTGCAGCCGGTGATAGTTGCGGCCGGCCGCGTCGGTGGCGCCGCTCAGGTCGTCGCGCAGGAAGCAGGAGGTCAGGCCCGAGACCTGGGTGAGGTACTCGTCCCAGATGTTGTACTGGGAGACCGCGGTGGCCACGCTGGTGAAGTCGCCGGTGGCGGCGCAGCCCTGGCGGCGGACACAGGACTCGAGCGCCCGGTTGCGGATCGACAGGGCAATGATGTTGCGCTCACAGGTGCCGTAGCCGTTGCAGCCGCGCTCCAGGTGGCCCTCGAAGATGGCCGTGCGCATGGTGCTGTCCAGGTGGCGGGCGCGGTCGAGCGCGGTGACCGACCAGCGGCCGCGGTTCTCCCGCATGAACCGGTCCCAGGCGGTCGCCAAGGCGGCACGGCGGCCGGTCAGCCGCCTGTTGGCAGTGTCGCAGGCGGATGAGTTGTGGAAGGCGCGCACGATCCGGTCCAGTTCACCGGCAGCCGGCCGGGCGGTGCGCACGGGCGCGGCCGGCCGCGGCGGGTCAAAGGCGGGCGCCTTGCTCATAGTGTACAGGTTGCGCACATCGAGCACGTGGCGCACATCGGCTGGACAGTGGTGGTTGGCCACGGTCTGTGTCTGGCGGGCCGTGCGCACCGCCTGGAAGCGGGCCGCCGAAGCGGGCGTGGCGGTGCGCGCGTCCACCACCACCTGAAAGCCCACGTAGGGCACACCCTTGCGGTCGGTGAGCGGTTCGCCGTCCGTGACCACCAGGCAGGGCACGAGCGAGCTGCCCTGGGCCAGGGTACCGGCCGGGGTCGACGGGCCCGAGCGGCGGAATTGGTCCACATCATAGTAGGGGATGTCGAGCGGGCCGTTGAACCGGTAAAGAGTCATCACCGGCGCGGCCGGGATCTCCGCCCGGGCGGTGGCGGCGAGGAACAGGGTGATCAGCAGGCAGACAACACGCATGGGCACTTTCTTTTTCATGAACCTTGGCAGGTTGACCGGGCCGCCGGGCGACCCGAGGATTTTCTTGCCCGGCGTGCCGGGAAACGATACAAACAGGGGCGCGGTCGCAAGGACCGCACCCCATCACCAATCAGGAGTCAGCTATGATACAGATTACGCGCGACAAGGTGGTGCTGGCCGAGCACGACTGGCAGCACTCGCTGGCCTGCAGCTACGGCCAGCCCGTCTGGTCCATCGTCGACCCGGAGCCAAGCCCGGGGCCGGCAGTGTGGGAAGACTACGACAGCGGCGACCGCGCCGAGATCCACATCCTCGGGGTGGTCGGCAACTGGCTGGTGGTCACCGGTCCCGGCGGCCTGCACGCCATCATCTGGACCGAGGGCCTGTACTACACCGAGGCCATCATCGACCTGAAGACCGGCAACCAGGCCGGCCACGAGGTCGATCTCGATCAACTCGCCGGCGACGATTACCTGGTCGCCGGCACGGTCAGCTATCCGGGCAGCCCCCTGGGCGTGCCCCTGTAACCCGCCACCCGCAAGTGACCGGGCGACGGGCCGCAGCGCACGCGGCCGTCGCCCGACAGCGCTCACATCCGCTCAACGACCGCCCGATAAATGGCCCACAGCGCCTCCTGTTTGCCGCTGCCCACCTCGATGTCCAGGAAGATGGCCGCGCTCCTGAGCACCCGGTCGCCCTTGCGGATAATCACCACCCCCACCTCCCCGGAACTGACGCTCATCAGCCCCTCGTCGCCGAGGTCGGTGATCGGCTTGAGGGTCGTCTGCGAGGAGAGCTGCTGGTTGAAATACTGGCGCAGCGGCTGGTAGCGGTCGTGCACGCCGATGTCCAGGTAGGCCATGGTGCCGGGTTCCAGGCTCCAGAAACAGCCGTTGTCAGAGGGCGTGGGATAGAGCGGCTTGCGGTACACGGCGGCCAGCTGCTCGGTGCTGACCAGGGCGCAGATGTCCAGGTTCCTGTCCGCGGCCCGGGCCGGCCGGAACGGACCGGCGGCGAGAAGCATTGCGGCGAGTACCGCGATCAGGGTGCAGCGGCTGGCTGTCGTCATCATGGCTCGTTCCTCCTCTACATTTTCACCAGTTCGACCCGCCTGTTTCTGGCGCGGCCGGCTTCGCTGTCATTCGGGGCCACCGGGCAGGCGTAGGACACGCCCACCGGGGTGAGCCGCTGTGGTGCCACCTTGTGGCCACTGACCAGGGCCTGCACCACCGCCCGGGCCCGGCGCGTGGACAGGTCGAGGTTGAAGGCGTAGCTGCCGGCGTTGTCGGTGTGGCCGACCACGAGCAGGCGCAGTCCGCTGTCGGCCTCGAGCAGCCGGACGATCTGCGCCAGGGTTTCGGCGGATTCCGGCCGGACCTCGGCCTTGTTGAAGTCAAAAGAGATGCCGTACAGGGCTATGCTGCCGCTTGCGGCGATGGACTCGGCCATCTCCTCGGCCCGGACAACGACCATCTTCTCTTCGAGCTGGCCGGCCTCGACGATGTCGACCACCGCGACGGTGCGGTCATTCAGGGCCTGGCACGAGCTGCCGCCCCTGAGCCGGTAGGTGTGCACGGCCACCCAGGCACC
>Ga0265295_1007536_pt1 | contig 12482 bp, 13 predicted proteins | sample Munlansysbiofilm_FD_192503 | JGI IMG/M metagenome (GOLD analysis project Ga0265295, IMG submission 192503) | Leachate microbial communities from a municipal landfill in Southern Ontario, Canada - Methane capture system biofilm | ecosystem: Engineered > Solid waste > Landfill > Unclassified ... | reverse complement strand
ATTACCCATGTTATTTAGTAGGTCATTTATTGCAAGGTGGCTCTGTGATGATATTGGGTGGCTCTAAACAAGGATATAGGTGGCTCAACTTGGGAATACAGGTGGCTCAAAACCGGAATATTATTCAACAGGTGGCGCGTTTTAACCGCCACGCCCAAAGTTGCCGTCCAAGACAAGACTCTTTCCCTGCCTTTGAAGGTAGGGCACCCGCAGCTCTATGAACCAATAAATCCCAGGCTATAATAGCGGATTCTATATTGAGGGATCAGCTGTCGTCCTGCGTTACGCTCCGGACTCTGAATTCGATCTGCTGGTCACCCCAGCAGTCACCTGCTGGGCTATTGGCATTCGCCTTTCGTCCTACCGGACTGGTTTTGTCTGAACTGCCATGCCTACGGTATTCATTGGGTATGTTTTTGCCTGGGCCTCTATCAGAAATACCATGCCTACGGGACTCAATCTGCAGCTTGGGATTCGCATCGTAACGCTGTCTTCAGACGGTGCGATAGGTTCAATATATTCTTTTGAGAGAATGCTTTGCACAGCTTGGGATTCGCACCGTAACGCTGTCTTTAGACGGTGCGAAATGTGCACGATCTGCTTTTGAAAGAATGCTTTGCACAGTTTGGACACGCACCGTCTGAAGACAGCGTTACGGCCTTGTTCGACACTGGACGCAAGCGAATCCGGCAGCTATGGGAAAGAAAAGAAAAAGAGGCCAGAAAACCGACCTCTTTCATTATATTAGATTACTTTATTAATGATGTTTGTGAGTTACTTCTTCTACCACTTGTCCGGTGCTGATGGAGCGTTTGAAGTAGTAGGTGTGCAGCAGTTTCTGCGCCAATTTGGAATTCGGTGCACCCAGGAAGCGTTCATAGACTTTTGTTACTTCTGGATTGTGGTGAGATTTGCGTACGGGCAGGGATCTGTCTTCTTCGTACAGAGCCAGGCCACGACGGGCACGGGAAGCGATGTCATTGCCATAAGGCTGACCGCCGCCACCTACGCATCCACCAGGGCAGGCCATGATTTCGATGAAGTGCCAGGGGGATTCACCCTTGGTTTTCAGGCCTTCACGTACTTGGTCCATCACCTTGCGGGCGTTGCCCAGGCCGTGAGCTACGGCCACTCTGAGATCTCCGAATCCGGGGATATTCACAGTAGCTTCCTTCACGCCTTCCAGTCCGCGTACGGCCAGGATCTCCACGTTTTCCAGCTCTTCGCCGGTCACGAGAGTATAGGCAGAACGGATAGCAGCTTCCATCACGCCACCAGTGGCTCCAAAGATGGTGCCTGCACCAGAGTAAAAGCTCATGCCTTCATCCGGTTCTTCCTCAGGAATATTGACGAAGTCTATGCCAGCTTCTTTGATCATGCGCAAAAATTCACGGGTGGTGAGCACATAATCCGTATCCTGATATCCGCTATCGCTGAGCTCAGGACGGCGGGCCTCAAACTTCTTTGCAGTACAGGGCATGATGGCTACCGAGACGATCTTGGCAGGGTCGATGCCGTGTTCCTGTGCATAGTAAGTTTTGGAGAGCACACCGAACATGCTCATGGGGGATTTTGCCGTGGAAACACAATCCGCAAGATCGGGATAGTAGGTTTCCATGAACTTGATCCAGCCAGGGGAGCAAGAGGTGATGAGAGGGCGTTTGCTACCTGACTTCAGGTTGTTCACGCACTCGGTGCCTTCTTCCATGATGGTGAGGTCGGCAGTGAAGTTTGTATCCATTACGGAGTCAAAGCCGATCTTTCTGAGCGCGGCATACATCTTCTTGGGAGTGACGCTGCCAAAAGGCATGCCAAATTCTTCACCAAGAGATACGCGGATGGAGGGGGCTTCCTGCACGATCACGTGTTTGTCCGGATCCAGGATAGCATCCCAGACATCGTCCAGCTCGCTTCTTTCACGCAGGGCGCCTGTGGGGCAATACACTGTGCACTGTCCGCAGGCCACGCAAGGGCTATTGTTCATGCCCAGGCCAAAGGCGGTGGTGATCTCGCTTTCTATGCCACGATCGCTATTGGTAAGAGCGTACACGGTCTGCACTTCATTACAGACCGTGATGCAGCGTCCGCAGGAGATACATTTATTGGGATCCCTGATGATGGATGGAGAACTGTAGTCCACTTCCTTCATTTCAAGGATGGTGGGCAGAGCATAAGGATCTACACCCAGGTTGTTTGCCAGGGTTTGCAGCTCACAATTGTTGTTTGCGGCACAAGTGGGGCAGACCACTTCGTGGTTTGAAAGGATCATCTCAACGAGAGTTTTTCTGTAGCTGCGTAATTTCTTGCTGTTTGATGTGATCTTCATTCCCTCTGCGACGGGCGTACAGCAGGCCCGTTTGGGAACTGGGACTCCACTGAGCTCGACCACGCAGACGCCGCAATTTGCCGTAGGTGGCAGATCAGGGTGGTAGCACAGCCGGGGGATATATATCCCGTGTTGGTCGGCAACCTCGATAATGGTCATAGTGTCAGGAACTTCCAGATGCTGACCATCAATCCAAACGTTGACGTTTTTAGCCATAATTATATTCCTCTTGTTTATTTTTTAGTTATCGCGATGAATTCATCACGGAAGTTTTCAATAGCACTGCGAATCGCCATGATCGGAGATTGTCCCAGAGCACAGAATGAGGTTTTCAGCATAGTCTCGGCAATTAATTGCATGAGTTCTACATCTTCCATCGTACCCTCACCTTTCTTGATCTTTGTGATCAAGCGATAAAGCTGTTGCGTGCCGGTTTTGCAAGGAGCGCATTGACCGCATGATTCATGACGGAAGAAACGCAGGATACTCCACAGCATATCGACAATGCTTTGATGTTCGTTCATCACCAGGATAGCGCCACTGCCCAATACAGCAGAGTATTGGTCCAGGCTGGCCAGATCCATTTTTACATCCAACAGTTTTTCGGGAAGGAAGACACCGGCTGCACCGCCCACCAGGGCTGCTTTGAACTTGAAGCCTTTTTGCATGCCACCGGCATAGTCGTTGATGATGGTTCTCAGGGTGGTGCCCATATCTACTTCGCACAGTCCCGGATAAGCCACATCGCCAAGGATGGTATAGACCTTGGTGCCAGTGCACTGCGGGGTTCCGTATTTCTTATATTCCTGGGCACCTTGCTTGATGATGAAGGGGACATTGGCCAGGGTCTCCACGTTGTTTACCACCGTGGGAGCCTGCCAGAGGCCTTTCACACCAGGGAAGGGCGGTTTCCAGCGAGGATGGCCGCGGTTTCCTTCCAGGGATTCGATCATAGCGGTTTCTTCTCCACACACATAAGCTCCGGCGCCGATCTTGATCTCGATATCCAGATCAAAGCCGCTTTCGAAGATGTTTTTACCGATGATGCCATAATTCCGGCAGTCATCGATCGCCTTTTGCAGACGCATGATGCAGAGTTTGTATTCACCGCGGATATAGATGTAGGTTTTGGTGGCACCTACAGCGCGGGCGCAGATCATCAGTCCTTCCAGGAGCTGATGAGGGTCACCTTCCATGATCAGACGGTCTTTGAAGGTACCGGGCTCGCCTTCGTCGGCATTCACCACCACATATTTTTGCTCGGCCTCAAGGGGAGCGGTAAAGCCCCACTTTATGCCAGCCGGGAATCCCGCTCCACCACGTCCACGCAGACCGGATTCTTTCACCTCTTCGATGATGTCCTTGGGCTGCATTTTGGTGAGGGCCTTTTCCCAAGCTTCATAACCGCCGGTGCCAATATAATCGTCTATGCTTTCCGGATCGATGATCCCGGAATTGCGCAGGACAATGCGGCTGGCGTAGTTAAACTTGGGGCTGAATTTGCCGGCAGATTCGAGCATCAAACTGGTAACCGGACGGCCTTTGAGGAAGTGTTCCTCGACCAGCAGCGGAATATCAGCTTCTTTCAGATTTTCGTAATTGACGTTATCAGGATACACAGTGAGACAGATGCCTTTGCCAAAAAAGCCAAGAGGACCCGTTTCCAGAAGGTTGATTTCGTCTGAAAGACCGGTTTTGCTAAGCTGGGCTCTTAAGGCTTTGATGAAGCTCTGCACTCCTGCAGCCAGAGAAGTTTCGTTTATGCCAATCAGCACATGGGAGCGATAGTATTTCATCAGTTCCTCCCTCTGATCTTATCAATGATATCTTCCACTTTCTCTTCAGAAAGATCGCCATATACATCATCGTTGATCATCATCACCGGAGCGTTTCCGCAGACACCGAGGCAGGCACACAGTTCCAGGGTAAATTTCCCGTCTTTTGTGGTCTCGCCCACGCTGACACCCAGTATGGTCTTCAGCTTCCGCAGAATATTGATCGAACCCTTGATGTAACAAGGGGGAGATTCGCAGAGGCGAATAATATGCTTACCGCGGGGGGTGGTGGAATACATGGAGTAGAATGTAAGTACTCCATAGATATGATTTTCCGGCAGCTTAAGATATTTAGAGATCTCATTTACCGCTTCAGTAGAAATATAATGCTGAGGGTGAGTATCTTGAATCTCATGCAGGATGTAGATCAGGTTATCCTTGTTTGGGGCGTATTTTGCGCAGATTTCTTTGTACATATTCTCCCCTTATAGGTCTTCATACCGATTTACGGCTTTGCTTAGCTCAGCTCTGTGAGCCACAGTGTCAGGATGCATTCCTGGCTCTTTGTCGATCGCCTTGACTGGGCATACATCGTAGCAGTTTCCGCACTTGATACAATCCACCTGGTGGATGATGTATTTTTCGTCGCGGGAACCGGTAATGCATTTCACCGGGCAATTGCGGGCGCACAGTGAGCAGCCAATGCATCTGTCTTTATCTATTTGGAAGTGCATCAGGTCTTTGCAGACCTTGGTGGCACAGCTACGATCTCTGATGTGCGCTTCATATTCATCCCTGAAATAGCGGATGGTGGAAAGCACGGGATTGGGAGCGGTTTGCCCCAGTCCGCACAGCGAGAGCTTGCTGATGGATTCGCCCAAACGTTGTAATTCCTCGATATCGCCTTCACGGCCAAAACCGGAGGTGATGCGTTCCAGGATTTCCAGCATTTGTTTGAGGCCAATGCGGCAGGGAGAGCATTTTCCGCAGGATTCCTCCACGCAGAAGTCCATAAAGAACTTTGCCACATTTACCATGCACTTTTCTTCGTTCATCACGATCACGCCACCGGAGCCCATCATGGATCCGCGTTCTTTCAGGCTTTCGTAATCCACGCCAGTATCCAGATGTTCCACGGTCAGACAGCCACCAGAGGGTCCTCCGAGCTGTACGGCCTTGAACTTGTGATCACCGATCATGCCACCGCCCACGTCGAAGATGAGTTCGCGCAGGGTGGTACCCATAGGCACTTCTACCAGTCCGGTATTCTTTACATCTCCGGTCAAGGCAAAGACCTTGGTGCCGGGAGATTTCTCGGTTCCCATGCTGGCAAACCACTTCGCTCCCTTGCGGAAGATGGTGGGTATATTGCCGAAGGTTTCCACGTTGTTTACCACGGTGGGTTTGCCCCAAAGCCCTTGTATAGCAGGATAGGGAGGCTTGGGAGTGGGATTGCCGCGTTCACCTTCAATAGAATGGATCAGAGCTGTCTCTTCACCGCACACAAAGGCACCGGCTCCGGTACGTACTTCGGCATCGAATGAGAAATCGGAATCGAAGATATTGTCACCCATGAGGCCCATTTCTTTGGCTTGGGCGATTGCCATCTTGATGCGTTTGATAGCCAGGGGGTATTCGGCACGGATATAGAAAAATCCCATGCTGGCACCCATAGCGTATGCGCCGATCATCATGCCTTCCAGGATGCGATGGGGATCGCCTTCCAAGATGGAGCGGTCCATAAAGGCACCGGGGTCTCCTTCGTCGGCATTGCAAATGATGTATTTCTGATCAGCTTTATTGTCGTGCACCATCTGCCACTTGATGTAGGTGGGGAATCCACCCCCGCCACGGCCGCGCAGGCCAGAGGCTTTCATTTCATCGATCACAGCTTGGGGCTTCATTTCTGTGAGAACTGTGCCCAAGGCTTCGTAGCCGCCTGTAGCGATGTATTCATCCAAAGATTCAGGATTGATGTAGCCGCAGTTTTCCAAGGCTACTTTAATCTGCTTCTGGTAGAATGGCACATCTTTTTGCGCAGCGAAGGTTTTCTCTTCTTCCTGCAGCATCAGACGGGTTACGGGGCGTCCTTTGATAAAGTGCTCACTCACGATTTCTTCTACATCTTCCGGGGTCACATGTTTGTAGAAGATACCTTCGGGGTAGATCACCATTACAGGACCGTAATCGCAGGGACCCATACACCCGGTTTCGATGATGTTTACTTCGTTTGTGGCTTTGTGCTCTTTTAGCACTTCGTGAAAGCGTTCCTTAATCTTCAGGGCACCGGCTGAGATGCAGCCAGAGCCACAACAGATCAGGAGGTCAATATGTTTCAGAGACATTTAAATCCTCCTATCTTTAGTCGCCAGTAGCGACAACATAATCGGAGACAATTCTGCCATTTACGATGTGCTCGACTACTACCTTTTTAACCTTGTCCGGATTCATATTTCCATATGTGACTTTTGGTTTGCCCTCTTCGATGAGGTCCACCACCGGTTCCATTGAAGAAAGTCCTTTTTCGCCCGTTTGGGTTACCAAGACGTCGCTAAGGTTTCTTGCTGCAATCTCTTCCAAGAAAGTTTTCATGACTTCTCGTGCGCCCATCGCGATCCCGGATGTTCCCATCCCGACCGAGATTTTAATGCGTACGTTACCGCCACGAAGTTTCATATCTTCCTGGGCTTTTTCACGGATCTTTTTTAGGTCTGCCAGTGTTTTCATCAGACATCCTCCATGTTTGTATTTTGTATTCCTTCAAATAATGATTGATCGATGTATTCGATTACATCGGGATAAGTAAGTGGGATATCACCCAGTTCTTCGCGAATAGCTTTGGTATCCAGATAAAAGCATTGCTCTTTGGCCTTGTCGCGGTAGATCAAATGGACACAGTAATCTACATCGCTGTGACCAATGATCACGTTTAAAAGCGTATCTTTGAGATTTCCCAGAGGCATTCTATCGATATGATCCAGAGTGAAATCCACAGTGAGCACTGTGCCAAAGCCAGGTTCGCTGGCCATTTTGAACGTGCCGCCTACCATTTCCGCATTTTGCTTAAACAGCGGGATGCCCAGCCCTACTTTCTTTTCACGCTGCAATTTTGAAGTGTAAAAAGGATCTTGGGCTTTTTCCAAAGTGTGCGAATCCATGCCGACGCCGTCGTCTTCCACGATGATGCGCAGGCGGTTCTTTTGCACATTATTAATTACGCGCACCTTGATATTTCTGGCTTCCGCTCGCACGGAATTCTCAATGATATCCAGCAGGTGCAAAGAAATGTCTTGCATGTATTTACTCGTACCGATCCAGAATTTCTTTTACTTTGTCTTTGGTGTCGATGCGGCCAAAGGCATCTTCACCGATCACGAATACAGGGGCCAGTGAACAGGCGCCCACACAACGTACTGCACTCATGGTAAAGAGGCCGTCTTCTGTGGTTTCACCGATTCCGATACCCAATTGATCCGAGATCATCTGCACCAGTCTGGAAGCGCCTTTTACAAAGCACGCCGTTCCCATGCATACATTAAGGGTGTATTTACCACGAGGTTTCATGGTAAAGAAGTTGTAAAAGGTCACTACGCCATAAATCTTACTGGCGGGGATGTTCATCTTCTCTGCGATAAATTCCTGCACTTCGATGGGCAGGTAACCAAAAAGTTCCTGCGCTATGCGCAAGACCTCGATCAGCGGATTACGCAGATCTTTTCTTTCTTCGATTGCTTCAGCCAAGGTGTCATAGACCCGGGACTGATCTTGAGCTACGGAAGCCATAACTCCTCCTTGTTGATCTTTTCTTTTTCACGTATCATTATTTATATAGCGGCCGTCAGTCTTGCGGGCGGCCCGTAAAATTTCCTGTGCAGTAGGCTCTTGCACTCTTATAATGCAAGATCCGTGCCCAATATCTGCCAGATAGTGAGCATCACTGGCTCTTATGAAAGCTTTAGCTGCCAGCTCAGGATGCTGATCGAGATACCGCGGCAGGTCTAACTTTGCCGTGATCCCTAATAGTTCAAAATCCGGGCTGGGCGGTAAAAAGCCTAATTGAGAGATGATACTGTTTACATCAGCATCGATATGTGCCGGCACGGCAAGGCCGCCAAAGGCAGATATCTGCTGTGTAGCAGTAGCCAAATCCCATAAGGATGAATTTATCAAAGCTCTGGATTCCACTCTCAAAATGTTCTCATTTTCGTCAATGATTACTTGGTCTCCAAAGAATTCCGGGTCGTTTTCGAGCGGAAGTAGCGACCGATAAAGCTCTTGATCAAAGGCCCGGGCCTGGCTGGGATCGTCAAAATAGGCCAGCAGATGGACTTCTTCCACAGTCTGGATTTCCACCCCCCAGGTAAAGCTCAATCCGGCTTTTTGGGCTACCGCTGCATAGGCCGGGCAGTTTCCCATACTATTATGATCTGTGATGGCAAACCACGTAATACCCAGCTCTTTGAACCTCATCACCAGTGCCGATGGGGACATTTCCAATCCTCCACAGGGAGATAACACACTATGTATATGCAGGTCAGCGCGAAAGCTCTGCATTATTGATTCTGATTATTTTCCCAAAAGCTTATACAGCGTTCCGGCCAGGTCGAAAGTCTCATGTTTACTGCTAATCAGGCAGATGCTTTCTTCCAAAGCTTTGTCGCAGACCGCAGCATCAGGCGCGTGTCCTTTGGCAAAGATAATGGCGGGAATCCCCGTCATGGAGGCTACTGCGATCACGTTCAGGTGTTTCATGATGGTGATCCAGACCTGTTCCGGTTTGGCCGAGCCCATCACGTCACTCAGCATATCACTCACATAAGCGCCGGAAATCAGAATCTCATCCGGGTCCAAAGCCGGAGTATGATTTTCCCCATCGATTGCAGCAATGTACTCAGATAGTTTTATCATCTTCATATCCTTTTTCTTTTTATTCATCCTCGTCCGGATTACCACGCCTTAGCACCAGGCAGTCATCGATCGAGGCTTTGCCCAAAACAATATCCTCCGCCAGGGCGTAACAGCTGGGCGAGCCGCAGGCACTGCAGTTCAAACCCGGAAGCATGGTGAGGAATTCATTGATCTTTTTCATCTTTTGAATGGCTTTCTTGATATCTTTATCGAGCTCCATGATGGGGCGCGGGGCCAGCGGGGTCACCGTGAATTCGCCCTGGGCATAGAGCTCCTGGAGCTCTTCCACATGGATTTCATTATTGGTACCTTCTTTGCTCATTTTCTTGATGCGGCTCATGGCCACAAAGGGGTTTTCCACGTTCAGGCAGCCGCCTACGCAGCCATTGGTGCAGGTTCTCAGCACCACATAATCGTATTGATCCAGATAGTGATCCTCGATCCGGGAGAGGATGTCCATCACATTCTCCACTCCATTCACAGAGAGAGCTCTGATGTCATCTGTATCTACCAAATCTGCCTGCACCCCAGAGAGAGCCCAAGTGAGCCCTTGAGGGTAAGTATCAATATCCATGGGATGATTCTGAATGTCTTTGAGGATTTCACGCACCCTGCCATAGATCATGCCTGTGGAAAAAGCTCCGTCTTGCAGGTGTTTGTAGGCTCCTTCAGGTTGATGGACCGCAGTCACATGAGCCACACAGGGCACGATCAGAAAAATGCCGATCTCCTCGTCCAAAAGCTTGTGTTCTTTGGCGATTTTTTCCCGTAGATAACGGGTGAGTATGCTCATCGGAGCTTCCTGATGCAAAAGATTGGGAAGCAGGGAAGGATACTTTACTTGAATGAGGCGCACCACCGCCGGGCAATTGCTGCCCAAAATAGGCCTTTTATCCCGGTTTTCCCTGATATAATCTCTGATAATGGAGATCATGAAATCCGTAACCATCGCTTCTTCTGCCACTTCGTCAAAGCCCAGCTCCAGCACGGCCTGCTTGGCCACTGCATAGCTGATGTCCTCGGTAAATTGACCAAAGAAACTGGAGGAGATGATCACTACCTTGTATTTGAAATTGTGTATGATGTCAAGAGGATCGCTGGAAGGGATGATGGCGTGGAATTCACAAACATCCATACAATTTCCACAGTCCACACAGCGATAGGGGTCTATATCTGCCTTACGATCTCTCACCCGGATGGCTTCGGTGGGGCAGACGCGCACGCAGGCTGTGCAGCCAGTGCAGTTGTCCTCCAGGATCTGAATAGCGTGAAAGTAGGGGCTATCTTTTTTATTCATGATATCTTAGCGAAATATATGAGAAACTCCAGCTTTGTGCAGCTTCCTGCTGCAGAAACCAAACGCATGGCGTCACTATTCTTCTTAATATTGGGAAGTCCCAGTCCCGCGCCAAAACCAAGCTCGCGCACCAGATCATCTGCCGTGGAATATCCAGGGGTCATGGCTTGCTCAATATTGGCAATGCCAGGCCCTTCATCTTCAAAACGTACATGGATCAGGTCGTCATACACAGTGCTGTACATGATGCCACCTTTGGAGTGGGCAGCCACATTGATCTCGGCTTCGTAGGAGGCCACGGCAATTCTTCTGAGGACTACAGAATCCACGCCCAGGCGTTTCAGCAAATTCTTGAGCTCACTGGAGCCCTTGCCTGCTGTATTAAAATCCTTTTCAGGAATGACAAATTGTGTTTTAACCTCTGCTTCAGGTTTTTGCTCCTCGAACTTGCGCACTGCATCCTCAAAGCCCTCGGCTACAAAGCGATATTCAGGCATTACTTCAGATCTTACAACTGCGGAGACCCGCATTATAGAGCAAACCACTGCAGCGATAAAGGGTAAATTTTGTAGTAATGATCGGCAGTCCCCGCTCTTCAGCCATTTCGATCACATCTTGCAGAGGCTTTTTGCCCCGCACAAATACTATTGCGATGAGATCGATCATATCGCTGAGACGGATTACTTGATTGTTGGTAAGACCGGTGAGCAGCAGGGTGGGCTCTTTGGTACACATCAAGATGTCAGATATCATGTCTGACGCAAAAGCACAGGGTACTTCCCTATCCAAGTCCGCTTCAGGAAAGAGAACTTCCCCTTCCAGCAATGTGACGAGATCACTAAGTATCATTCATATTCACCTTGTAATTATTACTATAATCCACAGTTTGAGAAGCTCTCATATCAGTCAAGAAAAAAGTTAAATCTAATGGAGAATTGAGAATTGGCGTGCTGGATTCGATGCGTCTCGCGTCGAGGAAGGAAGGGATAAATTGGAATATTGGATGTATAATGTATGATGGGATTTGACAATTCGATCTGTACATATCGTTAAAACTCCTTTGAATACAGCCAATTTGCCCAGTCCACTCGATCTGCGTTCTATTTTCAAGAGACATTCCGCAAGAACAGCGTCTTGCCCAACGTTAAAATCTGCCCCCCCTTCCCCTATTTCATGCCGTGGAGATGCCGTGGAGATAGTAGGCAAAAATCCTCTTATCTCCACGGCATCTCCACGGTAGCCTATACAGGAAGACCACTGGAATTCACGGGATGGGAAGGTAGCAGATGGACTTGGATTCAACTATTGTGTTTCAAAGGCCTGATCTTCCCTTGGTTCAATCTCCCAGTTTCAGTAGTTTCAAGGTCTTCTGTTTTCCACCTTGTGGCCGGGCAAAATAAATCCCAGAACTTAGACGGTTTCCGGAGGCATCTTTGCCGTCCCAGAGGGTACCATCAGGCTGTGAGGGCAAGGTCCTGACCTTCTGGCCGCGCAGATTGTAGATTTCCACAGCCGGGCAAATATCTGTAGAATCAAATTCCAGCTTCACCGTGCTTTTGAAGGGATTGGGATAAGCTCTCAGGGCAGGTGGCGCAGCTATGGGATCATCTGTAGAGACTGATATATCGAGCTTCATACAGCTTATTGTGGCCAAACCGGGGGACGGCGCGCGCTTTAGGATGCGATAAATGTAATTATTGCTATGCATGAAATCAACGTAAGAGTTGGGATCTTCTGGCCACCCCATGGGGCTGCCATTCACCGGAATCCACTCTTGGGTAACACAATCTGCAAGCCGGAAATCATACTGTTCATCAGCGTAATAAATCAATAAGAGCTTATCCTGATAAAGGCCCATATACTTGGGAGAACTTGGATCGTTGCTTATCTGTGGAAAGCCTGTGTACAAATCTACATTTCCTTGTCCGTCGTAGCTGTAAATCTCGTAGCTGGAAAAATCTGGAGACGACATCCCGGCCCAGGAATATATGCAGGCGTGCAGATTTCCCGGTAGGGCAAAGCGAAAGTGGTATCCTTCTCCCCACGGATCCATAGGGCCAACATCAGACCAAGTCTCGAAAGTAAAATTGCCTGAGTCCACACTCATTACCCCGCTGCAATCAGCATCACTACCAGGATAATCATACAGATGCCAATTAGCGTAAAAATGATTCTA
>Ga0265295_1007535_pt1 | contig 12483 bp, 4 predicted proteins | sample Munlansysbiofilm_FD_192503 | JGI IMG/M metagenome (GOLD analysis project Ga0265295, IMG submission 192503) | Leachate microbial communities from a municipal landfill in Southern Ontario, Canada - Methane capture system biofilm | ecosystem: Engineered > Solid waste > Landfill > Unclassified ... | reverse complement strand
AGGTCGAGGAGCCGCTTGAGCTCCGGAAGGGCCTCACGGGTCACCGTGATGCTGAGTCTGTCTCCCTTGGCGAGCTCGGTCCGCGGCTCCGGCAACCGGGCCACTCCGTCGCGTACGATCGCCGTGATGTAGAACTTGCCGGGGTAGTCGAGGTTGCTCACGCGTTTGCCCGTGAGCGTGAGTGACGCGTCGGCGGTTATGGTCAGCACCTCGCCGCCTCCGTAGATGGCGGTGGTCTTCACGTCGGGCTCGAGGATCGTTGCCAGCAGCATGGCTCCCGACCAGTTCACACTCGAGATCGTGGGGATGCCGAACCGCTCGTAGATGCGCGCGCGCCTCGGGTCGTAGATGCGCGCCACCACACACGGCACGTTGAACCGCTCCCGCGCGATGCGCGCGCTCACGATGTTGCTGTTATCGCCGCTGGTGACAGCCGCGAACGCGTCGGCGTCGGCGATGCCGGCCTTCTCGAGCGTGGCGCGATCGAAGACCTCGCCGTTGATACGGCGTCCTCGCATGTCACGACCCGCAGCCGCGAACGCGCTCTCGTTGTGGTCGATGACCGAAACCGTATGGCCGCGTTCCTCGAGCATGTAGGCGAGGTAGCGCCCGACCCGTCCGTACCCCCCGATAACGACGTGCATGTGTGCTCCTGAGCATCAGACAGGCGGCACCTGGGTGGCGCCGCGCCTCACCATGCTACTCCGGAGCGGATCGCCCGGCCAGTGGTCGGGCGGGACATCGATCGATGCTCGTCGGCGTTCGAAAGAGATGTGCAGCGGTGCCGGGGTCGCTGCGGCGTGTCCCCCGAGCACAGGAGCGTTTTCGGGTTATAATCGGTCAACTGGTCGCGTCCAAGGGAGACCCTATGCGTAAGTCGATCATCCGCAGGCGATCAATAGCCGATCGCGGACTGAACCTCGTGCTTGCCGTGGTCCTGTTCACCTCGATGCTGACGTTCCAGTTCTCTTCACTCCCTGATGCGTATGCCGCGCCATCACTCTCCGTGTCGAAGTCCGTCTCGAGTCCGCTACTGGGGGACGTCGCCACGGTCAGCATCACGGTCACGAACACGGGCGATCAGAAAGGATACAACCTCTCGATCACGGACGTGATCACGAGCAGCATCGCCCCACAGGGTGACGTTGCGATCGTGGCCGGCAGCATCCCGCCGAACCTCACGACCTCCACAGACTCCGCCACCACCGCTGAGTTCTACGACCTCACCGATCTGGCGCCGGGGGAGTCGTACACGCTCTCCTTCGATGTCGACATCTCCGTCGATCCCACGTGGGAGGTCGGAGACCTGATCATCAATGACGCGGTCGCGACTGTGAACACCATCCCGGACAACAGCGGCACCGACATCACCGGCACAGCGCATGCCGAGGCAGAAGTCGTGCCCATCACCTTGAAGAAGACCGCCAACCAGTCCACGGGCATCGGGCAGGCCACCGGCACCGGCGGGCGCGCTTACAGCTACACGATCCTCGCAACGAACAACCTCGTGAACCCCACGGATGACGTGGTCGTCACCGATCAGCTGCCCGACGGGATCGAGTATCTCGGCTCCGGCACATCGCCAAGCGGGCTGACGCCGCTGGTCTCCCGGGACGCCTCGACTGGCGTTACCACCCTGGTGTGGAATCTGGGAACGATGGACCCGATGGATATCGAGACCATCACGGTGGACACCGGTATCCGCTACGACTACTTCGGCACCGTCAATGGCGGCAACAATCGCCCGCATGATGACTTCACGAGCGGTCTCGATGAGACATCCACGCCGGTCCCGCACAAGACAAGCCTCCCGAATACCGCCACGATCGAAGCGACTTACACGGGCAGCCTCGCAACGCCGCTCGATGTGGAGCTGGAGGACACCGCGTCGGTCGGTGCGTGCTACGTCACGATCGAGAAGAGCGCCGATACATCGACGGTTGCGTACGACGACGAAGTGGTCTTCACGATCGTGATCCACGCTTCCCAGTACTACGAGATCGACGCCATGACCCTCACTGATATGCTGCCGGACGGTCTGGAGTATGTGACTGCCGAGCCTGGAACTCCCGAACCGAGCGGCAACTCATATGACGCCACGACCGGCCAGACCACGCTCGTCTGGGATGCCTCCCAGGTTGGCACGCTTGCCCCCGGTACCGACAAGACGTTCAGCTTCACGGCCAAGGTCAAGCACCAATGGGACCTCGACTCTCTCCAAGACAAGCCCATCCTCGCCGGCGATGGCATGACGAACACCGCTTCCGCCGGGGCTACATGGCATGACCAGGTGAACCCACCGCGTTCGGATACTGACACGCTGATCTGTGAGACCGCTGCGAGCCTCGGGACCCGCCTTCCTGCCATCGAGAAGGCCGTCTGGGACGCTGACCTCGGTGACTGGGTGGACGAGATCTCCGCTACCGTGGGCGACGTTCTGACCTACCGCGTGCGCTTCAACACCGATGATGGCGCCACGCCGCTGCGCACCGATATCAGCCTCGGCGACATCACCCTCACCGACTGGCTCCCGCCCGGCGTCGTGTACAACGGCGACGCGAGCCCCGTCTATCCGGCGCCGCAGTCGAACTACTTCAACGACCCTGACGCGGCCACGCTGCCGGACCTCAATATCGACACACCCCGCGCAGTAGCCATCGGCTCTCTGCAGGGCATCGAGTGGTACCTCGGTGATGTAGCGGCCAACGGCTGGTGGGAGGCCACCTTCACGGTGACCGTCATCGACGCACCGGTACTACAAGACGGCCTCAAGACCGGAAATCACTGGAAGCTCACCGGCTCCGACACGGACGGCAAGCTCTACTCGGATCGCGACATCAACGGAGTCTCATTCGTAGAGCCGTTCCTCGAGCTCGACAAGAGCGCCTCCGCGCCGTCGCCGCTACTGCCGAACGACACGGTGACCTATACCGTGACTATCGAGAACACCGGCCTTGGTGCTGCAGAGAACGTGCTGTTCACCGATACGCTGCCGGTGGGTATGCGGGGGTCAGCCCCGAGCGTCGTATCGGTCGTCCTGGATGGCTCGCCGCTTACCGCAGGCGCTGACTACTTGGCGTTGCCGGCCTTCGACCCGGGCACGGGCGTGTTCACGCTGGACTTCAATGACGGAGTCGTCGAGACATCGATCCCGAGCGCGTCGACTCTCACGATCGTCTACACCGCACAGGTCGAGCCGGGTCTTGGTGCGGGCGTCACACTCACCAACCTCGCGACCGTGGCGTACGACACGCAAGACGATGGCTCCGGCCGGGCGACACCCGGCACCAACGACCCGGGTGATCCGAACACAGACTCGACCACCGTCTCACTTGCACCGCTCGCGATCAGCAAGAGCGGTCCTGCGGGGCCGTTGACGGTGGGAAGCATCTACCCCTACGTGGTGACCGTGACAGTACCTCCGGGCATGCTCGCTTACGGTCCCGAGATCACTGACACACTCAACGCTGATGCGTTCTGGTACCGGCCCACCGCGACGCTCGCTCATGTCTCCGGCCCGGCGCTACCGATCTCCTTCGTCTCCGCCTCTACGCCGGTCCGCGAACTCAAAGGCAACGACACGCGGACCCGGCTCCGTTGGTACTTGAATGACATCGACAACTCGGCAGGTATCGAGCCGTTCGTGTTCACGCTCAGCTTCGACGTCCAGTATACGGGCGAGGAGTATGACAACGCGGATGTCGAGGGCGCGATACCGTCCCGGCAGGAGTATCCGGCCACCAACTCGGTCAACATGACCAATGTCGCCGGCGTCTCGTGGAAGACTCTTGCGACTGGAGGCAGCACCCTCTCGGCCACCTCGAACACGGTCGCGACGCTCTTCCGGCAGCCGCAGTTGTCGACGACCAAGACCGAGTTCCCCGCAGCGGGCCCCTACTCGGGCGGAGACGTGGTCACGTACCGCTCCGTCATCACCAACGCGGGTACCGCGCCTGCCTATGACATCACCTGGCAAGATGTCCTGCCGGCATTCCTCGGCAACGCCAATCTCATCTCGATCCACCGAGGCGCCACCGACATCACAGGAAGTGTGACTGCGGACTTCACATCTTCCGACACGACGCTCACGGTCACCGACTTCGCCAGCCCCCTGGCTGTCGGCGAGAGCTTCACGATCGTCTACGATGTCCAGGTGGATCCGGAGGTGGGCGCGGGTGCCGCACTGACCAACACCGCCGATGCCGACTGGAGCACGCTGCCGGGCGTGGTCCCGGGCGAGCGGGTCTTCGATGACCGACCATGGGAGTCGCGAACGCTCGATACCGCATCGAACACGATCTACACCGAGCAGGCGGCCCTGACCAAGTCCGCGAACATGCTGACCGCTACCATCGGCGATGTGATCACGTACACGCTTGAGGTCACGGTGCCGAGCGAGACCGTTCTGTACACGCCATACCTGCTCGACGCGTTTACTGCAGACGGGGTCGAATACGTGGCCGGAAGCGCCGCCATCAACGACGTCTCCGGCTCGCCGCAGACCGCCGCGACCATCTCGGCGACCACCACTTCGACTGCTGGCGCAGGTGGCACCGTGCGCTTCGATCTCAACGGCATCGACAACGCCGATGCGGCCACCGCAGACGGTGACGACCCGTACGTCTTCGAGCTCACCTACGACGTGCTGGTCACAGGGTTGACGGATGCAAGTGCCTGGATGTGGTTCCCGCCGACCGGTGGCGACGTGGCCCCGAACACGGCCAGCTTGCGCTGGAGTGATGGCACGATCGACCGCGTCCTCACGGATACCGAGTCCGTTGCGATCGTGCAGCCGCTTCTTGCCCTCGACAAGACCGAAGTGTCGACCGGACCGTATGAGGGCGGCGAGACGGCGACGTTCCAGACCGTCGTCACCAACAACGGATCGGCTACCGCACACGACATCATCTGGTCGGACGACCTGTCCTCGGGACTCACCGACGGCGTGCTGCTCTCGGTCCTGCATAACGCGAGCGACATCACGGGTTCGGTATCGAGCGACTTCGCGGGCGTCCCGCTCCTGATCACCGACTTCGGAGTGGGCCTGAATCCCGGCGATACGCTGACGATCCGCTATACCGCAGATGTGGTGCCCGGCGTGGGCTCAGGAACGACGCTCACCAACAGGGCCGATGTCGATTGGAGCACCCTGCCCGGCGTCGTGCCGGCCGAGCGCGTCTATGACGACACCCAGGACGCCGCGTATACCGCAGACACGGACACAGAAGACATCTGCATCACGGCGATCTCGATGAGCAAGGACCTCGTGCCCGCACAGACGGAGTACTCCGTGGGCGATCTGGTGACCTACAGAATCACCGTTCCCGTACCGACGAACACCACGATGTACAAGGCGCACGTGGACGACCTTCTCCCGCCATCGCTGGAGTATTCGCATGCGACAGTCGACGCCGGGGTCATGCTCGACGCGCTGCCGACTCCTTCCGGAACGGCATTGGTGTGGCTCATCGGCAACGCAAGCAATCCTCCGACGTCGGCGGTTCAGGCGCAGGTGTATGCGTACGTTCGCGATACCGGCTATAACGGGGTGTCGGCGGATGGTATTCCCCCCACGCTTGTGACGAACACCGCCACGCTGTCCTGGGATGACGCCGCCATAGGCGGTACCACCCGCACTTCGGAGGACTCGGTCGACCTCACGATCGTCGAACCGCGCCTTACCATCGACAAGTACGACGACACGGTGTTCGTGGGTCCCGGCGAGACCGTGCCGTACGTCGTTGAGATCACCAACACGGGGACCGGCCCCGCGTATCGGCTGCTGTTCACCGATCGGATTCCCGACGAGCTCTTCTCTTCAGGGTCCTCGCCTGCGCTCACCGGCGTGGCGGTCGGCGGTGTGGCGGTCGATGTGGCTGAGTACACCGCGGACTTCTCCACGACACCCACGGCGACGATAGATTTCGCCGATGACTTCGCGCTTGCGGTCGGCGAGACGTTGCGGATCACCTACACCGCAACACTGAATGGCGGTGTGGCCAGCGCTCTTACGCTGACCAACGATGCCCAGATCAGCTACTCCTCCTCGGACGGCGTTGGACGGCGGGACTACGGACCCAAAACCGACAGCGACTCAGTGACGACGCTGGCTCCCGAGCTGTCTATCGACAAGGTGGTCGTCGGCGACGAGACACCACAACGCGGTGATACCGTCGACTACCGGGTGACCATTCATAATGGCGGCAATGCGCCCGCTTACGGCGTTGTTGTGACCGACACGGTCGTCTCCTCCAAGATGGCGTTCGTCGCTTCGAGCGCCCGGGTCGATGGCGCGGCCACTGCTGATCCGGTCATCAGCGGCGACACATTGTTCTGGGACTTCGGCGGAGCCGCTTCGCTCAGCCCCGGTGAGGACCTCGTCCTGACCTACAGCATGATCGTGGCCGGGGATGCCGCTGCAGGCGAGGTCCCCAACACCGCCGTGACAGACGCCAAGGACGGCGGCGGCGTGCTCATCGGCGAAGAAAGCGATGACGCCACGATCACCGTCACGCTCCCGGGCGTTGGCGTCAGCAAGCGACTTGCCGAAGGCCAGGATGCACAGATCCAGATCGGTGAAACGGTGACCTTCGATATCGTTCTGGAGAATACCGGCACCACGGACGTCGACGCTCTGCCGCTGGCCGATACATTCGATCCGACCTACCTCGACTTCATCAGCGCCTCGGTGGCACCCGCTAATGAACTTCCGGCCGGCACGCTGACCTGGGACGATCTCGGACCGTTGGCCGCGGGAGACTCATTGACGGTGAGCGTGACTTTCGAGGCCATCGGCAATCCCGCCGGGCACACGACCGTGAACGGTGCGGCCGTCCGCGGCGCCACGGATGAGAACGGCGACGATGTGCCCGGCGTGAGTGACGACGAGCCCATCGACATCACCCGTCCCGACGTGAGCATCGTCAAGGCACTTGCCGAGGGCCAGACTCCGCGCGTCATCATCGGCGATACCGTGACGTTTGACATCACAGTCGAGAACACCGGTGACACCACCCTCACCGTCGTCCCTGTCGAGGATACATTCCTGTCGGCCTATCTCGAGTATGCGGACTCCAGCATCGCCCCGTCGAGCGTGACGCCGGGCGTACCCGAAACGACCGTCTCGTGGGAGGACATCACCCTGTACTCCGGCGACATCGGGCCCGGCGAGACCTATACCTTCAGCATCACCCTGCTCACCATCGACGTCCCCGACGCCGTTCTCACGAACTCGGCTGCAATAGTGGGCGCCGAGGACGAGTACGGCGATGACCCGGGCGATGCGAACGAGCCTGAGGACTTCGACGTCTACGATCCCACGGAAGTCACCCTCACCAAGTCGGCCGATCCAGCGGCGGGAACCATCCTGCTGCCGGGCGACCTGATCACCTACACGGTGGCCTTCGGCAACGCGACGACGGTCACATTCCCCAGCACCCTCGTAGTCGACGCTCTGTCTGACGCGATCGAGTATGTCGCCGGCTCGCTGGTGATGGAGCGGGCTGGCGTGGAGACGCCGTTGACTGATGTGAGCGGCGACGATGCAGGAGCCTACGATCCAGCCACTCGCGTCATAGAGCTTGATCTGGGGAACCTCTCCCCTGATGAGACCGGTACCGTCAGCTTCACGGTCCGCGTTGGCGACCTCGAGTACTCGCGTCACGGCGTGCGCAACTTCGCGAGCCTCCAGTCTGACGGTGATCCGCTCTCCGATTCCGAGCCCGTGGACCACCCCGTCGATCCGTTCGACATCATCAAGACCGGTCAGGACGTCAACGGTGGCAAGCTGGCTCCCGGCGATGAGATCCTGTGGACCATCACGGTCACGAACACCGGCATCACGCCAACCACGCAGGTGGTAGTCGAGGACATGGTTCCTGCCGAGACCTCGTACGTTCCCGGCTCCATCACCGGTAAGGGGGCTACTGATGCAGGTGCACCGAACCTCGTATGGACCATCGGCACCATGGAGATCGACGAGGTGCAGGTGCTGACCTTCCGCTCCACGGTGAAGGACGTTCCTTCGGGTACCCAGATCAGAAACCAGGCCGTTGTGTACTCGGATCAATCAGCACCCAAGCGATCAGACGACCCGGCACTCCCGTTCACCGATGATCCGACGCTCCTACAGACAGGATCAGACGACCGAGTATGGGTCATGCTTACCGGTATGCTTCTCGCGCTCGGATTCGCGCTCATCCTGTTCGGTCGTCGGCGCCGAACGGCATGAGCGTCTCGGGCCGACGACGATGGCTTGCACCACTGGGCGCCGTGCTGATCCTTGTCGGGATCGGGACGGCGCTCTACAACCTATGGCCTGACATCAGCTTTCGCACGGGACGTGTTGATGAGTCCTGGCCGTATCCCTCCAACATCGCGCCACCGGAGGCCGAGCCTATCGCTGCTTCCATTCCCGAAGGAGCCCGGCTCGTCATTCCATCCATAGCAGTGGATGTGCCAGTACTTGAGGGGGATCCTGACGTGGCACTTGAGGCGGGTGTCTACCGGCACGCAGAGACCGCGGAACCGGGGGATGGTCTGAATGTCAGTATCGCCGGCCACCGTGAAGCCCGGGCGTTCGCGCTCCTGACGTACCTGGCCCCCGGAGATGCGGTGATCCTGTACTGGCATGGGGTGGAGCATGACTATAGAGTCACCCGCGTCTACAGGGTGGGGGCAGACGACGCATCGGTTCTCTCCCGGGGCAGCGCCGAGCATCTCACCCTCTATACCTGTACGCCGAGGTTCCTTGGGAACCTGCGGACCGTGGTAGCGGCCGAGCCCGTCACCGACTAGGGGCTCCGCATCAGGTTGAGTACTCCTACCTCGCTGGACGCGGCTCTTGCCGGCAGAGTACGGCTCGTGCCTTTCGCCATGGTCCTCGATGCTTGGCTCCTCTTGGTCGCGCATGCGGTTCGGCCGCATGTCCGGCCCCCTGCTACCCCCGCGCAGCCCGCTGGGCCACACCACCTCCTCACGCGTTACGCGACTCCGTTGGTGGGCAGGAAGTCTCATCGCCCATGACGGCTCGCCGATGGGTGGGGTGATAGACCGCATGCATGCCGACCGGCCGGCGGACCGTGCGGCCCGCACGGGGAGGTGAACCGACATGAAGAGGCGCACGCGCTCCCTTGTTCTCGCGGTGCTCGCCGCTGCATTCGTGTTCTCTGCCAGCACACAGGCATGGGCGCACGGTGGCAGTGGAGGCGATCCCGGATGGGGATGGCAGGACGCACCCGGCATCGGGATAGGTGCCCCGTGGTCGGGAGTGCATCCGTAGGAGGATCGGCAGCGTGACGCAGCGAGGCCTACGCGGTGCCGCTACGCGAGCAGCAGCACTGCGTAGACCGCATACGCTCCGGTGAAGAGCAGCCCCAGTACCCGCCCGATGCGCCCGCGTCCCACGAGCACGGGCACGAGCACGACCGCGACGGCGACCATCACCCACACATCCACCTGGGCCATGCGCTCGGCAACGTGGATGGGGCGGACGAGCGCCGTCGTGCCGATGATGAAGAGGGCGTTGAAGAGGTTGCTGCCTACGACGTTGCCCACGGCCACGTCCGAGTGTCCGCGGAACGCGGCGGCGATGCTGGTGGCGAGCTCCGGAAGCGAGGTGCCGATCGCAACGAGCGTGAGGCCGATGACCGCCTCGGGCACACCGAAGGTGCGGGCGATCTGCGTGGCGCCGTCGACCAGCAGCTGCGACCCGGCCACGAGCGCCCCGAGGCCGAGCGCGATGTAGAGCACGCCCAGCCACAGGCTCGACGGCCCCTCGAACTCCTCGCCCTCGTGCTCGTGCAGCTCCGCCGAGGGGGCGGGCTTTGACTTGATCTCGGTGCGGTACGAGTAGACGGTGTACACCACGATGGCCGCCACGAACAGCAGGCCCACGGGCCAGCTGATGACACCGAACTGCGCGAGCCCCGCGAGCGCGACGGACGCTGCCACCATGATCACGGTGTCGCGCTTCACCTCGGCCGGCTTCACCACGATCGGGGCGATGAGGGCGGAGACGCCGAGCACACCGAGCACGTTGAAGATGTTGCTTCCCACCACGTTGCCCAGTGCGATGTCGGCATTGCCTTTGATCGCGGCACTCACGCTGACGATCAACTCCGGAGCCGATGTGCCCGCCGCGACGATCGTGAGTCCGATAAGGAGCGACGAGAGGCCGAAGCGCCGGGCCACCGCCACAGCGCCGCGGACGAGGCCTTCGCCACCCCCGAAGAGCAGGACGAAGCCGAGCAGTGCGGCGAGGTACATGTTCACGTGCGGGTCTCCTTACAGGGTGTGCGCGGGCCGTTCAGTCCGAGTCTGCGGACACGTCATTGTACAGGTCGTGGAGTGTCAGGGCAGCTTCGGCCGGTCATTCGTGCCGTCGCGGATCCGCTGGAATGGATACGTACTACAGTGTCCGTCACATCGTGAAGGAGCACGCCATGCATATTGGGCCAGACACCAGGGTCCACGACCTCCTCCAGCAGTATCCGTACCTCAAGTCGTGGCTCATCGGCTACACCCCGGCGTTCGAGAAGCTGGGCAACCCAGTCGTGTACAACACGGTAGGGCGCGTGGCCACGCTGGAGGCCGCCGCCAGGATGGGCGACCTGGATCCGGACGTCCTCATCGACGCCGTCCGTGAGCAGGTGGCGATGCACGCCATCGTGGCCGAGGAGGCCGGGGGAGCCGCGCCGCGCCTGGATCACACCGAGCGGGCACGTCGGCAGGAGACGCTCAAAGGATTGATCCGTGAACTGCACGACGGGGCGAGCGTGGAGTCGGTGAAATCCCGCTTCGACGAGCTCGTGCGCGATATCGATGCCGCGGAAGTGGCGATGATGGAGCAGGCGCTGATCGCCGAGGGAATGCCGGTCACCGAGGTGCAGCGGCTCTGTGACGTGCACGTGACCGTGTTCAAGGAGTCGCTCGAGTCGGGCGAGGCGCCCGTGCTCTCTCCGGCCCATCCGGTGGACGCGTACCTGCGCGAGAACGCGGTGGTGACCACGCTCACCGCAGCGCTGCGTGCCGATCTTGACTCGCTGGGCGCTGACGGTGACGCGATCACCCGCATCGCCGACGGCCTCGCGCGGCTCTCAGAGGTCGAGACGCACTACCGCCGCAAAGAGATGCAGCTCTTCCCCGTGCTCGAGAGCCACGGCGTCGAGGGGCCGACGAAGGTCATGTGGGCGCTGGACGACGACATCCTCGCGATGCTCAAGGAGGATCGGGCGAACGCCGCGGCAGGCGATGTCGAGTCGGTCGCCGCCTCACTCGCCGAGACACTGCAGGCTGTGGACGACATGGTCTACAAGGAAGAGAAGATCCTCTTCCCGACGGCGCTCGATGTGCTTGTCGAGGCCGAGTGGGCCGCGATGGCGGCGGGCGACGCCGAGATCGGCTACGCGTGGATCGAGGCCCCCGACCTGCCTGCGGGAGCCCGCACCGCGGCGGTGCGGGCCACGGCCGGACCTGCCCAGGGTCCGGCGTCGACCGGTGCGCAGCTGCCGCTCACCACCGGAGCGCTCACCATCGAGCAGGTCGACCTGATGCTCGGCGTGCTGCCGTTCGACCTCAGCTTCGTCGACGAGGACGACCGTGTCCGGTTCTACTCGGAGGGCGAGCGCATCTTCCCGCGCTCACCGTCGGTCATCGGTCGCGAGGTCCGCAACTGCCATCCGCCCGCCAGCGTGGACAAGGTGGAGGAGATACTCGCCGCGTTCCGTGCCGGCGAGAAGGACACGGCCGAGTTCTGGATCCAGCTGCACGGGAAGTTCATCCATGTCCGCTACTTCGCCCTGCGAGACGCCGGCGGCGGGTACCGGGGGTGCCTCGAAGTCGTACAGGACGCCACGCGCATCAGGGCGCTCGAAGGACAGCGACGCATCGTCGACTGGTAGGCAGCCCCCCACGAAGCAACGGGCACCCGCCCTGGGGGCGGGTGCCCGTTCGCATACACGCGCAATCGCACCTCTGGCGATCCGTCCTCGGCGCCTCAGCTGGCCTCGTCGAACGCCTCGGCGAACTGGCTGTTGTAGAGGTCGGCATAGAAGCCGTCAGCGGCCATCAATTCGTGGTGCGTGCCCTGCTCGATGATGGCGCCCTCGTTCATCACGAGAATGAGGTCGGCCTCACGGATCGTGGAGAGCCGGTGCGCGATCACGAAGCTCGTGCGCCCTTGCATGAGCCGCGCCATCGCCTGCTGGATAAGCGCCTCGGTGCGGGTGTCCACCGAGCTGGTGGCCTCATCGAGGATGAGGATCGGCGGGTCGGCCACGAACGCACGCGCGATTGTGAGCAGCTGCCGCTGACCCTGCGAGATGTTGGAGCTGTCGTCGTTGAGCTCGGTGTCGTATCCGTCGGCCAGCGTACGCACGAAGTGGTCCACGTGCGCGGCGTTCGCGGCGGCCATGATCTCCTCGTCGGTAGCGTCTTCACGACCATACGCGAGGTTCTCGCGGATCGTGCCCTTGAACAGCCACG
>Ga0265295_1007534_pt1 | contig 12484 bp, 8 predicted proteins | sample Munlansysbiofilm_FD_192503 | JGI IMG/M metagenome (GOLD analysis project Ga0265295, IMG submission 192503) | Leachate microbial communities from a municipal landfill in Southern Ontario, Canada - Methane capture system biofilm | ecosystem: Engineered > Solid waste > Landfill > Unclassified ... | reverse complement strand
ACGTCGTTTTGGTGCATTCGATCGCGGTTAGCGTAAACGATAGCGGATTCCGCTAATTGTTCGACACTGGCCTCCTTTTCGACATCTTCACATACTGAATTGGCCGTGGTTTTGAGTTCTTCAACTTTTTCATTTATGAAGGCGACGTCGATGGGGATTGTTTTAATTTGGCGATCTATTTCGTTTAAAAGTTCATAGCACGTCGCTATTTTCGCAGCGTGTTTAGCGCCGTGTTCAGGAATATTAATTCTTCGAATTAAGGCTTCGCATTGTTTCAAACGATAATAATATGAAAACACCATTGTATAAGCTTCTTCGCTGGAACTTTTCAATCCGTCGAGGAAAACTCTAAAACTATTTACTCCTTCTAAAACCAAATCATAATCGCTTATTAGGTCATCGAGCTTGTTTTTCAAAAGAGTATAGGGTTGTTTGGTCGAAGAATGGATATACGTATCCAAAGATCTTTTAGCGCTTCCCAGTTTGTTGACATTTTCTCTTAAAGATTCAATTCTGGCGTTATCGCTATCTTCGATTGCGTAGACGCGGTTCATTTCGGGTATGATCGAACAAAGTCTCAAAAAAGTCTTTTCAAGTTCGAGAACATTTTGATAGGCTATATCGCAATTTTGATTGAAAAATTCTTTTGCTTCGATTTCCTTTTGGAAATTATCTATCATTTCTTCTATTTCGATTTGAATTTGAGAGGACATCTCTTCGATGCCATTTGTGTCGAGATTTAAAAGTTTCTTTCTCATCGCGTCGAGTCGCGCATTATAAGATTTTATAGCTTGTTGAACTAATAAGTGATGTAGTGGATATTTTCCTGCGGCCATTTTTTCTTCTTCCTCAGTTAGATTTCTGATCTTTTCGGGAAGGATACTATTGACCAAAACACACAATTTTGGCATTTCATCGAGCACTTCGTGCAAAACACCGAGAACTTTTGAGATTGTCGGTATGATGGTATTTGCATCTTCGTATTCCGCGCTTTCGACGTGTGCTTCAAAATCTTCAAATTGTTTTTCTACCTTTTTGAATACTTTTTCAAAAGAAGAACTAGCCATTTCTAAATCTGAGCTGTTGGCGTAATAGATTTGTTTCACGGATCTAAAATCTTCTTTGAGTTTTAAGATGATTTGACGCGCTTCTTCTTCGGGTTTGATGAGCGCTCTGAGTTCAGCGTCGAGTTCTAAAACGTTCTTTTCGACTATTTCAACCGCTTTACGGCCTTCGATGATGACTTTCTTGATGTTTCTATATTGTTTAGAAGCCACAAGAGCATTGAGTTGTTTAATGACGCCTTCGGCGAATTTATCATCGATATCGTAAATGTGTTTGAATCGTTTTGAATAATTGTTGTAAATATCGACGTAAAGAAGATTGGTTCTTGAAATCATTTCGAGTCTTTTAATATATTGAGAATCTTGGCCGATTAATAAAGCGTCGAGATAAGAGTACTTTCTTTCTAGTTCTCTGATTTGACGATTTGCGGATCTTCTCATAAATACAAATTTGACGAGAACAAATATTAAAACGCCTAGAACTATAGCCCCACCAATTGAGCCGGCAATAATTCCAGCGAGTTCGGTATTGTTAATATAGACAGTGGTCATCGTTTCCCCTCCTTAAGACGGTAGTCGCAAATGACGGCAATTTGCATGACCCGTTATCATTATTTTAATGATTGACGGTCCAAAATAAAACAAAATAATCTAGGATTATTAAATCCGCTGAACAAATTATCGATTTATTCGCAATTTTATTTACAAAAAGCGCAAACTATTCCCTCTTTTCTGCCGACAATTTCTCAACAATTTCATTGACTAAAAACGGAGATATCAGTATAGTTATAACTGCATGTAATGCAGCAGACAAATATTGCTCGTCCGATGTTCGTTTCAAAAGAAGGAAGTAACCCAATGCTACAAGGCGAAACCGATTAACAAACATCCGGGGTAAAGGATTTGTCCCTATTCATTATTTGCGAGCAAATAAAGAAAGGAGAAATATCAATGAGACACACAGGACCAGATTGGAAACGTTCACGTCGTCTTGATTTTTCAACGCTTGAAACTGGTGAAGAGTTTAGCAAAAGAAAATACGGACCAGGTCAACACGGCAACAGCAGAAAAAGAAAAACATCCGAATACGGAAAACAACTTGTCGAAAAACAAAAGTTGAGATTTTTATACGGTGTTAATGAAAGACAATTTAGACGTTTATACATGAAAGCCTTGGCCAGTAAGGAAGTTACCGGTTTTGCTTTTATGAAAATTCTCGAATCTCGACTTGATAACTTGGTTTTCAGATTGGGTTTTGCAAGAACTCGTAAGGGCGCACGCCAACTCGTTAATCACGGGCACATTCTCGTAAACGGAAGTAAAGTCGATATCCCGAGTTACCTTTGTAAAGTCGGAGATGTCATTTCCGTTAAAGAAAATGCCAAAGAGATGAAGGTTATCAAAGAAGCTCTCGCCTCGAACGCCCGCCAATACGCTTACATTGAAGTTGATGCCGAAAAAATGAGTGGCACATACAAACGTGAGCCAAATCGCGATGAGTTAGCGCAAGACATTCAAGAATCACTAATCGTCGAATTCTACAACCGCAAACTATAAAAAAAAGATTGTCCAAATTACGGGCAATCTTTTTTTGTGCTTAAAATTTTAAATTAAACGTGTTTTACTAGGAAATACATTTTTTTACCGCGTCTTATGACGGTATATGTACCAAATAAAGAATCATTTTTTGCAATGACTACTTGAGGATCATTTGCTTTTGAACCATTTATTGTAATGGCTCCGCTTTGACAAAATTGACGCGCTTCTCTTTTACTAGTGGCGGCTTTAATTTCGATGAGCAAATCTTCGAGTTTTAAATCGCCTTCAACTTCAATTGCGTAATCTCCAAAAACTTCTTCTAGTTGCTTTTTGTTGAGATTCAATACATCTCCAGTAAAAAGTATTTCGCTCATTTTCACCGCTTCATCGGCGTCTTCTAATGAATGAATGTCACTTACGATTGCATGCGCAAGTGCTTTTTGCCCGGTTCTAAGACCAGGATGAGCGTAGTGTTCGCGAGCGATTTCTTCAATTTTATCTTTCTTTAAGAAAGTGAAAACCTTGAGATATTTAATCGCATCATCATCGGTAACATTTATAAAATATTGGTAAAGTTGATATGGAGAAGTCATTTCTTTATTTAAGAACAAAGCACCTTTTTCGGATTTGCCGAATTTCTTACCGTCGGCACGAGTGATTAAAGGACAAGTCATTGCGCCGACTTTGGCGTTTGTTTCAACTTTGCGAATTAATTCGAGGCCACTCGTGAGGTTTCCCCATTGGTCGCTTCCTCCGACTTGAATCGCACAATCTTCCTTTTGGTAAAGGTGTAAGAAGTCGACAGCTTGTAAAATATTGTAACTAAATTCAGTATAGGAAATACCAGTTTCTAATCTTGACGCGATAATGTCTTTTGCTAAAAGATAATTAATTGTAAAGTGTTTGCCATAATCTCGAAGAAGATCTAAAACAGTCAAAGAACCAAGCCAATCGTAATTGTTGACGATTAGCCCTTTTTTAGGATCACTTAAATCCAGAAATCTTTCGAGTTGTTGTCTAATGGCGTTGGTATTTTCTTTTAAAGCAGCCATCGTTTGTAAATTTCGTTCTTTATTTTTTCCCGATGGATCTCCAATCATCCCGGTCGCACCGCCAACAACGGCGATGATTTTATGACCGGCTAGTTGCAAACGCTTAAGAAGGGAAATCATCACATAATTTCCGACATGTAAAGAAGAAGCAGAAGGATCAAAACCACAATAAATTGTTTGTTTTGTTTCTAGCAACTCTCTAATTTCTTCTTTGTTAGAGAAGTCTTTGATCAGGCTGCGATATTCTAAATCGTCTAATACATTTTTCATAATAATTTCCTTGTCTATTTGTAATTATATAATTAAGAGATGAGAAAACAAATTAGTAAACCGGAAATGGGACTTTTTTAAGACGTGGATTGGGATAATCACGTCGTCCTTCTTTGGCTTGCTCTTTTCCATCTAAACGAACTAAATCACCGGTAAATCCACATGTCGTATTGTTGACGAAATACGTTCCGACTCCATATAGATCGACCGGAACCTTCAATTTTGTCCATTCTTCAATCTTTTCAGCACCAAAAGAAGAAGACACGACTATTTGAACATAATCGAAGTTTTCTTCATCGAGCGCTTTGCGTAGTGCAAAGATTAATTCTTTACTGACTCCATGAGGGTCAAATCCAGAAGTGTCTTTATCGTCAAAATAGTGATCGATAAGACTTTTCGACGTATCAACTCTCACCGCTTTTAAAAGAGGTCCAAGATGTCTTGCAAGACGAAGCGAGTCTGTAATTACGTCGTTGTTGTAGTCGATTAAGGCTGTTATTTTTTCATTCGGAAACGTTTTGTGATAAATGTCTGCAGCTTTGCAAACGTCACCATTGCAAATTTGAATTAGCGAGTGAGGCATTGTGCCCATTCCTTTTCCGCCCCACCAAACGCCCTGAGCGTCAGTTGATACTTTTGTGATTCCGGCGACATAAGTTGCGTAGCCATCACCGGCTTGCGTTAGGTAGTCGTCTTGTCGATCGGCCATTGAAAAAACAGGAGTGTCTCCGATGACTTTCATCACTTCATAAACATTAGTCGCTACTGAAGTTCTGCGTGCTAAAATACCGTCAATCACGGATTCCAAAAATCCAAAATCCTCATATTTTCCAGTCACTTTTAAAACGGGTTCATTTGCACTTATGATGTCTCCATCTTCAAGAGCAAGAATTTCTAAATTTGCAGGATTTTGTGCAAAAGTATGTAAAATCGCGATGGATTCATCAATTCCGCATAGTTTTACATCGTTTTTTCTTTGGAACCATTGCATCGTAACGACGTGATTGGGTTCATTCTCTGCAACAATTTTTCTAGCTTTTAAAAAGTAATTAGCACTATAAAACCCCTCTCCCAAAACTTTTGGAAATTTGAAGGTTTTATTCGTCAATCGAGATATTTTTTTCTGTTCTTTTAGTTTAATTTCTAATTGTTCCATTCATTTCACCTCACTAGTAAAGAAGTCGGCTCCGATGATAGAGTCATCATCGAGAATTAACGGTTCATCATTTTCATCAATATTTAAGTCTTTTGTGGAACAAATCATGCCTGCGCATTTTGTCCCTTTAATAAATAATACATCAGCAATTCGACTATTGTCGAATAATCTTGCACCATTTTTAGCAATTACAATTTTGCTTTTTACCGGAATGTTTGAAAATTTGCTATACACGAACGAATTTTCTTCTTGTCCAAGATTGACAACATACAAAAACTTTTCGTTTTCTTTTAACATTATTTCTTTAATTTCACCGATGACGAATAATGAGTCTGTAACATAATTCAATTTGTCTAAATTGTGTTGTATGAGAATTGAATTTATCGCATCGATCAAAGCGTTAGGAGGAAGAACGATTAACCCTTCTGCTTTTATCCTCATAATTTTTGAAATATTGTAAATTTTATACTTTACTATTTCTTTTTCGTGATAACAAACTTCGAGATTTTTAGCTGTTACTTTATTTGTTATTTTTTTATCGGAAAACAATACAATCAACTCGTCGTTTTCCTTTTTAAAATTGTAAATTAAAGAGAACTTCATTGTTGCCTTGCTTTTTTCCATTCTTCGATTTGTTTTTTGTTAATTTCTTTGAGCATTGCAATAAGAGATTTTTTAGCAGCGTGATAATCATCAGCATCAATAATCGAAGATTGAGAGTGAATGTTTCTTGCACAAATGCAATGTGTCAACGTCAAAACTCCATCGTCTGCATTGTGAATCGAACCTGCATTGGTTCCGCCAGCAGATTGAAAGTATTGTGATTTAACTTTTACTTTGTTACACACTTTTTCTTGAAACTCGATTAACTCGGGAAAAGCAATCATTGATCGGTCAATATAACGTAGAAGCACTCCTTCTCCCAGTTCACCCTGATCTTTTCCTATATCTCTAGCGGGCGAGCAATCTAAAGCAATTGCAAAGTCCGGTTTGATTTTAGCGGTCGCGGTTAGCGCTCCTCTTAAACCGACTTCTTCTTGGACACTTCCTCCCACATAGAGATTGTAGGAAAGTTCTACATCTTTAAGTTCTTTGAGAACTTCTAGGCCCAATACTATTCCATATCGGTCGTCAAACGCTTTAGCCATGAGCCTTTGCCCGCCGTTTAAAACAACCAACTCTCCCTTTGCCACCATCATAGCCCCGACGTAAACTCCACTCGCCTTTGCCTCTTCTTCATTGCGAAAGCCAAAGTCGTACACGAATTTGTTAGCGTCATCAACAGAAGAGTTGTGCGGAAGATAAGTGTCGGTACAGCCTTCAATAATTTTGCCGTCTTTTGTTTTTAACAAAACTCTAGCACCAACAAAAGTATCTCCATAGAGTCCGCCGACCGATGCAGCTTTAAGAGTTCCGTCTTTATTGATGCCAGTGCAAATAAGACCAATTTCATCCATGTGACCATCAATCATGACAGTTGGAGCATCGACTTCCTTTGATTTTTTTAAAGCGAAAATCGATCCTAAGTTATCAGTAACTATTTCAAATCCAAGTTTTTCGTACTCATTTTTTAAAAACCTTGCCACTTCATTTTCTAGACCAGAAATTGCGTTCAGTTCGCACGCCTTTTTAAATAGCGCGATTTCCTTTTTGTTAAATGCCATTTTTGTTCTCCTTTTTCGCTTCTAAGCGATAAATATTTTGCCCTAGATTTCGAAACGAAAATTCATATTCGCTTTCGGCGTCGAAATCTTTTTTCCCATCGTAATTCTCATTAGTCGAGATGATTTTCCACCCTTTGACAAGAGCGAACATATTCACTGAATAATTGAAAAAGTCCTTGTTATCCGTTTTCAAAAACAAACTTCCTTCTGGTTTTAAAAGCTCATGATATTTATCTAAAAATCTTTTTGAGGTCAAGCGTCTTTTTTCATGTCTCTTTTTAGGCCACGGATCAGAAAAATTAAGAAAAATTCCATCTATCTTCGTGGCAGAGATAAGAGAAAAAACTTTTTCGATATCTTCGCTTATAATAAATGCGTTTTTTATTTCGTTTTCAGAGAGTTTTTTACATGTAATGCCGGCGCAAGTAATGTTTTTTTCAACTCCTAAAAAGGTAATTTCGGGATGCTTTTTTGCTATCTTAAGAATGAAATCGCCTTTTCCAGAACCAATTTCTAAATAAGTAGGGGATAAAAATTTGTGGTCTTTTAACGTTTCAAGAGTCAAATTAATTTCCGGGTGTTCGTTTAAAAATTCAACTGTCCAAGGTTTGAATTTAGTTCTCATTTGCAAAGGTCTCCAAGTTTGTCTATCGCGTTTGCATAAACTGACATCGCATTTTTGAGATTTTTGATTCTGATGTTTTCGTCAGCGTCGTGCATCCTCGATTCATTTGCTTTTCCTTCCATGCCAAATGCCACAATATTATCGGCTTCTTTGGCATAAGTTCCGCCGCCTATTGCTAGTGGCTTGGATTTATAATCTCCCGTTTCTTCGACATAGGATTTCATTAAATTTATAATTAAAGGATTTTCTAAATCGAAGTATAAAAGTGGCGAATTTTCATCAAATTCGACTGAATAAGGCGTGTTTTGCTCTATTTTTTCTTTAAATTCGGCAAATTCCTTAGTTTCAACATGCCTGAAATTGACATCCATTTTCAAAGTTTCTCCGTTGAAATTAATCATTCCAACGTTGAGTGAATTTTGACCCATGACCTTTGAAATAGCGTCTGCTTTAAGACCACTAGCGTCACTAGGCAAATAGGCATTTACTAATTCTATCAATTTCGAATTTCCACTATATTCTGCGACGCTTTTCAAAACTTGCATTCCAGCATTTACGCCCAATTCAGGAGTAGATCCATGTGCGGATTTGCCAATAACAGTAATATGCGTTTTCCCTTCAACTGATTCTATTTTATATTTTTTTGCATTTTTCTTTATGAACTTCAACAGTTCTAAATCGTCTGTAACAACAACGCATCGTTCTATAACTGCATTGGTCGCCACCCCTCCTGAGATTTTATAAATGTGAGGAATATCCAATTTTCCCGAAACAATGAAATTACAAATTCCTTTTTCAGCAAAAATAAGGGGCCAACTTGCATCTGGAGAAAAACCATAAGTCGGTTGTTTTTTCTTTAATGTTTTAAAGTAATATTCCATACACGCTGAACCACGTTCTTCGTTTCCACCGACGAGCATTCTAACTTGATAACCATGTATCAATGCATTATCTTTCAAAGCTTTTAAGGCATAATAAGCGGCAATAAGAGGTCCTTTATCATCTGCGACACCACGCCCGTAAAGACGAGTTTTGGTTCTTCTTATTTTATATGGTTCACTAGTCCATTCTCCCGAGGCGGGAACAACGTCTACGTGCGCCATAATTGTGACATTTTTATCACCCGTTCCGTAAATTATTTCGACGACTTGATTGTTAAAATTTTTAACTTCAAAATTGTCTTTTTTGGCCATTTCTTCAACATATCGAAGCGCCGAACTCACTTTTTTACCAAAAGGATTTTCACTGTCGATCGTCTCTTCGTCATAAGTCGATTCAATCGCGACCAATTCGCCAATTTTATCAATGGCCTCTTCATAATATGGTTCCACCATTTTTCTAAATCGTGTTTTTTCTGTCATAAATAATTCTCTTTTCAAAGGTAAAAATTTCATCCCCTTAATTCCATTAAAAATTCCAAAGGCCAGCAATGGCGTCAAAGCAAGAGCGCTCGCTGTTTCAATCAAACCATTCAATGTGAAAATGCTTTCGAGCAATATCCAATATCCGTCCCCGGCCAATCTTGCATCGCTGTGATAGCAAACCCACAACATCGTCAATGTTAAAAATGAATGCAATATCGTTAAGACAGGTAAGGATATAAATACTAACGAGTTCCTTAACGGACGAGATTTCTTAATTGTTCTAATCCAGTCAAAAATAAGTCCAGCTGCTAATCCGAAGACTAGACGTGGAAGAACAGAGACAAGTGGATTTATAAATAAATCATCCAATGGACCAACGGGCATTGTGGCTGCTTTCAACAAAGAAAAAAAGCCAAAGGAAAGACCAGCTACCACCGCTTCTCTTGTTCCGAACAAAATCGCAAAAAGTAAAACTATGATATGAAGGGTAGTAAAAGAAACTTTGCCGATTCCAATATAACCAACATTTGGAATAAAACTCATTATGGCAATAAGAGCAACGATAAAAGCGTTAAGGGTTATTCTAGCAATTACTTTGTTTTTCATTTGCGTAACCCCCTATTTTTTTCGATTAGTTCATTTAAACCAACGTAAACGAGATTCGAATCGAATATATAACTTTCATCGAATAATTTTTCAATAAAAGGCGTTCCACCGCCAGTTACTACTTTTTTAAAAGAATAACCCAGTTCTTTTTCAATTTTCAAAACCAAACCTTTAATCATTTCGCTATGTCCAAATACTAGTCCACTATTCATAGCGTCAATTGTGTTTTTCCCGATTGCTCTTTTGGGTGTTTCTAAAGAAACGTTTGGTAATAAAGAAGTACTGCTCGTCAAGACTTTTGAAGAAACTAGTAATCCAGTAGTAATAATTCCGCCAATATAAGCACCGGTTTTATCAATCATCAATAATTTCGTTGCGGTTCCAAGATCGATTATCAAAGTCGGATAACCGTATTTCTTTTTAGCGCCGACAACGTCGGCCACTAAATCTGCCCCGAGCTCATTTGGGTTGTCGATCTTAATTGGAATACCGCTTTTCAAAGTAGATCCCACTAACAAACCGGGCTTTTTAAAAATTCTTTCAAAGACATTAAAAATTGGTTTAGTCAGACTTGGAACAACGCTAGAAACAATAAAAATTTCGACATCTTCGATTTTGATTTCTTCATCTTTAAAAAGACGTAAAATCGAATAATAATATTGGTCTTCGCTTTTGTTTTTTTCAGTGTTGATGATGACTTTTTTAATTAGTGCATCGTCTTTCATAAGGCCAATACCTATCGTGGTATTGCCTATATCCACCATTGCATTCATATTTCTTCTCCTTTGCTACAATCCCATCAGGGGTATCGTGCTAGATTATTATATCGCAACTATGTTGACTATCTTGTTTTTGACGATAATAATTTTTTTGATTTGTTTGCCTTCGCAATGTTTTTTGACATTTTCAAGTTCTAATGCGATTGCTTTGAGCTCTTCGTCGTCCATATCTAGCGGAACTTCGATTGTTCCGCGAAGTTTGCCATTAATTTGAACCGCGACCATGACATTTGATTTCACCAATTTAGTGGAATCATACGTTGGCCATTTTTGATAAGCAATCGTTCCTTCGTGTCCTAGTGTTTGCCATAGCTCTTCGCCTAAATGAGGAGCGATGCAGGAAATCATTTTTAAAAAGTTTTCCATATAATCGATATATAAAGAATCGTTTTTGTATGCTTCATTTACGAAAATCATCATTTGCGAAATCGCTGTATTGAATTGAAGATTTTCAAAATCATCTGTTATCTTTTTTACACTCGCATTATAAATGTAATCCAATTCATGGGAATTCTCGGTGGAAAATTTTTGACGATTGTTCGGATCAGTGTAAAGTCGATAGACTCTATCTAAATATCGTCTAGCGCCATCTAGTCCTTCATTTGACCACGGAAGCGACGCTTCAAGTGGGCCCATAAACATTTCGTATAGGCGAATAGTGTCGGCGCCGTATTTGTCGATTAATTCATCTGGATTAATGACATTACCGCGCGATTTCGACATCTTTTCTCCGTTTTCGCCCAAAATCATTCCTTGATGAAACAATTTTTTGAATGGTTCTTCACAAGAAACTACGTTTTGATCGTAAAGAAATTTGTGCCAAAAACGAGCATAAAGAAGATGCAAGACCGCGTGTTCTGCTCCGCCGATATATAGGTCGACAGGTAGCCAATGATCTAATAGTTTTTTATCTCCAATAGTAGTTTCATTATGTGGGTCGATGTAGCGGATGTAATACCAACACGAACCCGCCCATTGCGGCATCGTATTAGTTTCTCTTGTTCCATGTTTTCCATCTATAGTAACATTGAGCCATTCTTTAGCGTGAACAAGAGGAGATTCGCCTGTTCCCGAGGGTTTGTATTCATCGAGTTTTGGTAAAACTAGCGGAAGTTCCTCTTCTGGAACCGGAACTAATGTTCCGTCATCGCAGTTGATAATGGGAATTGGTTCTCCCCAATAACGTTGACGAGAAAAAAGCCAATCTCGAAGTTTGTAATTGACTTCTTTGGAGCCTTTTTTAATTTCTATTAAGCGAGATAATATAGCATTGCCTGCATCGACAATATTTAGTCCGTTTGCAAATGACGAGTTAATATGAAGGGCGTCGTCTTCCATGGCTTGTGTGGAAATGTCGCCCTTTAAAACTTGAATCATTTCTAAATCGTGTTTTTTTGCAAATTCATAATCTCGAGCATCGTGCGCCGGTACGGCCATGACCGCTCCGCTTCCGTAGGAAGCAAGAACATAATCCGCTATATAAATTGGGACTTTTCTTCCATTAATTGGATTTATTGCATAACTGCCAATAAATATTCCGGTTTTTTCTTTGGATAGTTCTGTTCTTTCTAAATCTGATTTCCTAGAACTTTCTTCTTTGTACTTCTCAACCGCTTCTTTTTGTTCTTCACTGGTCAAAGCACCCACAAGTGGATGCTCGGGGGCGAGGCAGCAGTAAGTACAGCCGAAAAGAGTATCAACTCTAGTTGTAAAAACTTCGAATTGTTCTTTTGAATTGAATATATCGAAAATGACTTTTGCACCTTCGCTTCTTCCAATCCAGTTTTTTTGCATTTCGATTGTGGAATTCGGCCAATCTAACTCTCCCAAACCTTCGAGAAGTTTTTCGGCGTAAGAAGTAATTTTCAATAACCACTGTCTCATCGGTTTGCGGATGACTGGAAAACCACCGACTTCGCTTTTGCCATCGACGACTTCTTCGTTGGCAAGAACTGTTCCTAAATCGGGTGAAAAGTTGACCAATCTGAAATCGATATATGCGAGATCATTTTTAAACATTTTAGAAAATATCCACTGCGTCCACTTGTAATATTTTGGATCTGTTGTCGATATTTCGCGATCCCAATCATATGTGAATCCAAACGATTTTATTTGTTCTCTAAAATGATTTATATTTTGGATTGTGAATTTCTCAGGATGTTCGTTCATCTTGATTGAATATTGTTCTGCAGGAAGGCCAAAAGCGTCCCATCCGATAGGATGAAGGACGTTAAATCCCTGCATTCTTTTCATTCTGGCGACTATGTCGCTTGCGGTGTAACCTCTTGGGTGACCGACATGCAAACCTTGTCCACTTGGATAAGGGAACATGTCGAGAATGTAATATTTTGGTTTAGAGAAATCG
>Ga0265295_1007533_pt1 | contig 12484 bp, 8 predicted proteins | sample Munlansysbiofilm_FD_192503 | JGI IMG/M metagenome (GOLD analysis project Ga0265295, IMG submission 192503) | Leachate microbial communities from a municipal landfill in Southern Ontario, Canada - Methane capture system biofilm | ecosystem: Engineered > Solid waste > Landfill > Unclassified ... | reverse complement strand
TGTAGAGCCTGTAAACAACGCTGTAATAATAGCACAAGTTACGTAGCCAAGCGCTACTGCTATCATTCTCAGTAGCCGACCACCAACTACCGTAGTTCCCAAGATTGTTGAAATAACCATTGCTGTAACGGTAACCTCCCGGCAGAGCTGTAAAACCAGATTTATTGCGATAACTTGAATAATCAGTATTACCAACAGCTCCTGTTGGTGAAGAGCTATTCCAACCACTTTTACTTGCTAATGCCTTAGCTATTTTATCCCTTCCGCCACCTGTTGACCCATCGTAATTGTAAGCATTATTAGCAAGGTAGTTTTCCATTTGTGTCCACTCAGAATCACTTGGCAAATGCCAACCATTAGGACAAGATTTCTTTGCAGCAGGCCAATTATATAAAACACCATAAGTTTTGTAATTTGTTGTTGTTTTGGCAGAACTTACACTTGTCCCCTTGTAATCATAAACATAATAATAAGGTGTTGTTTTTGAACCTGTAGCCGATCCAACAACACTTGGCAAATATTTTAAATTTTCAGCCATCCAAACTTGATTACCGATTTTTACGGTTTTATAAACATTGCCATCGCGATAGTCTGTAAAACTCCCTATTTCGCTCAAATCAAAACTCCAGTTTGTTTTTCCGCCTTGGCTAATATTAATATTTTCGTTTATAATTTTCGTATTATTTGTTAATTTAAGTTTATGCTCACCAAAAGTCAAAATTCCATTAAAAGGCGTTTTTCCATAATTTTTACCATCAATTTCCAAATCAACAGCTGTAGGGTTTGAGTTTATGCTAATTTGCATTCCTTTATTAAAGTTTTCTTCAATTTCTGTGCTTTGATTGTGCTTAATATTTACAGTTTTATTAATATCAGCATAGCCTTTTAGTTTGAGTTCAATTTTATAATCGCCTACCAAAACTTGGCGTATTGTTGTTGGGCTTGTGCCTTTTTTTATGCCATCAATATAAATTTCTGCATCAGGAGGCGTGGTGTTAATTTTTAAAATACCATATTGGGCTGTTGGCGAAAGTGTAATATTTATATTTTCACCATCTTTTACTTCCACTTTTTTTGTATCGCTTGTATGTTTGTCTTTTCTTGCCTCTATAGTATAAAAACCCGAAGTTTTACGAATACTTAAACTTCCTGTACCTTGCTTGGAATTTTCTATATAAATATCTGCACTTGGTTCTGTTGTAATATTTAGCGTACCATAAGCAGGATTCATTTTTAAGTTTATATTTGCAGTTTTATTATCTTCAACATTTACATCCTGCCAAGCATCGTAATACATATTTTTTTTAATACTAATTCTATGTTCACCGCTTAGCACCTCGTTTATTGTGCTTGGAGTTTGTTTGCCTGTTGGTTTTCCATCAAGTATAATATCTGCTCCTGTTTCTGGAGAAGAATTTACATAAATAGAGCCAAAATTAGCTTTTAATTTAGATTCTATCCTATGTTTATCGCTTGAAGCGTCTAAATTAAAAATACCGGCTTCGGGATGATACATAGGTAGTTCAAGTCTGTATTGGTATTTTCCGGTTGCAAATTCGCGCGAAAAAGGAGTTTGCCCAACAGGTTTATCATCAATATAAATACTTGCTCCACTTGGTTCTGATGTTATTACAAGCCATTGTGTTAAAATTTCCGGTTCCTCAATTGTGGTAATAAGTTTTGCGGTGCTAAGTTTCATAATATAAACTGTGGCTTTATCAATTTTTTCGGGAAATACATAATCGCGTAAAATTCCAAGCTGTGGATGTTTTATTGTAATTCTTTGCAATCCCCAAGGTACATAAACCCAATATTCGCCAGTTTTTTTCTCAGCTTTTACAATTCCAAGGCTTCCGCCTTCAAATTCAAAATTTGTTTCTGTAGTTTCAATTTTTATTAATGCTGCAACATCTCCATTTTGGTCTTTTACAGGAGCATAAACACGAGCATCTAAATCATTATCTTTTCTTTCAAAAGAAAGCACTGAAATTGTTTGAGAAAAACTTATCAAACTAATAAAACCAAAAACAAAACTTAGAATAAAACGCATAATTTTCACAATCTTTTATAGAAAAGCAAATATATAAATAAATTTAAAAAAGCAATATGTTTAATAATTATTTTTTATTTATATCTGTTTTGCACTTTTTTGAAAAACTCAAAAGAAACATTGGCATTAGGGTTATAGTCAATACTTGTGGCATAAATATCTAAAACTTGGCGATAAAATACTTTTTCCGATGCACGAATGTCTCTGATGCGTTGCAAAAGTTCCTTCCAATAAGCACCTCCTCCAAAGTCTTTCAAACGTTCATCATCCATTGTAAATCCTTTGCGAATATATTCGTTCAGACGTTTGGTTGCCCAAATCCGGAATTGGGTAGCAATTATTGAGTTTACACGATAACCCAAGGAAATAATCATATCCAAGTTGTAATGCTTGGTATTGTAGTTTTTCCCGTCTGCAGCAGTTCGTAAGAATTTCTTACTAACTGAATTTTCTTGCAATTCTCCTTCGGCAAAAATGTTTTTAATATGCTGTGTAATACCGGGTCGTTCTACACCATAAAGTGTGGCGATCTGGTCTTGAGTAAGCCATATTGTTTCATCTTCCAAACGAACATCTACAGAAACTTGTTCATCTTCCGTTCTGAAAATAATAAACTCCGAATTGCTTGCTGATTTTTTATTCATAAATCACACTTTTATAATTAGTTGAGTATTGTAGATATTCGGAGCATGACAGTCTTTAAAATTACCACTAACTCACTTATTCACACTCCAAACCCTCACTTATATACACATATTCAGAAATAAGCCATTAGTTTGTTACTTATTATTTCCTACAAAAATACTAATATTTATTTTAAAATTAATTGTTTTTGATGGATTTTTAAAAAACTTAGCTGAAAATTTTATAATTTAGTATCTATTTAAATTTTATTAATTAAAAAGTCCGACTTTTAAAACTCGAACCGATTTAAAGGTGAAAAATGAAACATTTTTTATGAATTTACGTATAATCTATAATGGGGTTGTTTGTTTTGTAAAAAAAGTGGGGTTTTGGCGGGATTTTTGCTATTTATTGCAAAAATCATGACAAAACAGGCGGAAAATTCAAACCCCAGCTCCCGACCGATAATTATCGGTCTTTTCGAGCGAAGCTCCGCTTTGCGAGAAATCTCCCCTGCAGATAGCACCGCCAATAAAAACTTTTCCCTTCGAGCATTGAGCGAAGCGAAATGCGAGAAGCCATAATTAGTGTAAATTCGTGTAATTAGTGGTTGTTTACCTTCGAGCATTGAGCGAAGCGAAATGCGAGAAGCCATAATTAGTGTAAATTCGTGTAATTCGTGGTTGTTTGCCTTCGAGCATTGAGCGTAGCGAAATGCTCGAAGCCCCTTTCAACTTTCGACTTTTATCTTTACAGACTTTCGACTTTACAGACTTTCAACTTCTATAAAGCCTTATACAAAACTTCCAAATTTCTAATACTATAAACTTTATTGGGAATTAATTTCCAGCCATCTTTTAAACGACTGCCTCCAACAATATTTTTTGACATAGGAAAAACTTCTTCTAAAATTTCAAAATATTTTATCAATTTCGCATTAGAAATATTTTCATTAAATTCTGTATAAACAATATTTGCTTGAAAAACACCTTTCATTTTTTGTAAACTTTCAATTGGTAATTTATTGAAATAAAAATGAATTTTATATTTTTTTATTGTTGCTAAAAAATAAACTAAGGCCAAATTACAAGGCAAAGCAGATGAATCTGATTGAAATATCAATATTTCTTTTGTAGCTCTGTCTTTTTTCTCTTTTTCAGCCAAATATAATATTTTCAGGGTTAATTTATTCAAAAAATAATCCACATAAAAAGAATCTAAATTTCTAATTTGTTTTAACTTTTTAATTTTAAAAACTAATGGTTCTAAAACATTAATAATAAACTCTTCGGGAAATAACTGATTATAAACTTTATCAAATAAATTTTCAAAACTCTCGCTATCTTTTTCTAAAAATAAATATAAAAATTCAGACAAATATTTATTTGGAGTATCAAACTTTAAACTATATTCATCAAATAAATTTTCAAATTCTTGATTTGATAAGGAAGTTAAATAACCTATTTTAAAATTAAAAGCTTGCAAAACAGTAATTTTTAATAATAAATTCAAATCAGAATAAGAATATATCCTTTCATTTAATACAGAACGAACAGGAGAAAAAATATTATAGCGTTTTTCCCACATACGAATTGTTGAAGCTTTAACTTCGCTAATCAGTTCTAAATCGCCAATGCTGTATGTTCTTGACAAATTCAATAGTTTTTTGTTTTCCTTTAATTATAATTATGCAAAAATATAATTATTTTTTAAATACAAGAATAAAGTATAATTATTTTTAAGATTTACCGCAAAATATGGCAGGATAGAGAATAAAATCTTGAAACTAAACAGAATTCTTTATAAAAACTTAAAAAAAACTTTATTTGTTAATAAAATAACATTGTTTATTTAATAACAATGCTTATATTTGCATGATATAAGATTTTGTTAAATGGAAAAGTATTTAAAAGATTTAAAATCCGAGATTGATAGGTCTGAAATTCTACCGATTTTAATTGATTATCAAGAAAAATTTGGTTTTTTAAACTATGATTTTATTTCAGCTCTAAGCGAGAGGGCAAATCTTCCTGCTGGTAATATTTATGGTATAGCAAGTTTTTATCCTCAATTTAATTTTAGCCCCAAAGCAAAATATAATATTAAACTATGTTCAGGGATTTCTTGCCATTTAAAAAACATTAAAGAATTAAAAGCGGAAATTTTTAAACACACAAAACTAAACAGCAACGGTTTTAGTTCAGACGGCAAATATAGTTTTGAATTTGTTAATTGTTTAGGCGCTTGCGCACAAGGTCCGGTAATGAAAATTAATGACAAGCATTATATAAATCTTACAAAAATGGACATTATAAAAATATTTCATGAATTAGAATAATATGACAAAGCTAAAACAAGAAATAATACAAAGATTAAATACTGAGCCTCTTTCGGATAAGTTTTATGGTTTATCAAAACTGAACATAACTATTCCTCATATTTATTGCGAAATAAGTTCTAGTAGCATCATAGCCGGGATTAAAGACAGTATTCAAGAAATAAAAAAATATTTTACAGAATTAGATATTGAATATAAATTATTTGAAGTTTCTTGTAAAGGCGCTTATCATTACCAGCCTTCAATCAGTATTCAAATGCCAGGAATGAACGCAATTTCGTTTAAAAACGTTTATTATAATGAAGTTACAAATTTATTGGATAGCGTTTTAAACAATATGCTACCTATGAATAAATCTTTAATTTTAGCTCAGTATTTCCATCCTGATTTAAGTTCGTGGTCTGATGTTCCAGATATAGAAGATTTGGATTTTTTCAGACTGCAAAACAGAAAATTATTAAAATATAATGGAATAATTCAAGCTAACTCAATAGAATCTTATCTAGAATATGGCGGTTATCGCGCTTTTGCAAAAATTCTGAATAAAAAAACCCCTTTGGATGTTTGTAAAGAATTAGAAAAAAGTGGTTTAAGAGGTAGAGGTGGCGGAGGTTTTAAAACCGGTGAAAAATGGAAATTAGCCTTAAACAATCCATCTAGTAAAAAATATTTTATTTGCAATGCAGACGAAAGTGATTTTAGTTCTAAATCAGGTATTTTACTAATTGAAAGCAATCCGCATATGTTGATTGAGGGAGTGCTGATTGGAGCCTATGCCATAAATGCCTCAGATGTAATTATTTATATAAACAACAATCACAAGTTAGCAATAGAAAGATTAGAAAAAGCTTTGGAAGAAACTTTGGAATATGGTTTATGTGGAGAAGATATTTTTAAAAGTGCAATAAATATCAGAATTTCTATACATAAAGGACTTGGTGCTTACGTTTGTGGCGAAGAAACCGCTCTAATATCGAGTATAGAAGGTAAAAGAGCAATTCCAAAAGCCAAGCCTCCCTATCCTAGCGAAGTTGGATTGTTTGGATACCCTACAATTGTAAATAATAGTGAAACAATTTTTAATTCTGTTTTAGTTTTTAGAGACGGAGTTGATAATTTCAAGCAATCAGGAACTTATTTATCATACGGAACTAAGCTATACACAATAAACGGTAATGCAGATTTTCCAGGAATTATTGAAATGGATATGGGAAAAACTGTTAATGATATTTTAAAAATCGTTAGTTTGCCTGAAAATTACAATTCTATAAAAGCAGTACATTTAGGCGGTCCGACAGGAGTATTTATCCATCCAGATAATTTTAACAATCAAATTACTTACGATAATTTGAGTAAAGGTAGTTTGTGGTTTGGTTCAGGAAGTTTTGTTATTTTAAATGAAAATAATTGCATAATTGATATTACAAAATACTATCTTGATTTTTTAAACAAAGAAAGTTGTGGAAAATGTATTCCTTGCAGAGAAGGGACACAACAGCTTTTAGAAATAATTAAAAGAATTACCGAAAAACCCGACAGTAATATTAGACATGATTCTTTAATAAGATTTAAAGGCTTATTGCAATTAAAAGAAATATCAGAAGTAATGCAGCAAACCTCTTTATGTGGTTTAGGAAAGAATGCCCCTGAATCTGTTCTTTCGAGTTTAGAATTTTTTGACGAAGAATACGAAGATCATATTTTTGAAAAAAATTGTAAAGCAGGAGTTTGTACTGATTTAAAAGAATATGTAATAATTGTTGATGCTTGTGTTGGTTGTGGAATTTGTGCTAAACGTTGCCCTACGGATGCAATAATTGGTTGTGCCAAAACAAGTCATTTTATAATTCAAGACAAATGTATTAAATGTGGCATTTGCTTAGATGCTTGTAAATTTGACGCTATAAAAGTTAATTAAAATGGAATTTGAAATAATAATAAATAATTATCCGCTAAAAGTAAGTAAAGGAGATACTATACTAACAGCTGCACGAAAAAATGGAATTAAAATACCTGTTTTGTGTAATTGGCCAGAATTATCCCCAACCGGAGCTTGTCGTTTGTGTGTTGTAGAAATTAAAGGAACTCCCGATTTAGTGCCTGCATGTTCTACACCTGTAAGCGAAGGAATGATAATTCAAACCCATTCCTTAAAAGTAATTAAAGCACGCAAAAACTTAGTTTCATTACTTTTGGCAAATCATCCCGAAGACTGTTTATATTGTGCTCAAAATGGAAGTTGCGAACTTCAGGATATTGCAAATAGTTTAAATATTAGAGAAAGATATTTTACCGACAAGTATAAAGACCAAAAAACAGATAGAACTGACCCTTCCATGATTTTAGACATGACAAAATGTATTTTATGTGGAAGATGTGTTAGAATTTGTAAAGAAATTGCAAAAGTTTCGGCCTTAGAATTTATTGGAAGAGGTAAAAACATGAAAGTTGAACCTGTATTTAAAAAAGGACTTTATTACTCACCTTGCATACATTGTGGCAAATGTATAGTTGCCTGTCCTACGGCTGCTATTTCAGAAAAATCTGTATTAAACCAAATAAGCGAAAAAATAGATTCATCAGATACATTATGCTCAATATCTTTATCCCCTTCAACAATAGCTTGGTTTTCAGCAAATTACAATATAAAAAAATACGAAGACACAAAAGCGTTTTTAGTAGCAGCTTTAATTCATGTTGGTTTTAAAACAGTAAACACCAATTCTTTTGGAATAGAGGTTTTTATTTCTGAAGAGACTAAAAAAGTTCAAACAAGATTAGACGATTTTAAAATTCCTTATATAATTACAGATTGTCCGGCTGCTAAAACATTTATAAAAAATCATGTTCCTGACTTAAAACAATTTTTATGCAAAATTTACACTCCACAATACATAACCGGAACAAATATAAAAAAGCAGTCTGAAGCCAATACTATACATACAGCTGTAGCCCCTTGCGTTTCGCTTAAACATGCAGCTGCAAATGATTATTTGGATTCAAATTCAAAACCTACTTGTGATTTTGTTATAAGCTCTTTAGAGTTAGACAAACTTTTGCGTAGTTATGGTATTAGTTTACCTTATGCAAACAAAGAAATTGCAAGTACATTTTCTGCTTACGACACAAGTTCAGGAGCATTATTTGAAACAAAAGGCGGAATTTCTGAAACTATATTACGAAACTTATTTGCAATAAATAATGAAAATCAAAAAACTCCAAAAAAGATTTTTGACAACAGATCCGACAAGGATTTTATGGAATACGAATTTCAATTAAATAACAAAACCTATAAAATAGCTTCTATAAACGGAACTGATTGTTTATTAGAAAATAAAGAAGTGATTTTAAATTCAAATTATCTTTTTATAGAATTTAGGTCATGTAAACATGCTTGTATTTCGGGTTGTGGTAATTCATTAAAAAACGATTTTGATTTATGGAAAAAATTAAAAAAAGTAATTAGTGATTATGATGATGCAAACCATAACTCAAATGTAAGTCAAAACCAATTTATAAAAGGACTATATAAAGAAAATAAAAATGAGGACTTAATATAACTATATTTATGATAAGATTTGACGAAAAAACTCCTTTGGTATTTACCATAACCGACAGATGCAAAACTTGTTATACTTGCATTAGGGAATGTCCTGCAAAAGCAATTAGTATGCAAAATGGACAAGCCAATGTAATTCCCGAACGCTGTATTGGCTGTGGTAATTGCGTAAAGGTGTGTACTCGCAAAGCTAAAGATTTTTATAATGAAGAAATTGAAGTTCTAGACTTAATCGAAAGCGGAGAAGACTGTATAGCATGTATTGCTCCGGCTTTTCCTGCAGAATTTAAAGAAATACAAGATTATGGATTAATAGTTGGAATGCTTAAAAAATTAGGTTTTAAAAAAGTTGTTGAAGTTTCATTTGGAGCTGATTTAGTAGCTGAAAAATATAGAGAAATATTTCTTAAAAACGAGGATAAAAAATACATATCTTCTGATTGTCCTGCAATAGTTTCATATATAACAAAATACCATCCTCATTTAAGTCAGTCTTTAGCGCCAGTTGTTTCGCCACTAATGGCTATAGTAAAAGTTATAAAAGAAATGTACGGCTCTGAGCAAAAAGTAGTTTTTATTGGTCCCTGCATAGCTAAGAAAAATGAATCCGGCGACCCTGATTTTGTTTTAACTTTTAAAGAAATTCGGAATATTTTTAAAGCTAAAGGAATAAAACACACAGAAGTAAAGTCCTTAGATTTCGACCCACCCATTAGTGGGCGAGGTTCAATTTTTCCTGTAAGCAGAGGAATAATAAACACAATTAATATTCAAGAAAATTTAATTCAAGGAAATATTATTGTTGCTGATGGAAGACAAAATTTTAAAGAAGCAATTATTGAATTTGAAAATGGCTTAATAAACGACCATCATTTAGAGCTATTATGTTGCGAAGGCTGTATTATGGGACCCGGAATGCACACTGATGGAAGACCTTACGAAAATAGAGCTTATGTTACACGTTATGTAAATAAAAAACTAAAAGAATTAAATTGGGCTGAATGGAAAGAAAATATGAATAGATTTAGTAAACTAGATTTATCAAGAAGCTTTGTTGAAGACGACCAAAGAGTAAAAATTCCAAGCCAAAAAGAAATTGAAGAAATATATATTGGCATGGACAAGATTAACAAAGAAGACCGTTTAGATTGTCATGCTTGTGGTTACGAATCTTGTGAAGAACATGCAATTGCTGTTATTAGAGGATTAGCAGAAATAGATATGTGTTTGCCATATAATTTAGAAAAACTTAATAAAATGGTAAACGAGCTAAATTTAAAAAACACTAAATTAGAAACAGTTCAGCAAGCACTTAAACAAAGTGAAAAATTAGCTCATTTGGGTCAGCTATCAGCAGGAATTGCACATGAAATTAATAATCCACTTGGAATTGTGATAATGTATGCAAACATACTTTTAGATGAAACAAATTCAGATACTGAGATTTACAATGATTTGAAATTAATTTGTGAGCAGGCTAATAGATGTAAAAACATAGTTGGTGGTTTACTTAATTTTGCAAGAAAAAATAAAATACGTTATGAAACTTTAAATATTTTAGATTTTATAGAAGCTTGTAAAAACTCTGTAATTATTCCTGCAAATATAAAATACATTGTAAAAAACAAACTTAGTAATCCTATAATTGCAATTGACGAATCGCAAATGATGCAAGCTATAAGCAATATTATGAAAAATGCAATTGAATCAATGCCCGGCGGAGGTAGTTTAAGCATAGATTTAGAAAATGAAGACTCTGAATTAGTAATTAAAATCAGCGATTCCGGAGCCGGAATTTCTGAAGAACATATAGATAAAATATTTACACCATTTTTCACTACTAAAGGAATTGGGCACGGAACAGGCTTAGGTCTTCCAACAACTTACGGAATTATTAAAATGCATAAAGGAAAAATAAACCTAACAACAAATACAGATATATCTAAAGCTCCAACAGGAACAAGTTTTATAATAAAATTACCTCAAGTAAAATTTAATGAATATGACTAAACTTAATAAAACTATACTAATAGCTGATGACGATTTTGATTTTTTATTTCAAATTAGGCTTAAATTAGAAACAGAAGGATTTGATGTTATTGCTACCAATTCACAAAAGGAAGCCGAAAACGCTATTCGAAAATTTGAGTTTGATGCAGCAGTTTTTGACTTGATGATGGAAAATGATGAAAGTGGTTTTATTCTAGCTTACAAAGTAAAAAAGAAAAACCCAAATATACCAGTAGTGATTACCACAGCTGTATCTGCTGAAACAGGAATATTCTTCAACAATGACAATAAATGGATAAAAGCCGATATATATTTAGAGAAAGGCTTAGAATCTGATTGTGTTTGTAAAGAACTCAAAAAACTTTTAAATATTGAAAAATAAAAATGGAGAAAATAAAAATATTAGTAGTTGATGATGAATTTGGAATTAGAGCAGGTATAATTAGAATTTTAAGTAAATTTGAAGTCGATTATCCATTTATGGAATCTGCAATTAATTTTGAATTAATCGAAGCCGACACAGGAGAAAAAGCCATTGAATTATTAAACTCACAAAATTTTGGAATAGTTTTATTAGACAACAAACTGCCTGGTATTCAAGGAATTGAAGTTTTAGACTATATAAATAAAAATGCAATAAATACAATGGTGATAATGATAACTTCTTATGCTTCACTTGAATTGGCAGTTAAGGCTACTAGTCAAGGAGCTATAGATTTTGTTCCAAAACCATTTACACCACAAGAGCTAAAAACTTCAATTGAAAATATTACCAAACAAATTTTTCTTAAAGTTATGGCAGAAGGCTTGTACAGAGAAGGAAAGCCTATAAAGTTTGAATTTTTATCTTTACTTTCTCATGAACTTAAAACCCCAATTGACGAATTAGAAAATTGTTTAAATAATATAAAAGACAAAAAAATAGGAAATAATATTGAAGACTATATTCCAATCTTAGAAAGGTCTTTCGAGAAACTGAATAATATGCGGACTATGATTAATGATTTAATAAATTTAACAAATACAAATGTAAATTTTAAATCAAAGAAAGAAAATAGTATAAATGTAAAAGACTTTATTTTGCTTTGTTTTAAACTAATATATCCCGAAAGTGTAAAACATAACACAAAACTATATATTCAAGAAAACAAAGATTTTGATTTTAAATATTTGCCACAAATTACTGAAATAGTTTATAATAATCTTAAAACTTTATTTTTTCAAGAAAATCAAATTAGCAAATTTATTGAATCTTCATTTGAAGAAAATTGCGAGTATTCAAAAATAGTATTTAATAATAATAAAATTTCGGAAAAGTCTAAATTAATTACTGAAAGTGATATTGAAAAATATAAAATTAGCATATCTAAATCTGAAAATCAAGTTTCCGAATTTAGTTTAAATATAGTTAATAAACTTTATCAAGAGCATGGCATAACAATAAATTTAAGTAAAGACAATAATTTTAAAACATTAGAATTAATAATTAAAAACAATAATTAAAACTCAAAATAAATATGTTACCTGAAAAAACAATAGAAAGACTAAGTATGTACAGGCGGGTGTTAACTGTTCATCAGGAAAAAGGAAACGACTTTATTTATTCACACGAATTAGCAAGTATTTTACATTTAACAGCTGTTCAAATTAGAAGAGATGTAATGCTGATTGGCTATACCGGTACTCAACGCAAGGGTTATTTAATAACAGATTTAATTCAAAAAATAAGCGAAATTTTAGATGATGAAGTTAGCGTAAATGCAATAATTATAGGAATGGGGCATTTAGGAAAAGCAATTTCAAATTATTTTAATAGCAATAGGAGTAATATAAAAATTATTGCTGCATTTGATAAAGACCAAACAAAAGTTGACAGAATAATATCTGGTATAAAAAGTTATCA
>Ga0265295_1007531_pt1 | contig 12485 bp, 9 predicted proteins | sample Munlansysbiofilm_FD_192503 | JGI IMG/M metagenome (GOLD analysis project Ga0265295, IMG submission 192503) | Leachate microbial communities from a municipal landfill in Southern Ontario, Canada - Methane capture system biofilm | ecosystem: Engineered > Solid waste > Landfill > Unclassified ... | reverse complement strand
GACGCTTTTTCTTTCATATGATCACCAAAGACATTATATTACGCAAATGCACATTTGTAAAGCGGTTACATTTACATTTGCACATTTTTTGTTTAAAAGTTGACTATCTTTGTGATACCCTTTACAATGAAAAGTGAAATGGGAGGATACCATGACAGAGACACTTAAAAATAAAAAAACAAAGAGTTACACTCAATATGGCGTCAAACGCAATTGGCAACTGTTAGCAATGTTATCAGGGGCAATTGTGTTTACGGCTGTTTTTGCGTATATACCGATGTATGGGGTATTAATTGCTTTCCAAGAATATAACCCAGCTTTAGGGATTGGGGGTTCCCCTTATATTGGACTGGATAACTTTACAAGATTCTTTGAGAGTTACCAATTCTCAAACTTGATGATCAATACCTTCTTAGTGAGTTTCCTAGGTTTTATTATTGGATTTCCACTCCCAATAATCATCGCATTATTATTAAACACGCTACGTAGCACACGTATGAAAGGCATCTTCCAAACGATATTCAATGCACCGCATTTCATATCGGTGGTTGTCTTAGTCGGGATGTTATTCTTATTCTTTGGTGAATATGGCTTAATTAACTCACTCGTCTTACAGTTTGGTGGAGAACGTATCTCCTTCTTCCTAGAGTCTGATTGGTTTAGACCACTCTTCATTGGGTCTGGTAACTGGCAAGAAACGGGTTGGTCATCGATCATCTATCTAGCCGCATTAGCTGGGGTTGACCCACAGCTACATGAAGCTGCGAAGATCGATGGGGCAAGCAGGTTTAAACGCATCTTACACATTGATTTTCCTGCCATCTTCCCAACGATTTCCATCATCTTGATTTTATCGGTTGGTAGCTTATTATCTGTTGGTTATGAAAAAGTCCTACTCATGCAGACTGGGACAAACCTATCGACATCAGAAATTATTTCAACTTACGTCTATAAAATTGGTTTAACTGGGTTCACTGAACCAGGCTATGCCGCAGCGATTGGGTTATTCAATTCATTGATTAATGTGGTATTACTGATCATCGCGAATTATAGTGCGAAGAAATTCTCGGAGAACAGTTTATGGTAAACGTCAAACGTAAGAAAAGCAATATGGAATCAAGAGGCGACAAATACTTCCATATTGGCGTCATCATCTTAATGACATTATTCGCCTTAATCGTTTTATACCCACTATGGTTTATGGTGATCGCATCGGTTTCCAATCCAGACTCGGTATTAAATGGTGAAGTATGGTTATGGCCAGATACGATTGATTTCTCTGGTTATGTGAAAATCTTTAATGACCCGGCAATTTGGACTGGTTATAAGAATACAATCCTTTATACCGTCATCGGGACAACACTCAATATCATCTTAACGATACCGGCAGGTTATGCCTTATCCAGACCTAACCTACCTTATCGTAAATACATCATGTGGTTTTTCATCATTACGATGTTCTTCGGTGGTGGGTTAATCCCATTCTACTTCTTAATCTCAAGCTTAGGGTTAATTGATTCCTTCTGGGTCTTAATCATTCCTCAAGGCTTAAGCGTATGGAACATGTTTATGGTGAAAGCTTATTATGAATCCAATGTCTCATTAGAATTAATAGAGGCTGCACAAATGGATGGGGCCAATCAGTTTAGAACATTCTGGTCAGTGATACTACCAATTTCAAAACCAATCATTGCCGTTATGATTCTATTCTATGCAGTAGGTAGATGGAATTCATACTTCGATGCGATGGTATTCATTAGAAGTGAGAATTTATACCCACTTCAAATTGTCTTAAGAAATATCTTAATCGTCAATGATAACGCCTCTGGCGGTATCACCGGTGAAGATATTTATGAAAGACTCAGACTGGCTAACCAAATCAAATACGGGGTTATCATTGTGTCATCCTTACCGATCATCATGATTTACCCACTTGTACAACGATTTTTCAAAGAAGGTTTCCTTGTGGGAAGCTTCAAATAGGAGGATATATGAAAAAATGGTTTAGTTTCATCACCGTGGCATTACTTGCTACCGGTTTAGCCGCTTGTAATTCAACACCAAGTGGTCCAACAAAAACATTAGACGAATTAGGGTATAACGTCAATGGGTTACCCATTGTCACTGAAGAGGTTGAATATACGATTATTTCACCTAAGAATGCATTAGCCTTAGACTATAACGACATGGATATCTTTAAAACGATGTTTGAAGATACCAACGTTAAGATCAACTGGAATAACTTATCAGAAGAAACCTTCCAAACAACTAAGCAAATGATCATTCAAGATACCAGAAACCTGCCGGATGCGATGTATCATGCAGGCTTCTCCGATAGAGATATTATCCAATACTCAGCAGCAGGCACCATCATTGCCTTAGATGAGTATTTAGATAATATGCCTAACTTCAAACGTATCTTAGATGCCCGTCCTGACATTAAGAAAGTTATTACCGCACCAGATGGGCATATCTATGCCTTACCTAGAGTGGAAGAAATGGGGTTACTACAACACCCAAATATCTTATTCATCAATAAAGAATGGGTCAACTACTTATCAGACAACAGCCTATTATCCTTAAATGGTCAACCAATGACGGTCTCCATTGAAGGTGGTAACTTAGAAGCCACTTCAACTGAGGCTGACATTCAATTAAAACCATTAACCATTAAGGTAAATAACCAAGTTGTCAATGGCTTTACGTTTGAACAATATGAAGTCATCTTAAAAGCGATGAAAGATAACGCAAGCTTATTAACCTCTGCTAACCTAATCCCACTTACCTTTAGATTTGGTGGCTGGCAAGGTAACCAATCGGATTTATATGCCGCATTTGGTGTCCCTGAAAATATCGATCACTTAACCGTATTAAATAACGAAGTGACCTTCACAGCTGTGATGGAACAATATAAACAAGCAACCAACTTCTTTGCAGGATGGATTGAAGATGGCTTAATTGAAAAAGATGTCTTAACCCAAGGTGAATTTGATTTCCTAGCCAAAGGGAAAGGTACTGCCCCACGTTTAGGTTCATTCTACTGGTGGGAAAAAGAAACCGTCATTAAACCTGAATGGCAAGACCAATATGTAGCATTACCACCACTGATTGGCCCAAATGGCCAACAAGCGGTTGGTGTGTCTAATAACCAAGAGATTTCAAAAGGGAACTTTGTTGTGTTCTCAAAAGCTCAAAACCCAGAAATCTTATTAACATGGATAGATAGATTCTATGATCCAACCATTTCTGCTCAAATCAACTATGGTCCTATTGGCATTGCTTATGAAGAAGAACTCAATGCAGATGGCTTACTTGTTCAAAAACCAATTCCATCAGGTATGACCGCAGATGAATTAAGATTGAAGAATGCCCCAATGGGTGTCATCTATTTATCTTATGAACAATGGGCAGAAACCCTTGTGATGGAATACCGTGCAAGGTTGAGACTTGAGTTACTAGACGTTTATATCAAGCCTTATGTGATGGAAAATGTGCAACAATTACCAAATGTGAGTTTTACACTCTCAGAAATGAATACAATTAATAGATACGGTACCGATATATACTCCTATGTTTACCAATCTACTACAGGCTGGTTACTAGAAGGTGGCGTATCCGATTCAGCATGGAATACCTATGTAAACAAATTGAACCAAATGAAACTGAACGATATGGTCGAAGCGTATCAAACAGCTTATGACCGCTACGAATAAACTTGAAACTCTATATCAGAATTGGGAATTACATTTTTGATTATATTATCTTAAGTTTGGTTTTGTTTATCTCAGGTATCTTAGTCTTACCGCTTTATATGGGGGTTGTTGGTGTCATTGCGTTTTTCGAGAATGACCAATACAAACGCATATTCCAAGTCTTAAAGGAAAACATAAAGCCATTACTACTATTAAGTGTGATAGAACTCTTTTTGGGGACAATGGCATTACTAGCCACACAAATGAACGACACGGGAGTGTTGGGGATATTTAACGTGGTCGTCTTAGTCGTGATTATCTCAATCATGACACTACTGGTCATCTACCCACCAATGATTTTGATTAAAATGCAGGTTAGCTTTAAAGAACTCATTCGTAATACGTTATATCTGGCTTTAGTGGATATCAAACAAACGTTTTTGATGTTCATGCTAACTGGCATCATGATTTACATGTCGATTTATGCGATATGGGGACTCTTACTAGTCGTCCCATATCTCCAATCGATTAGCTTCATCTCAAACAAGGTCTTAACAAATGAAAAAGATAAAAGAGAAAAAGGGGAACAAAAATGAAAAAAATCGTAATGAGTATGTTTTTGATGGCAATCGCACTACTTCTAGTCGCATGTGGCGGCACCGATGAAGAAAGAACGAAACCAGTGATTACAGGTTTAGATCAAACAGCTGAAATCACAGAAGGTGAATCCATCAATGTATTAGAGGGCGTAACTGCCATGGCACATGGTGATGAAGACATCACAGATAGCATTGTTGTTACTATTGATCCAACCACAGCAACCATCGTGGATGGTGTTGTGACACCACAAGAACCAGGTTCTTACTTAGTCACATTAACTGCAACCGATCCTAAGGATGAAACCTTAAAGACCACTGCAACATTATTTCTAGATGTATTAGAAAATACAGTTGTGTCTGAAATCGGTCGTGTAACGTATGACTTTAACAGTATCTCTGAAACAGCTTTAATGGGCTTTGTTTCAAAAGAAGCTGGACAAGTCGTTGATGCATTAAACGTATTAAACGGTGAATTGATCTATACACCAATTACCTCAGGTAATGGTGATGGTGATAACCAAATCTTCAAATCATTAAGTTTAACAGCTGGTACAACTTATACCATCAGCTTAAAAGCAAAAGCAACTAGAACTTTAACAGGTGTTGCCTTCGTAATCAATGGTAAAACACCAGGCGAATGGAGTCCATATGCTGGTATGTGGGGTCAAGAAGTGACCACTGAATATAAGACATTCACCCATACGTTCGCAGTTGAAGCCGATAATGAAGCAGCTGAATTAATGTTTAATGTTGGTGGCCAAGGGGCTGCTGATTATAGCGTCCATGTGAGTGAATTGAAGATTGTTGCAAACTCAAACCCACAAACAGAAACATTGGCATTTACTGATTTAACCAGCGCAGGCGATGGTTGGGTATATGTGAATGATGCTGGCCAATCTACTGCATCAGTTGTTGAAGGCAAAGCAGTCATTGATATTACAAACCCAGTCGCAGGTATTTGGGAACAAAAATTATTCCACGAACCAATTCAATTAGCAGCAAACAAGGTATACAAATTATCTTATACCATCCATGCGACTGAAGACATTCGTTATGAATATATCGCTAGAACAAAATCTCAACAAACTGGTGGCCGTGATGAAAACTACATTTGGTCAGGTCCAACCTTACCAAAGAATGAAACGAGAACAGTTACACACACCTTTACAACCAATGCAACAGATATCAATGATTTTGATATGTTCTTCCAAATCGGTGGACAAGCCTTACCAACCGTTATCACCATCAGTGATGTAAACTTAGTATCTTATGATGGTTTCTCTGAAGAAGTGACACGTTTCACAGGCTTACCTGAAGGTTTCGGTAGCTTTGAAAATGCACCTGCAGCAGCAAGCCTATATGTCGATGCAGCAGCTGGTAACTTAGTATATGATGTCTCCGTATTCGGTGATGTTGACTGGTACAACAAAGTCTTCTTAGAAGATACTGTCTTCAACGATGGTTCTAAATATAGAATTGAATTTGTTGCCCATGCATCTAAGACAATTTCAGGCTTCTTCGCAGTTAACCCTGTTGGTCAGTGGAATCCTAAAGTAGCTACAATGTTTGAAGTAACAACCACTGCACAAACATTCAGCTATGAAACAGAAAACCTACAATCATTTGATGAAACCATGGAAATCTTATTCCAATTCGGTTCATTCAATACAGGTGAAGCAACCATTTACATCGATTCAATTACAATCATTGAATTAGCATAGCTTTAAAACATGTCATAGGGAAGTCAACATGACTTCCCTTCATGACAATTAAGGAGTCAATATGAAAAAAATCAGTCTTTTAATTATCCTAAGTTTAACCATTTTAATGACCGCTTGTACCGCTAATAAAGAAACAACCGTTAAAGACCCATACACATTTACAAATGGGGATTTTGAGTTAGGTACTTTAGAGGGGTGGACAACCACTGGTCAAGCGTTTAATCAAACAATGGTATCCTTTCAAAAACGTGATGCAAATAACCTTGAATACAGACAACAAGGTATGTACTTCTTCCATGGTGGGAAAGGGGATTTAGGAGAATTAACAGGCACGATGACCTCAAGTCCATTTGTGTTAAAAGGCAATGGTATCATCGGGTTTTTAGTTGGTGGTGGGATAGACCCAACACTTACCTATATTAGTTTTATCAATCAGAACGACGAAGAATTATTAAAGGTTGGTAATGAGAATTTTAATGATACCGATCAATTATTCCGTATGACGGTTGACTTAAGTGGTTACTTAGGGGAAACCATTCGCGTCCGTATCACAGATTTAGATGGCTTTAACGATGGGTTTAACTACATTAACGTTGATGATTTCATCATTAACTTCCAAGGCCCATATGATGTGAGTCCTAGTATCATTAAAGCCAATGATTACATCGAAGCCAATGAAAATAAAATCAATGACCGTTATAGATTAACCTATCACGCGATGAGTCGTTATAATTGGGCAAATGACCCAAATGGCGTCATTTGGTATAACAATCAGTTTCATCTATTCTATCAACACAACCCGTATGCTGCAAACTGGGGACCTATGCACTGGGGTCATCAAGTGTCTAGTGATTTCATCAAATGGACGCACTTACCTGTTGCCTTAGCACCGGATAAAACATATGACAAAGATTTAGGCGCATTCTCAGGGACTGCGATTGAAAAAGACGGTAACCTCTATTTGATGTATACGGCCGTATCAGGCGGTTTACAACAACAGGCAATCGCTTATTCAACAGATGGTGGGATTACCTTCCAAAAGGATAGAAATAACCCTGTCATTAGTATCCTAGACTTACCAAGTAATGCCAATAGTTCTGACTTTAGAGACCCTAAAGTGTTTAAACATGACGATACCTATTACGTCATCATTGGTGGTAAAACCAATGGGGTTGGACAGTTATTATTGTATAAAAGTGATGACCTGACCTACTTTGAGTATGTTGGTGAACTCCTCAATAACAACAACCCAGATGGTAGTGGTTATTATAGAGTCACTGGTGGGATTTATGAATGTCCAGATTTCTTCATGGTCGATGGACAGGAGATCTTGATTGCCTCACCAATGCGTATACCAAAAGAAGGTAATGACTATGAGAACTTACATTCAGTCGTTTATATGGATGGTTCACTAGACTATGAAACAGGCACATTCACACAAGATGGTTTTACTGAACTAGATGGTGGGTTTGATTTCTATGCTGCACAAGTCGCCAAACACCCTGATGGTAGAACGATCATGATTGCTTGGATGCAAATGTGGGATAGAACCATGCCAACGCAAGTAGACGGTTGGGCAGGTGCTTTCACATTACCAAGAGAGCTATCTTATATCAATGGTCACTTATACCAACAACCGGTAAGAGAGATTGAAAATTATAGAGAAAATCATATTACAGAAAACAATGTTGCACTTGCGAATGGTATCCCAACAAGCATCACTGGCGTGAGTGGGAACAAGCTAGAATTAGAAGTTGAAATCGATTTAGGTAACGCTGCTTCTATTAGCATTGATCTACTTAAAGGCACAGAAAACTACACCAGAATTACCTATGATAAACATACATCCAATCTCATCTTTGACAGAAGCCATTCTGGTAGAGATATTAGAGGGATGGAATCCAATCTAGCAACGAGAACGACATCCATTGAACCCATCGATAATAAAATCAAATTACGCATCTTCATCGATGTATCATCGGTTGAAATATTCATCAATGATGGGTATAAAACCATGACATCGGTGGTATTTCCAAATAGCGATGACCTAGGCATCACGTTCTTAGCAACAGGTGGCAATGCCGTCATCACACACCTAAACAAATATGACATCATTGTCAAGTAAGGAAGGCTTTATGAACCATACAAAAGAACAAGCAAACAACTATATCAAAGCACAAAAAACAATGGTAAATCCTAAACACAGACACCATTTTCACTTAATGCCTGAAGTCGGCTGGATGAACGATCCAAATGGTTTTATCTATTTCGAAGGGTATTATCATTTATTCTACCAATTCTATCCATATGAAGCGAAATGGGGCCCAATGCACTGGGGTCATGCTAGAACGAAAGATTTTGTTCGCTTTGAACACTTACCAGTAGCATTAGCACCTGATTTAGACCATGAAGATGGAATCTTCTCTGGTGGGGCAGCGGTATTTCAAGATAAACTCCTATTAATGTATACCTCACATTATCATCAAGCGTATCAACTACAGGAACAAAGTTTAGCTCTTTCAACAGATGGTATCCATTTCGATAAAGTGGGTAACAAACCAGTGATTACCATCGATGACTTACCTGAAGGGTCATCCAAAACAGACTTTAGAGACCCTAATCCAGTTGAGATGGATGGTAAACACTTTGTTTTAATTGGTTCTTCTACTTTAGATAAACAAGGTCAAATCTTAGTCTATCAAACAGAAGACTTCAAGACATTTAGATATCTGAATGCGATTAAGCATCCACTGTTTGGTGAGATTGCTGAATGCCCTGATTTATTCTTGCTAGATGGTAAACACGTCTTGTTATTCTCAGCTACCAACTTAAAACAAGTAAATGGTCGTTTTAAGAATGTGAACAGTTCTTTATATGCTGTCGGTCATTTTGATTCAACAACAGGTGAATTCAAGTTTGAACACGTGGATGAATTAGATGCTGGACATCACTACTATGCACCACAAACCTTACTAAATCCAAACCAGGAAAGAGTATCCATCGCTTGGATGGAAATGTGGGGAAAAGATTACTACACCGCATTAAATGATCATAAATGGGCTGGCGCACTGACCTTACCAAGAAGACTACATGTTTTAAACAACAAAGTCATTCAAACGCCCATGCATTTAGATGATTTAAAAGTGCTACAAGAAAAAATAGTGAGCCATCAGGCTATTCATTCATCCAAGTACTTTCATTTAAGTAGTACAATAAAACCAAATCAAGACTTTATGTTACAAATTGGTGAGTCAAATGACTATGTATCATTCAAAGTATCAAAAGATTTAATCACACTAGATACCAGTAAAACTGCGTTATTCCCACTGGAAGCACGCATGGTAACACATGATTTATTAGAGGTTTCATTTGATTTAGTCATGGACAATTCATCTTTAGAATTATTCATTAAAGATTTAGATAAAACCATCACAACCCGTGTCTACTTTGACCAAGACACATTACCTATAAAAGTAACCCTAGGTCAACAAAAAGACTACCAAATTACCTTAAAGGAGTTGAGTTTATAACTTGAAAAAATTCATTTTACTCACACTAAGTATAACAACGCTCATCCTAGCGGGTTGTACAGAACAAAAAATCGAATACGAGGTTGTAAACCAAGACGATATGACGATATTTACAAAACAAGCAGATGGTAATATAGGCGATGTCATGCCTTTTTACCATGAAGATAGATGGCACTTCTTCTATTTACACGATAGTGCCCCAAAACCAGGGTTTCACCCTTGGTATCATTTATCCACAACAGACTTCACCTCATTTACTGACCATGAGGAAGTCATACCAGTGGTCCACAATTTAGAGTCACAAGAGTTGGCCTTAGGGACTGGTTCAGTCATCGAAAAAAACGGTACATTCTATGCCTTCTATACTGCCCATAATGGCAGATTAGTCCCAAAAGAAATGTTTATGTTATCGACGTCTACCGATTTAGAGAACTGGACCAAACAAGACTTCTTGATTGACCCAAGAGGTTATGGGTTTAATCAATTCGATTTTAGAGACCCACATGTCGTTTATGTTGAAGAAAAGGCACAATACTATATGTTATTTACCACCAGACACCTTGGCAAAGGTGCAATTGGTTATTTGGTATCAGATGACTTACTCAACTGGGAAAAAATAGGCGATGGGATCTTTTACTTGAATAATGCCGATACTGGGACAGATGCAGTGGATTCAAACTTAGAATGTCCAACCCTATGGTATTTTAATGGGTATTGGTATATGACATTTTCTGACCAATGGCCAACCAGACAAACGCATTATCTTTATAAACAAAACTTTGATGACGAATGGACTAGACCTAGCATGAATACTTTTGATAGTGCTGGCCTATACGCAGGTAAGGTTGCGGCTAGTCCGGATAGAATGATTTTAGGTGGTTGGGTATCACATGACTTTAACCGTCCAACTGAATTTGGTTGGGGTGGTAACTTCATTGCCCATGAACTTAAACAAAACACAAACGGCACTTTATATGTCGATATCGTATCTGAGATTAAAGAAACGATTAGTCATCCACAATTACTAACTGTGGTTGAAAAAACATTGGATGTCGCCTCACCAACGCGTATTGAATTTACAAAAGGGACGGATTACCAAAGGGTGACCTTTAATGACCTGGATGGGATTTCAATCATCGAGGGTTACTTAGATATTAGTAGTGTGGATGGTTATTTTGGTTTATTCTTTGATTACCGTGAAGGTGAAGCAAGTTACCATTATGATTTTAATCTATTATCAAGACGTATATCTTTTTATCGTGGCGATTACGAACAAACCGATACGACAAATAGATATACCAATAATGACTTCTTTAATTCAAGCAATCAATTGAGGTTCACGTTATTATTTGAAGAAGCCTTAGATGGCGATGGTGCGATTGTGACACTCTATATTGATAACCAATTAGCCCATACAGCTAGAATGTTTAGAATTGAGACGACTAACTTCGGATTCTATAGTTTAAATAGCGATGTTACCATCACGGATTTAAAGAAATTTAAGTAGGTATAATATGAAACATATCGTATGCATGGGTGAATTATTAATTGATTTCATCCCGAATGATAAAGGCGTTAAATTGAGCGAGGTCACTGGGTTTACCAAATACCCAGGTGGTGCACCTGCGAATGTGTGTGTCGCTGCTAAAAAAGCTGGCGTGGATAGTTATTTCTTAGGCCAAGTTGGCAAAGATAGCTTTGGTGATTTTCTAATTGATACACTTAAAAACAATCAGGTAGATACCAGTTATATCCACCAAACGGATAAAGCTAAAACCGCTTTGGCTTTTGTCAGTCTAACCAAAGCAGGCGAACGTGATTTTATATTCTACAGAGATCCTTCTGCAGACCAACTATATCGTTCAAGCCAAGTACCAACCAATATATTAAAAGAAAGTATCTTTCATTTTTGTTCCGTGAGCTTATCAGATTACCCAATCAAAAATGCCCACATCAAAGCAATCAACTATGTAAAATCTCATGGTGGGTTTATCAGCTTTGACCCGAATTTGAGGTTATCTTTATGGTCTGATCATGAGGCTTATAAAAAGGTTGTAAACGAGTTTATCCCGCTAGCTGACTTACTGAAAATCTCTGATGATGAACTCTTGTTTATCACAGGTGAAGATAGTGAGGAAAAAGCCTTATTAAAGCTCTTTGTAGGTGATGTCAAGTATGTCATCATCACACATGGTAAAGATGGTTCTAGCCTCCATTTTAAAGATGCTAGAAAGGTACATCAACCTGGTTATAAGGTATCTGTCTTAGATACAACCGGTGCAGGGGATGCCTTCATTGGTAGCTTCCTAGCTGAGATGTCCAAAATGGATTTAGACTTTAATGAAGAAACCGTTTCAAAGGCACTCGATGTTGCCAATGCGAAAGCCGCACTCACTACTACTAAGTATGGTGGGATATCTGCGATACCAAATGAGGAAACTTATTTAGCATTTAAGAAGTAACAAAAAGGGTTATTATACGATTAAGTATAGTAGCTCTTTTTTTACTAATGGATTATGTTGATGAATTTTAACTCGATCATAGCTAGAAAATGATTTACGATCATCATTATATTTTGAGCTCAACAATCATATCGTTATCACAACATCAAAAAAAACGCCATATCAAAATGGCGTTTTTCTATATAATAGATCAATTATTTTAAACGTTTCGTCGTACTTTCTCGGATAACTAATTCTGTATCCACAATAATAGGTTCTTTTTTTCTTTCCCCACTATTATTTAACATACATATCATTAAATCCCACGCTCTTTTACCGATTTCTTCATAGTTTTGTGCGATAGTCGTTAAGCGGGGTGTTGCAATTTCACAAACACTGATATTATCAAAACCGATTATAGATACGTCTTGAGGTACTTTATAACCTCTTTTTTGTAATAGTGTGCTTGCACCCATTGCCATCAGATCAGAAGAACAAATGA
>Ga0265295_1007530_pt1 | contig 12486 bp, 11 predicted proteins | sample Munlansysbiofilm_FD_192503 | JGI IMG/M metagenome (GOLD analysis project Ga0265295, IMG submission 192503) | Leachate microbial communities from a municipal landfill in Southern Ontario, Canada - Methane capture system biofilm | ecosystem: Engineered > Solid waste > Landfill > Unclassified ... | reverse complement strand
GCCATTTGGCCACCTGTCATACCATAGGTTGCATTGTTAGCGACAATCGCTGTGATATTTTCACCACGATTGGCTGCATGAATCGCTTCAGCAATTCCAATAGAACCAAAATCGCCATCACCTTGATACGTAAAGACCACACGATCAGGCAATACTCTTTTAATACCTGTAGCTGTTGCACACGCTCTTCCATGTGGAACTTGTTGGAAGTCTGTGTTGATGTAATCGTAACTGAAGACAGAGCATCCTACTGAAGCTAAGCCAACCGCTTTACCAAGAACACCTAACTCTTCTAAAACTTCACCCACGAGTTTATGTAAAATACCATGTGTACATCCTGGACAATAATGTGTATGAACATCAGTTAAACCTTTTGTTTTCTCGTATTTAATCATGATTCCACCACCTTATCTTCAAAATGCAGGATTGCATCAACAATTTCTTCAGGTTCTGGTACCATACCACCTGCACGACCATAGAATGCAACCTTATGACGTCCTTTATTAGAAATTAAGACATCATCTAACATTTGACCCATACTCATTTCTGCAACAAGAATACCTTTGCAAGATTTAGGAATTAGATCAAAAGCCTTTTTAGGATATGGCCATAATGAGATAGGTCTTATCAGTCCAACTTTAATACCTTTTTCTTGAAGTGTTTCCATGGCAGAACGTGCAATTCTTGCGACTGTTCCATAAGCAACGATCACATAATCTGCATCCTCAACATTGACCATATCAACTTTAACTTCATTTTTAGTAATTTCGCGATACTTTGCTTGAAGTGCCAAATTGTGCTTTTCTAAGTATACAGGATCTAGACCTAATGAGTTAATAATGTTTCTTCCCTCATGATAATCCGTACCAATTGTAGCATATGTCTTTGGCTTGATATCGCGCTTTTTAGCTGGTTTGTCCATATCGACTGATTCCATCATTTGACCAATTAAACCATCAGCTAAAATCATCACAGGATTTCTGTATTGATCAGCAATATCAAACGCTTCTTTCATAAGATCAACTGTTTCTTGAATGGATTCAGGTGCTAAAACAATAACATTATAATCCCCATTACCACCACCACGAGTTGCCTGAAAGTAATCTGCTTGTGATGGTTGAATACCACCTAAACCGGGACCTGCACGCATGACTGATACAATCACGCATGGTAATTCAGAACCTGCTAAATAACTTATACCTTCTTGTTTGAGTGCAATCCCAACAGAAGATGATGATGTCATCACGCGAGCTCCAGCTCCAGCTGCACCGTAAACCATGTTGATCGCTGCAACTTCTGATTCTGCTTGAACAAATACTTTGCCTTTTTCAATTAAATACTTTGATAAATATTCTGGAATTTCATTTTGAGGTGTAATAGGATATCCGAAGAACGCATCACATCCTGCTGCCACAGCTGCTAATGCAATCGCTTGATTTCCTTTAATGAGAACTTTACTCATTCCAATACCTCCACTTTGATGACTGAATCTGGACATACGATGGCACATTGTGCACAAGCAATACACTTATCCATATCGGTTATAGAAATGAGATTATAACCGTTTGAATTCATGCGTTCTTTATCTAAATATAGAATGTCCACAGGGCAAAAGGTTGCACAAAGTTCACATCCTTTGCAAGATTCATTGTCAAATGTTAATTTCCCTTTTTTCACAACTTCACTCCCTTATCTCTTGATATAATTATCTTGAACGTTGTTAATCGTTTCAATACGTTTTTTAGCAAATACTTTTGCTGCTTGTTGCGTATGGATGCCTTCAGTTTCAGCAATCTTGAAGATTTCTAATAAACGGTCATAAATCTTTTCAATGTCTCTTGTTGCACGGCCGATATTATATTCTTTTAATTCGTGATAAACGTTGATTAAGCCACCCGCATTAATAACGAAATCAGGTGCATATAAGATACCTTTATCTTTAATCATGTTGCCATGAATGTCTTCATCTAATAACACGTTATTTGCTGTTCCAGCAATAACTTTAGCTTTAATTTGTGGAATGGATTCATCATTTAAGACGCCACCAAGTGCACAAGGAACTAAGACATCAACATTAAGTGCAAAATAATCTTTAGGATCGACAAATTCTACATCTGGATGTTCTCTTTTCATACGGTCAATGTGCTTTTGATTAATTTCACAGAAATAAATCTTCTTAGCTTTTGCTTCAACAAGTTTTTTGATTAAGTAATAACCTGTTTGACCTGCGCCTTGTACTGCAAATGTATATTTAGAAAAGTCTTCATTTCCAAACTTATATTGCATCGCTGCACGAATACCATGAAATGCACCAAGTGCAGTCATTGGGGATGGATTTCCTGATTTACCTTCGAGACCGACAACATGATCGGTTTCCATAGCAACAAAATCCATATCTTTGGTACTTGTGTTAACATCTTCTGCTGTGATATAACGTCCATTTAAACTTTGTACGTAACGACCTAGCGCTCTAAAGTAACCTTCTGATTTAACTTTTTCTGGATCGCCAATTAATACTGTTTTCCCACCGCCTAAATTTAAACCTGCAGCGGCTGCTTTATAGGTCATACCTCTTGCGAGTCTTAATGCATCAATAACTGCTTCTTCTTCGCTTGCATAATTCCACAGTCTAGTACCACCAAGGGCTGGTCCTAATGTGGTGTTGTGTATGCAGGTTATGCCTTTTAATCCTGTCGTCTTATCATAAAAATAGACGACTTGCTCGTACCGGTGTTTAGCCATGTACTCAAAATGCTTGAAATCGTTCATGTTAATCTCCCTTCAATTTTTAAAAGCGCTTACATCATTTATTATAGCATAGCATATATGATTTATCATATATTTTCAGGGAAATTCTCAAATTTCACATAAATCGTGATTATTTAAAATGTTTCTACTTTTTTCATAGAAAATTGTAAATGATAATGACTTATTTTCATGAAAAAATTAAAAAAAGATGCTCTTGCTTGAGCATCTTTCGTTACGATTCGTTTATGCCTTTGCTGTGTAGTTGTTTAATGCATTTTGAAGGTTATTAATGAGTTGACCCACGTGATACCCATCAACAAATGCATGATGTACAGCGAGTGTAAAGGGCATCATTTTTTTACCGTTAATATCTTCAAATTTACCCCATGTTAACCTTGGAACTGCATCCTTTGCATCTTGATTGTGTGCAAAAGATACATGTGTATATGAAGCCCATGGAAATGTTGTAATATAGACGAGATCGTTTCTTGATTCTTTGGTTAAGTCAATGAATTGGTCCTTTTGAAGATCTGAAGCCATTCTTGCGTTTTCGATAAACTTTTTTTCATCATACAAAAAATCTATCGTTACAATTTTAAATAGATTTTTACCTTGTATGAGATCGGTAAACGATGGATGAATCGTCTCATATATATAAGGTTCTTGATCCATAAAACGATATTTGAAGTTTTCGATTTGATTCATGTGATACATCGCATGATACATGAATGTGAAATAAAACGATTGTTTAGCTTTTTTTACTTCATTATAAAATCGTGTAACATCCAGTTCAAATGTCATACTATACATCGGAAAATCCATGTCTTTATAAAAATTAAAAATATCTTTTCTATCCCAATTTTCTACATCTATTTTTCTCATAGTTCACCTTTCATAAATTGGATGCGATGATGCATCATACGTTTAACAAGTTTACTAAAAAAGACAGCGTCATAACCATGCACAGTTTTCAATGTATGATACTCGTGAACTGTAACACCTGCTTCGGAAAGTTTTTTTGCATATTCGATTGCTTCATCACGTAGACAATCATATTGCGCTGTCTCGATATATGTTTCAGGCATGTCATGAAGTTGTGCATAAGATGGTGATGCGTATTGCATCATGCCATGATCACCATTTTTTAAATAGATTTCCCACATACTTTTATTTAAAGTGCTGTTCCACATGGGTGTATCATGAAATGCTTTCATTGATGGTGTTTCTTGTTTTTGATCAATTACAGGATATAAAAGCATTTGTTTTTCAATTTTAGGTCCTTGATGATCTCTTGCATAAAGTGCGACTGCTGTAGCTAAGTTGCCACCTGCAGAATCACCAGCAACTGATATATGGTTCATATCAATATTTAGATAGTCAGCATGTTCTTTCATCCCTAGTAACGCATGGTAACAATCGAAGAATGCTGTTGGAAACGGATGTTTAGGTGAAAGATGATATTTCACATATACGGCTTTTTGTTTAGTCTCTAAAATAATGTTTTGAAGCATACTAATGTGTACGGGAGTTCCTGCCATTTGGAAACCACCACCGTGGATGTAAAGAAGTCCTGGTGCTTTTTCCATTTGATCTTTTAGTTCATAGACGGTGACTTTAACTTTCATGTGTTGATATCCACGAATATAAAAATGACGGCTTCTGATACCTTTTTTGGGACGCGAAAAAAACATTGTGAAATCAATCACAAAATTAGCAAAAGCACGTCTTGCACGTGTGTATTTTTTAAATTTTAATGGTTTTAAAATTAACAGTTCAGGGTCTACCTGATAGTTTGCCATAAATTATCCTTTGTTTGTAAATAGTTTGATGTATTCGCCATAACCTTCTTTTTCTAAGTCCTTGACCGGTATAAAACGCAAAGAAGCTGAATTGATACAATAGCGAAGACCTCCGAGTTCCCTCGGTCCATCTGTAAATAAGTGTCCAAGATGGCTATTACCTTCTGGACTTCTCACTTCAGTTCTTAACATGCCAAACGTGCGGTCTAGTTTTGTTGTTAAATGTTTGACCGGTTTGGCAAAACTTGGCCAGCCACAACTTGAATCAAATTTATCATGGGATGTAAAAAGTGGTTCACCAGAGACTATATCAACATATAAACCTTCTTCATGAAAATCCCAGAACTCATTTTGAAAAGGACGTTCTGTACCATTTTCTTGAGTTACATGATATTGTATTGGGGTTAACTTTTGTTTTAAATCTTTCTTTTCCATATGCATCACCTAATTATATCTTAACATGATATGTACGAATTAGGTTTTGTCGATGCATCAACCAAACACATTCATTTCTTTTAGAGCCTTTATCAATTGTTCAGATTCATCCATAAGCAACTTAAAGAGATCATCTATTTCTTCTAGCGACTGAGCTTTAGCCTGATCCATCATGCGATTAAGAACCCAAACGACACGCTTTCCACTCAGATAAGAACAAGAACCTTTATAATAATGCGCTGTTTTAATAATTTCTTCAGCCTCATTGGATCTGACAGCTATTCTAATCTTTTCTAAATCTTTGACGTATTCACTTTGGAATGTTTCAATCACTTCTTTAGCAATATCATACGAATCTTCAAATCGTTTTAAGAAATCATGTTTATCGAAATCAGGCAATTCATCAGGAATGGCGATGACTTCTTTGTGATTGAGATACTTTCTTAAGTTTTGAGCTAATGATTCCATTTTTATGGGTTTAAAAATGACACCATTGATTTGAGAAGCTTTCAATAAATCATAGTCATTAAAATATGCATTTGCAGTGACTGCAACAATCGGTAACCCTTGATACGTATAACCTAAACTTCTAATTCTTCTGGTCGCCTCAATACCATCCATATGTGGCATTTGAATATCCATCAAGATTAAATCAAATGTTTCTTCTTTGACCATTTCTATCGCTTTAACACCACTTTCAGCCATTTTTGACTGTATACCTAGTTTAGATAAAATACTTTGCAAAGCGACACGATTTAATCTATTGTCATCAACGATCAGTGCAGTTCCTGTTAGTTGTTTCGTGTAAAATGATGTGACTGCCTTTCTAATTTCATGATGTGTCATCATGATTTTCTGCATGACAATATTTCGTGAAATAGGTTCTTCGAGAAGCACATCTACTTTTTTTAACTTTTTTTGATCGATATGTTTCAATGAGATCATCATTGTATCTTGATGTCCATATGATTCCTTAATTTGATTGATTGTTTCACCAGGTTTAATTGGCGATTCAAATAAAATGATATCTACTTTCTGACTGGTAACATTGGAATCATCAAAAGTCTGCATACCCATTGATTTAAACAGTGGGATAAATTGTGACTCTAGGTCTTGATGATAGACATATGCGGATAAGGTTTCAACTTCTTTGTATGACAAAGCGTGTCCTTTCTCTAGAGGAATCTGCAAGGTAAATGTTGAACCATGCTCAGGTTTGCTTTCAGCAGATAATGTGCCATTAAGGAGTTTTGTTAATTCATGAGCTACGGTTAATCCTATACCCATGCCTTGAAATTCTTTATCATCATTCATGTTAATTTGATAAAAAACCTCATATAATCTATCCAGTTGATTTTGTGCAATACCTACCCCAGTATCCTTCATTTGAAAAGTATAAAGATTATCTTGGGTATGTCTTACATCAAGTGTAATTTTTCCTTGATCAGTAAACTTAATCGCATTCTGCAAAAGATGTGAAAGAATATGTCTGATTTTTTGATCATCTCCAATGACCTCATACATGATGTGATAATCAAAGTTCAAAATAAATGATAAATTCTTTTGTTCAATCGCTTGCTGATGCATTTTGTATATTCTAATCATTTCATCTTCAAGATTGAATGATCTTACTTTGATATCAAGTTTGCTACTACCCAATGCTTCTAAATCTAAGATGCGGTCAACAATTGATGAAATTCCATCAGCTGAGGATTGTGCCATTTCCATATAGGACTTTTGTTCTTTCGATAGATCTGTGGTTTGCATGAGATAAAGTGCATTTAAAACACCATTGAGCGGTGTTTTTATTTCGTGTGATATGTTGGATACAAAGGTATATTGTTGTTTGATGTCAGATTGATGTTTATCCTGATTTGCTTTAATATCATGCGAGATAGACATATATCGTAGTTTAAGTGCGATCAAATGTACTAAACTTTCTATTTCAAGAGGTATGATTTTGTTGAAATCAGTCACTCTACGTTGATTTTCAAATGATAGATACCCCATCACTTCATGATCAATTAAAAGGGGTATTGCATAAAAAGCTTTTGTATCATCTTTTTTGAGATACGATAGCCACGAATTGTTTAAGTTCATATTTTGTACATCATTGATGTGAATCGAACCTTGGTGCAAATCATAAAAGAACGAATCATTTGTCACATCTAAGATGTCATAGACATGATGTTCGCGAGGTTTTATACCAATATGACACCACTCTGCAAACAATTGAAAAGATGATGATCCTTGTTCATAAAGAAAAAGAGCTATGCGATCGATATCAAAATGCTCACCTAAATCTCTCATGATCCTATGAAGTTGATCAAGATGAATGTTAGATTGATCGTTAAGCAAGCGGTTAAACTGCTTTAAAATAATCTGGTTATCTGGTGTATCGATGGATGGGTTATTTTTCTTTTCCATGATGTATCCCTCTTTAGTCTATCTAGTCTTATTATAACTTAACTCAAACTCTTTTTTTAAAAAGCAAGGAAAAATTAAGAAAAAAGAGGGTTTTACCCTCAAATATTAGCGAATCGATGTGCAATTGAACTTGCTGCTGCAGCAGCGATTGCTCCGACGATGTCATCTAAGAACGTATGACATTTTCCTTTTGCTTTACCCTCTTCGTCAAGTTTTCCAATAATTCCTGGTTTTGTTTTATCCACAAAACCAAAATTAGTAAATCCAATGGATCCATAAACATTAACGATAGAAAAGGCAAGAATTTCATCTATACCATAGAGTCCATAGTCATTGAGTAACATGGAGGCTAATGGCTCTGATAACATACCTTTTTCAGCTAAAATATCAAGTTCTAATCCTGTCAGTACTGCATGTTGAACTTCTCTTTTCATGACCACACGCTTGACATGCTCTAAACAGAGTTCAAACGTTAGGAAAGGAATATACTTTTTTTGTAAATCGAGTGATATTTGAGCCATATCTTCAAGACGAACACCACGTTGTTCTAGTCGCTCAACAACAACATCGTATTTTTCCATGTCGTTTAAGCGATTTATATCTGGATTTGCATTTTGCATTTAGTGATCCTTCTTTCTTATTTAATCTTGTAGGTAATGTTCATTATACACGTTTCTATGAAATAAACCAAGATGTTCTTATTCTTTCTTGATGACCATATATTGACTTAATGTGATAACATCTTCATCTTTGATATCTTTTCTTCCAATGGTAAAATCTGATGTTAAGATTTGAGCATAACTCGCAATTGCATCTTGAAATCTTGAAATTTCGAAATTCAAAGATTCATCTACACGCGTTCTTACGATATATTTTTGAGAAACCAATTCTTGAATACGTGTTATGTCGACATCGTTATGAATAACAAACGAAGCATAATCATGTGCTAAGTCATCTTCGTAAGCACCAATAAACATGGCTAAATCTTCTAATGTTGGATCCAAGGATTCATACAGATCATTCATGTTAGAAGGGTGAAGAACAAAAATAACTTTTCCTAAAAGTGAAGTAACGGTTGGCCAACCTTGATTTTCGATAGTTTCTCTTAATGACATGCCATCAGCCATCATATCACTCGGTGCAAAAAGTGTTTCATTGAGCTTATCTTTTAATAAAGCATTTAGTTCTGTTAATTCCTGACTTTCCATTTTTTGTAGTGCATGATCGAGCATCATCCAATCATCTTTAATTTCTACTAAAAAAATCATCGGTATATGCGTTGGATTGTGCGATGAGTATAAATAGATTTCCTCGAGAGCACTTGCAAAATCTGGTGCTACACTTGAATTATCGACCAAAGGAACATGTGTCAATTGAAAACTATCTTTCCGTTTTCTTAAATCGAATTCCATACTGCGTATGCCAGCTTCAAATTGAGCTGTTAAGTTATTGTATCCATATTTTAAAGCTCTAGCTTCAGCAAAAGAGTCACCAAGTCCTACGAATAGTCTGCCCAGTGTAGAACCCATTTTCTTATAGCTATTATGTGATGCAAGCATCTGAATTTGATCGAGTGTTGTTGTATCATCAAAACGATCAAAATTGACAAAAGATGATTCATCTATGGGCTCATAATCATCGTCATAAAGAGCCTCTAAATTTTTCATATGTCTCGTTTGAACAACAGAGTCGTAGATTTTGATAGAAAACTGTCTCATGACGATAAAAATAAAGATAAAAACAAGTGACAAAATCGAAATTAAAGCAATCTTTAACATACGAATAAGCATACTTTCACTTCCTTATTGAGATTCGAGTATCGATAATTGATCAATTAAGTGAACCAATAGGTTATACAACTTTTGGTTAACATGATATTTCTGAGTGATCCATTCTAAAATGGATTTCGCTGATATACTTAATTTTTTTGAACCACTGCACATCAGATGTAACTGATTTTTCAAATCAGGATAATGTGATTCGATCCGTCGTTCTGGATTAAAATAATCAACATGTTGATCGACAGGATAACTTAACCTCATATATGTTAATACGTGATCTAGTGCATATCCTTCGATGTATTTTTGTCCTGACAATGTTTCTCCACGTAGTGCACGTGAACATCCAACGTAAAGATTTGTTAATGCTTCTTCAAGATGATATGTTGGTTCTTGTTCATCTTTTGGTGGTAAGTTTTTTGAAATAAGTAGAGTTGGTTCATCATAATGATCCTGTTTCCAAACACATCTTGCTTGAGCTTGAACAACTTGGGGGACTTCACTACGTCCAAAAACAGCAAACTCTCCATATATATCATCATCAAAAAGAATTTTATAGCCATCCTTCGTATTTTTAAACGCGTAACTGAGAGGATAAACTTCATGAAGCCAATCAAGATTCTGGATGAATCGATTTTTATACACATCTTCAACAATGACAAAAAAGTCTAAATCTGAGTACGCATCCAATCTGTCTTGTTCTATTCCTATGGAACCAAGGGCAAGCACAGCAAGTGCGCCATCTTTTTGTTTCACGCTATCTGCGATATCATTCATGCGAGAGATCAATAAAGAGGGTTTCATCATCATCACCTAACATCATTATACACAAAAGAAGGTTATTTTAATTAATCCGTTCAAAATGAAAACATCATGAAATGATTTTATAACCATTATTATGTATAATGATAATAATTTCAGAGGTGAATGTATGAGACATCGTTATACGAAAAAAAATGAACCCATGAAAGTTCAACTCAAAGCAAATGAAACGTATCGCTTCTGTACATGTGGGAAAAGTGATATTCAACCACTATGCGATAAGTATAGCCATAATGGTTCAAATTGTGCACCTTTAACATTTAATGTCCAGAGGGATGGCACTTACTATTTGTGTGGATGCAAAAAATCAGAACATCAACCGTATTGTGATGGCTCACATAAGAAAAAGGAGTAAATAACTCCTTTTATTTTATAAAGCGTCCTAAAGTCATTGTTTTTGCATGATATGCTATATCTTTTTGATTTTTAACTTGAGAAAGGATGTCAGATGTTTCTTCAATGCTTTCGGTTGTTAAGTGAATGCAACATGTGACATTTAATTGCTGCAAATCATGAGAATAAGACATCAAATTAATACTTTTAGCATGTAGAATGCGTAGGTTGCAATTCCCATCATGAATCAAAGGATATTTCGATCCAAAGCGATCTTCTATATAGTACTGATTTTTCTCACATAAATGACAATCAGGATTTGTCTTAAATGTTTTTGCAATCGGACAATATTTTGTCACCATTAAATCATGTCTTCCATAAACTTGTAATTCAAGCTGTGGCTCATAATCAAATGTTTGATTGAATTTTAAAATCATTAGCTTGATCCGATCAAAAGAAATCTCAGGTGATAAGGATATACGTCTTACGCCTAATCGATGAAGTAAATGAATCGCATAGATATTGGTAACATTAAAAAATTGATCCGTATATAAATCTATCGATTTAGCATCTTTTAAATGTCCAACATCTTGAATTAAGTGAGGTCTATCAATCGTTTCATGCATGCGCATTTGAACGCGCTTTAAAACAGGAATTGCTTTGCTATCATTGATATTTAATATATTTTCGTAATAAACAACATCAAAATTGAGTTTTTTAGCGATATCATACTGTTCATTTGTCTGAACATGAACCGTCCATAAAGGATGGTCTTTTTTTACATCAACATGCATCTTTTCATAAGGTGTGATGATGCATGGATTTCTATGTAGTCTTGTTTGTGATAACTTTTCAACAGCAAGTCTTCTTAAATCATTAATTCGACTGATTGGGATAAATCCAGATCCATCTGTTTCGATGTCAAGTGATTCAAAATAGTAGGGTGTTTGACCTAATTTACTCACTTGATCGATATATTGTTCTTGTGTGATCGGTTTTTGCTTAGCCTTTTCAATCATCCAATCACTTTCGACTTCAATATGATGGATGCCATCATTGATCTTTATAACCATGGGTTGGTCACAATATGCCTTGATATAACCTTTTAATCCAATAAGTTTATAATCGGTATCAATATAGTATGCTAATGAAGCTTCATGGATTGAGTCGAGTGTTTTTAAAACTTTTGAACCTACTTCAATTCGTTCATCAACATCAAGATGAATAATATCACCCTTTTGAGCTTGTGGAACTAAAAGCCCATCTTTAATGATACGTGAAACTGCATTACCATAATCCTTATCTCCAATGATCCGATATCCATCACGAATAGATAATGTATCTTCCAATTTAATCGTCACTTGATTTTTAGTATATCGGATAACAGTACCCAAGGGTATTCCCATATGGTTAGGACGGATATCATGATTGATATCACGTGGTTTTTCATTCAAAATAAAGCCTTTCGTAAAATCTCTATTGAAAACTTTTTTTAGATCCCAAATACTTTTTCTAATGTCAAATTCTTTTCGTGTCTTATAATGATCGACAGCTCTTCTGTAGTCACGTACTGCCTCAATAACATATTCTGGCTTACGCATTCTTCCTTCAATTTTAAATGAATGAATGCCAGCATCGATGAGTTCATCGATATGCTCTAATGTCATTAAATCTTTCGTTGATAATAAATATGTTTGATCAGATATTTTCATGGTGTTTTTATAGAGTGCATATTGCAGACGGCATGGTTGTGCACATTCTCCACGATTACCTGATCTTCCTCCAATCATGGAACTCATGAGACATTGACCAGAATACGATACGCATAGAGCACCATGTACAAACACTTCAAGATCAATATCAACATGTTTCTTAATTTTTTTGATGACTTCTAATGGTGTTTCTCTGGCAAGAACAATACGTTTGACACCCATATTTTTTAAAAATAAAGCTTGTTCAATGGTATGCGTATTCATCTGTGTGGATGCATGAATTTCAACATTTGAATAACGATGTGATAGAAGTTCAAGAACACCTAGATCTTGAATGATAAAGGCATCGACGTGATGTTCTGCTAAAAAATCAGTATAGCTGAGTAAATCATCGATTTCATCATCATAAACAACTGTGTTAATGGCAACAAA
>Ga0265295_1007529_pt1 | contig 12487 bp, 12 predicted proteins | sample Munlansysbiofilm_FD_192503 | JGI IMG/M metagenome (GOLD analysis project Ga0265295, IMG submission 192503) | Leachate microbial communities from a municipal landfill in Southern Ontario, Canada - Methane capture system biofilm | ecosystem: Engineered > Solid waste > Landfill > Unclassified ... | reverse complement strand
CAGGAACTACCCTATGCGGCCACGGTCGAAACCGAGGGCTGGACCGAAATGGAAAACGGTTCCGTGCGTATCGATCAGGTCATCTTCGTGCGCAAGGACAGCCAGAAGGCGATCATGCTGGGCAAGGGCGGAACCCGGGTGAAGATGATCGGCGAGCGGGCCCGCAAGGAATTGGCGGAGATGATGGAACGTCCCGTTCATCTGTTCCTGCATGTCAAGGTGCGCGAGAATTGGCAGGATGAACGCTCGGTCTATCGTGACCTCGGCCTCGACTACAATGTCTAGGCCGGACTGACGGGGGCAGCCCGTCATGGAATGGTCCGACACCGCCATCGTTTTGTCGGCGCGGCGTCACGGCGAAAGCTCGGCGATCATGTCCGTGCTCTCTGCCGCGTATGGCCGTCATTCCGGGCTGGTGCGGGGCGGGGCAGGGCGGCGGGCCCAAGGGGTGCTGCAACCGGGCAACCGCGTGAGTCTGGTCTGGCGGGCGCGTCTGGCCGAACATCTGGGAACCTTCACCTGGGAACCGCTGGAGCCTTTCGGCACCCGCTGGCTGGATGATGCGGCCCGTCTGGCCGCGATCGCGTCGGCCTGCGCTTTGACCGAAATGCTGCTGCCCGAGCGTGAACCGCATGGCGGTGTCCATGACGCGCTGGCGGCATGGCTGACCGCGATCGGCGGGCCGGATTGGCAAAGTCTTTATGTCCGCTGGGAACTGGGGCTGCTGGCCGATCTTGGTTTCGGGCTCGATCTGTCCCGCTGTGCGGTCACGGGCCGGAACGACCAGTTAATCTATGTGTCGCCGAAAAGCGGCGCGGCGGTCAGTGCCTCGGCGGGCGAACCGTACCGAGACCGGTTGCTTCCTTTACCGCCCTTCCTCCTGAGCGGCAGCGACGGAACGCCGGCCGAGATCGCGGACGGGTTGAGGTTGACCGGCTATTTCCTGGAGCGCCATCTTCTGGGGCCGCAAGGGAAGCGTCCGCCGCCGGCTAGAATGCGATTTATCGCGCGTATCGCGGCGCGATCTGCTTTATGATGCGCGCCGTTTCAAGGCTAGAGGAAAGACCATGGCAGCAGTAGCCGGCAGCGGCGATCTCGATACCCCTTTGGCCGAGGCATTGCAGGAACGCTATCTCGCTTATGCGATGTCCACCATCGTTTCCCGGTCGTTGCCCGATGTGCGCGACGGGTTGAAGCCGGTGCATCGCCGCCTGCTTTACGCCATGGCGCAATTGAAGCTGGACCCGTCCGGGGGCTTCAAGAAATGCGCCCGCGTTGTCGGCGACGTCATCGGTAAATACCACCCTCATGGCGATGTCGCGGTCTATGACACCCTGGTGCGTCTGGCCCAGGACTTCGCCGTGCGCTATCCGCTGGTCGAAGGGCAGGGCAATTTCGGCAATATCGACGGCGATAATGCCGCCGCCATGCGATACACCGAAGCCAAGCTGACCCGCGTCGCCGCCGCCCTGATGGACGGTCTGGACGAGGATGCGGTCGATTTCCGCGCCACCTATGACGGCAGTGACGAGGAACCGGTGGTCATGCCGGCGGCCTTTCCCAATCTGCTGGCCAATGGCGCGGCCGGAATCGCCGTCGGCATGGCGACCAGCATTCCGCCGCATAATGTGGGCGAGATCTGCGATGCACTCGATCATCTGATCGCGCATCCCGATTGCTCTATCGACGATCTGGTCGCGCGGCTGCCGGGGCCCGATTTTCCGACCGGCGGTGAGTTGGTCGAAAGCCGTGAAGCGATTCTGGACGCCTATCGCACCGGGCGGGGCAGTTTCCGTCTGCGCGCGCGCTGGGAAGTGGAAAAGCTGTCGCACGGCCTCTATCAGGTCGCGATCACCGAAATTCCCTATCAAATCCAGAAATCGAAGCTGATCGAGCGGATCGCGGAGCTGATGGAGGCAAAGAAGCTGCCGCTTCTGGGTGATATCCGCGACGAATCGACGACCGAGGTCCGCATCGTGCTGGAACCGCGCAGCCGGTCGGTCGAGGCCGATGTGCTGATGGAACAGCTTTTCCATCTGACCGATCTCGAAAGCCGGGTGTCGCTCAACATGAACCTGCTGGACGCCGCTTCGGTGCCGCGGGTGATGACGCTGAAGGAAGTTCTGCGGGCCTTTTTGGATCACCGGCACGAGGTGCTGCTGCGCCGCACCAACCACCGTTTGGGCCGGATCGAAAAGCGCCTGGAGATTCTAGAGGGCTATATCAAGGCCTATCTCGATCTCGACCGGGTGATCGCCATCATCCGCGAGGAAGATCAGCCGAAACCGGTGCTGATGGCCACCTTCGCCCTGACCGACGTTCAGGCCGAAGCAATCTTGAATATGAGGTTGCGTTCGCTGCGCCGGCTGGAGGAGATGGAACTCAGGGGCGAACATGCGACCTTGTCCGAGGAACGCGCGGGCATCGTCCGGCTTTTAGGCGACGAAGGTTTGCGCTGGCAGCGGATCGCGGGTGAGATCGCGGCGATCAAGGCGGAATTCGGCCCGACCGATCCGCTGGGGCGCCGCCGCACCGGCATCGGCGCCCCGCCGACGGTCACGGAGGTGCCGATCGAAGCCTTTGTCGAGCGGGAGGACATCACCGTCATTCTGTCCGAAAAGGGCTGGATCCGCGCCGTCAAAGGCCATCAGGACCATGACGAGGATCTAAAGTTCAAAGACGGCGATTCGCTGAAATTCACGATCAAGGCGGCGACGACCGACCGTATTCTGCTGCTGGCGGATACCGGTCGGATTTACACGCTGAATGGCGATCGTATCCCGCGCGGGCGCGGCCATGGCGAGCCGGTGCGGCTGATGATCGATTTGCCCAACGACGCCGATATCGTCGGGCGGATGCTGTTCGAGCCGGATAAACGTCTTTTGGTCGCATCGGCCCAGGGACGGGGTTTCATCATCAAGGCCGAGGATGTCCTGGCCCAAACCCGCAACGGCAAACAGATTCTCAATCCGGGAGATGGCGACAAAGCGGCTTTCTTCCTGCCGGTCGAGGGGGACGCCGTTGCGATCATCGGCCAGAACCGCAAGCTTCTGGTCTTCATGGCGGAGGAAATTCCCGAGATGGCGCGTGGCCGCGGCGTTCTGCTGCAACGCTACCGCGATGGCGGAACCTCCGACATCAAGTTCTTTACCCTGGCCGACGGCCTGTGCTGGCGGATTGGCGATAAAACACGGCGTGAGATGGATCTGATGGCTTGGTTGGGACGGCGAGCATCTGTCGGCCGGACTCCGCCAACAGGCTTTCCACGCCATAATAAATTTACCTGACGGAGGCGACGAGAATGACGGACGAGATTTTCCCCAAAGCCGAATGCGATGTGTTCGAGGCGATGCTGCGCCGCCATTCGGTGCGCGCTTTTCTGCCTGCCCCGGTCGAACGCCCGGTGATCGAGCAAATCCTGACCTTGGCCGCCAAAGCGCCCAGCGGCAGCAATACCCAGCCCTGGCAAGTCTGGGTCGCCGGCGGCGATGTGCTGAAGCGGCTGAAGGAACGTCTCGTCGCCGCGTTCCACAAGAACGATCCGGCTGAAAAAGGCGAATTCCGCTATTACCCCGAGGAATGGTGCGAACCCTATATTTCGCGCCGGCGTAGCTCGGGCCTGGCTCTCTACCGTCTCCTGGGCATCGCCAAGACCGATACCGAGGCGATGAAGCGCCATCTGGCGCGGAATTTCGAGTTTTTCGGTGCGCCCACCGTCGTCATCGTGACCATCGATCAGCGGATGGGGCAGGGTATGTGGCTGGATATCGGCGGTTTCGCCCAATCGATCATGCTGGCGGCGCAAGGATTCGGCCTGGCGTCCTGCCAGCAGCAATCGATTGCGCAGTTCCACCGCATCATCCGTGAGGAATTGGGTATCCCTGCCGATATGCGGATTTGCTGCAGCATTGGGCTTGGGCACGAGGATCGGGACGCGCTGATCAACAAGCACATCCCCGAACGCGCGCCTTTGTCCGAATTCGTGACGTTCCGCGAGGATTGAAGTAAACGGATCAGGGCGGGGCGGCGCGAAAAGGCCGCCATCCGCCCGATCCGAAGCTTTCCAGCGGCGCGAAACGCGTTTTATAAGACATCTTCCGGCTTTCGGCGATCCAGTAGCCGAGATAGACATAATCAAGCCGTTGCCGGCGCGCTTCGCCGATCAACCACAGGATGATATGCGTGCCCAGACTGGCATTGGGCATGTCGGGATCGAAGAAACTGTAGACTGCAGACAGGCCGTCGCTCATACGGTCGGTCAGGACCGCGCCTCTAAGCACGCCGTCCTCGTCACGGAATTCCGCCAGCAGCGTGTCGATCGGGCTGTCCTCGATCATCGAGCGATAGTCGTAAAGCCCCATCAAAGCCATATCGCCGCCATCATGGCGGGCATTCTGATAGCGGGAAAACAGGCGGAACTGTTCTAACGTCGCGCGCGGCGGAATCCAGCGGGCCTGGATCGCGCTATTGCGTGCGGCGATCTTGCGCATGGAACGGTCGGGAACGAAGCGTCCGGCTACGATGCGCACCGGGACGCAGGCCGAGCATCCGGGGCAGGCGGGCGTATAGGCGATGGAATGGCTGCGGCGGAATCCGGCCCGCGACAGGGATTCATGCAGGCTTTCCGCGTCGGGGCCGGCCAATTCGGTCACGATCTTGCGTTCCAGCCGGTCCGGGATATAGGGACAAGGCAGGGGCGCTGTGGTGAAGAAAAAATGCGGCCGCTTCAGCGCGATATGGTCCATGCCGACGCTTTTTTGCTTTCCGTAGCGGGGCTGGTCCGATCCGGCCGCCTCGTCGCGTTTTTCAGAATAGCTCAAATGAAACCGGCATGCCATGCCGTCCGCCGCGCTGCAAAGACGCAGCCGCGTATCAAAGCTCGTCGCGCAGGATGAGCGTTCCGGCGAGATAGTCGTGCAAGGTGCGCCGCTGGGGATTGAAAAGGGCGACCAGGAGCAGAATACCGCCGGAAAAGCCGGTGGTGAGATAAAAGCAAACCGTCTGCACGAAAGCCTGCAACAGGCTGGGACGGCCGCCCAGCATGGTATGGACTCGGATGCCTACGATGCGCATGCCGATGGTTGCGGCTCCGGGGCCGCCGATCAACAGGGAATGATAGGCCAGAGCGACGACGATCGGCAGGAAAAGGGCGTGAAGCGGCCAGAGCAGGCCGAAAGACATGACGGTGAGGACGGCCAGCAGGGCATGCCCGCCGATCAGCAGCAATCCCAGGATCACGGCGTCGATCAGATAGGCCAGGATCCGGCGCAGCGTGACTCCCCGATAGCGTTCGGCGTTCAGAATCGGGTCCGGCGGCCAATCGGGGATTTGAAGAACGAGTTCGGGCAGCGCCATGCTCTCTTGCCTCTCTTAACGGAAAGACCGCCCTTGTCTATCAGCGCGGCTTGGGCGGCGGCGGCAGGGTCTGTGCCGGACCTTTGAGGGAATCGGGGATCTGTCCGCTTCGTGCCGCTTCCGGGGTTACCTCGACCGTTGACGGCGGCGGTATTTGACGCAGAAGCACGATCGAAATGCGCCGGTTACGGGCGTTGGTGGGATCGTTTTGCATAAGAGGATCGGTGTCCGAACGTCCGACGACCCGTTCGATCCGATCCGCCGGAACACCTGCAAGCTGCAAAGCGCGCCGTGTGGCCTGGGCCCGGTCGGTGGACAATTCCCAGTTGCCGTAATTGCTTTTGCCGGAAAAGGGCGTGGAGTCGGTGTGGCCCGAAATGGCGATCTTTTCAGGCAATTGCTTGATCACGCGCGAGACCAGATCGATCAGAGCGCGCGTATGGCCGAACATCTCGGACGATCCCAGCGGGAACATGGTCAAGCCGTCCTGATCGACAATCTGGATTCGCAATCCTTCGGGCGTATTGTCGACCATCAGGCTGTCAGCCATCTTCCGCAGTTCGGGGATCGAGTTGATCGCCTGTTTCAGCATCTCCTGGGCGCGCTCAAACTGCTTTTGTTCGCGCTCGGCATTGGCCTTCACGATCTGCTCTTCCGTCATCGGCTTGGCGCGGTCTTCCTGCTGTTCCTTTTGCTGCTGCGCCGCGTCCTTCTGATCCTGGTTGCTGCGCCCATCCTTGTCTTCCTGGGATGCCCCCTCGGCCGGGTCCGTCTTCTCGTCGCCGCCTTCGCCCAGGGTGGGCGGGGGCAGGGACAGGGTGAAGCTGGGTGTCGATGCCGTGGATGACATGGCGCCTTTTCCGACCGCCGTACCACCCAACATGCCGCCGGCGCCGCCGCTGGAAAGCGATACGCTGCTGGGGGCGAAATAATCGGCAATCCCCTGAAGCTGTTCCTCGGTCACGGCGTTCAGCAACCAAAGCAGCAGAAAGAACGCCATCATCGCGGTCACGAAATCGGCATAGGCGACTTTCCAGGCGCCGCCATGATGGCCGCCATGCCCGCTTTTCTTGATCCGCTTGATGATGATCGGTTGTTCAGCCATGAACCGTTTCCATCCGCCTTGTCACTGGGAAAAGCCTCAATCCGGCGGCAGGTTGGTGACGGCCTCTTCGACCTCCTGGAAGCTGGGACGCACGCTGGGAGGCAGGGTTTTGCGTCCGAACTCGATCGACACCTGCGGCGCATAGCCCATCATATGAGCCAGGAGGCAGGATTTGATGCAGGTGAGATAGTCGGTCTCGGTCTTGTAGATGATTTCGAGGATGCGGCCGAAAGGGGCGAAGAAGCCATAGGCCAGCAGCACGCCCATAAAGGTGCCGCACAACGCCGCGCCGATCAGATGGCCCAATACCTCGGGCGGTTCGGTAATCGATCCCATCGTATGGATGACGCCCAGCACGGCTGCGACGATACCCAAGGCCGGCATTGCGTCCGACATGGTGGTGAACCCTGAAGAGGTCATCGCCATTTCACTGTGGTGCGCCTCGATTTCCGCATCGATGACCGCCTCGACCTCATGGGCGTTGTTGGTGCCCAGGGTCAGAAGCCGCAAATAATCGCACAGGAATTCGACGCTGTGATGATCGGATGAAAAACGCGGAAATTTCTGGAACAGCGAACTTTCCTCGGGCCGTTCCACATGACTTTCCAGGGCGAGATCGCCCTTGGTCTTAGCCAGTTTGAACAGCGAGTAGAGCAGGCTGAAGGTTTCGATGTAGGTCGATTTGTTGTGCCGCGACCCCCTGAACATCACCATCACGGCCTTGCCGGTGCCGAGCAGGACGAATTTGGGGTTGCCGATGATGTAACTGCCGATGGCGGCGCCGAGAATGATAAGCCATTCAAAGGGCTGGATCAGGACCCCGAGATGGCCGCCATTGCCGGCATAGCCGCCGATGACGGAAATGATCACCACCACCGAGCCAATGATTACGAACATGTTTTACCCCTGCTGTGGCCGTAACCGGCACGCCTTGCGGCAGAGCGGTTTCCACCCTCGATCGGCAAAGATGCTATAAAAAAACGCCGCTCTTGTCGCCATGCAACACTATAAAGATCAAAAAAACGTGAAGATGTGATCGGCGGAAGGGGGGGAAAGAAAATGGTGGGGCGGCCGCCTTTCGGCGTGTGACGCCGCCACGCGATTGGAAAATTGAAACGCTATTCGCTTGTCCGGTGAACAAGCCAGTTCTATTCCTCCATTCAGGAATACCCTGGTATGCGGATCGTGATGTTTCAATGACGCCTCGGAAAGCCCCGAATGGGGCCGGGGGCATTATCCGGATTTTAAAAGGCGCGCCGCTTCGACGGCGAAATAGGTCAGAATGCCGTTCGCACCCGCGCGTTTGAACGCCATCAGGCTTTCGAGCATGACCTTCTCACCATCGAGCCATCCGCGATCGGCAGCGCCTTTCAGCATCGCGTATTCGCCGCTGACCTGATAGACGAAGGTGGGGACGGCGAAGGTTTCGCGCACCCGGCGTACGATGTCGAGATAGGGCATACCGGGTTTGACCATGATCATGTCCGCGCCTTCGCCCAGATCGAGCGCGACTTCGCGCAAGGCTTCGTCGCTATTGGCGGGGTCCATCTGATAGGTTTTTTTATCGCCGCCTTTCAGCGCCGTGTTCGAGCCGATCGCGTCGCGGAACGGCCCGTAGAAAGCCGACGCGTATTTGGCAGCATAAGACATCAGCCGGACATGACCAAACCCGTTCAAATCCAGGGCGTCCCGGATCGCGCCTATACGCCCGTCCATCATATCCGAAGGAGCGATGACGTCGCATCCGGCGGCGGCCTGGACCAGGGCTTGGCGGACCAGCGCTTCGACCGAGCGGTCATTGTCGATCTCGCCATCGATGACCAGCCCGTCATGCCCGTCGGCATTGAACGGGTCGAGGGCGACATCGCAAACGATCCCGATATCGGGGAAGTGTTTTTTTACGGCGGCAGTGGCCCGGCACATGAGATTGCCGGGATTGTAGGCCTCGGCCGCGTCGGAGGTTTTTAACGCCGAATCGACTTCGGGGAACAAGGCGATGGCGGGAACGCCGAGATCCTGTGCTTCGCCCACGGCATCGATCATCCGGTCCAGCGAATAGCGGACTACGCCCGGCATCGACGCGATTGGGTCCATCTTGCCAGAGCCTTCGGTGACGAAGAGCGGCCAGATGAGATCGCCGGTCGAGAGGACGTTTTCGGCGACAAGCCGCCGCGACCAGGGGTCGCGGCGGTTGCGGCGCATGCGGGTGCGGGGGAATTCCCCGGGAAAGACGGTGTTGGACACTTTGCCTTACGCGGCCTCCAAAGCCTGGTTCAGATCGGCGAGGATGTCGTCGATATGTTCGATTCCGATGGAGAGCCGAACATACCCTTCGGACACCCCCGTCGCCAACTGCTCTTCCGCCGAAAGCTGCGAATGGGTCGTGCTGCCGGGGTGGATGGCAAGACTGCGGGCGTCGCCGATATTCGCCACATGATAGAATAATTTCAAAGCGTTGATGAAGCGTTTGCCGGTTTCGCCGCCGCCTTTAAGTTCAAATCCGACCAGCGCGCCATAACCGCCCTTGAGCGCGGCGTCGGCGCGGCGCTTTTGCTCGCCGGTCTGAACCGAAGGATGGATGACCTTGGCGACCTTGGGATGCACGGTCAGGTAATCGACCACGGCCCGGGCGTTGCGGTTGTGTTCGCGGATGCGCAGGGGCAGGGTCTCCAATCCCTGGATGAGCTGGAAGGCGCTCAAGGGACTGAGGGCGGCGCCGATGTCGCGCAACAAAGTGACGCGGGCGCGCAGGATGTAGGCGATCGGCCCCAGCGGCTTGACGGCCTGGGTCCAGACCGCGCCGTGATAGCTGGGGTCGGGCTGGTTGAGAAGCGGGAAGCGCTCGGCGTGCTTTTCCCAATCGAATGTGCCCGAATCGATGATCGCGCCGCCGATCGTGGTGCCATGGCCGCCGATATATTTCGTCGTCGAGTAAACCACCACATGCGCGCCCAGATCGAAGGGGCGCGCAATGATCGGCGCGGCGGTGTTGTCCACGATCAAAGGAACGCCCAATTCGTTGCCGATGGCCGCGACCTCGGCGATCGGGAAAACCTGGAGCTTCGGATTGGGCAGGGTCTCGGCGTAATAGGCGCGGGTCTTGGCATCGGTGGCGCGGCGGAAATTCTCAGGGTCCGAGGGATCGACGAAACGCACTTCGATACCCAATTGCTTGAAGGTGTTGGCAAACAGATTCCAGGTGCCGCCATAAAGGTCGGTCGAGGAGACGAAGTTATCGCCGGCCTGGGCGACGTTCAGGATCGAAAAGGTGCTGGCCGCCTGGCCTGAGGAAACCACCAAAGCGCCGACGCCGCCTTCCAGCGCCGCCAGGCGCTTTTCCAGGACGTCGTTGGTGGGGTTCATGATACGGGTATAGATGTTGCCCAGTTCTTTCAGCCCGAACAGATTCGCCGCATGATCCGTGTCGTTGAACTGGTAAGAGGTGGTTTGATAGATCGGTACGGCAACCGCGGTCGTCGCCGGATCGGAGCGATAGCCGGCATGCAGAACCAGGGTTTCGGGGTGAGTGCTGTTAACGGTCATTGCTCGAAGTCCTCGTCGTCTCGTGTGGAAACCTGAAGATTAGGGCCCACGAGGGCTGATTCGAGCCGCCGTGGCGCTTTAGCTTTTGGTGCGCGGTGCAAGCTGCCCCTCAAATGACCGCGTCGAACAGGCGTCATCGTCTGTTTGATGGGAATGAGCAAACACCGATCAGGAAAGGCTGTCAAGGAATAGAACAAAAATTTTTATGTACATGATTCTTTTTACACTAAAATAAAGTGTGTTTTATGGACGGGGAACCGAGCGCAAAACAATAGGGAGGTCCGGCATGGCGTTGGACGAGGTCTTGTTTGAATTCTATCGGATCGGCAATGCGGTCAAGGTCTCGGCGATCGACGCCAAGACAGGTACCGAGATAGCGATCGTGGGCGCGGCGTCGATGCCGGAATCGACTTTGCGCGCGCTTGCCGTGCGCAAACTACGTTATGTGCTGGAAAAGAACGCCCGAAGAGAAGGCGCATAAAAAACAAGCCGCTGCCCAGTTGAGGGCGCGGCTTGTTTCCGGATCCCTTTCGATAAAGGGATTACTTGGCCCGCGGACGGCGGGAACGCTTTTCTTCGACGACTTCTTCGTTGGTCTTACGGCCAAGGCCGATTTTCTTGGCGAAATCCGACCTCTGAGCGGCGTAATTGGGAGCCACCATCGGATAATCGGCGGGCAGGGACCATTTCGCACGGTATTCATCGGGCGTCATATTGTAGGTCGTGCGAAGATGTCGCTTCAGCATCTTCAGTTTTTTTCCATCTTCAAGGCAGACGATGTAATCGGGAGTAACCGATTTCTTTACCGGAACAGCCGGGCGGGGCGCCTCGGGCTTCACATCCGGCGTCTGGGGATCGAGCTGGGTCAGCGACGCGTAAACCGTTTGAAGAACCTCGGGAATCTGGCCTGCTGGCAAAGGGTTTTTGCTGACATAGGCGGCCACCACATCGACGGCCATGCGCAGAATGTCATCATGCGAAATCTTATCGGTGGCGTTCTCGCTCATGTTATTTGTCATCCGATTGTGGGGTTTCCAGTGAAACCTATCTCACTAGTTTTCCTACTGTCAATTCAAATATCCGAACGGATACTATTGAGTTCTTGGGTTTGGATGCAGTGCAATAAAAATCGACGTCGCTTGTCCCCCTCTCTAGCTGAATGGGAAATAGTTCGCCTGGGAATTGCATGCGGAATCCTTGGGGACCGAGTCCCGCTTGAGTTTTCGCCTCGCTGGCATTAAGACAGGCGCGCGCGCACGTCCTAAGAGAATCTGAATCGCGTTTCTCTTGGCCAAAGCTTGTGTGGCGCATTGGCATTTTGATTCAACATATGGTATCAGAAGCCATCGCCCCTTATGACGACGGCATATTTCGCAGCCCATGCCCATCAAGCCCTTAGCGATGGCCGCCGACCATGGCGGCTACGATTTGAAATCCATCCTGAAAACCGCGGCCGAAGACGCCGGATGGCCCGTGCTGGATTTGGGCACGTATGGCCCTGAATCGGTTGATTATCCTGATTTCGCCGCCGCTCTCGCGCGATGCCTGGCGGACGGGAAGGCCGATATCGGCGTGCTGGTTTGCGGGACCGGCATCGGCATCAGCATTGCCGCCAACCGGTTTCCTCACATTCGCGCGGCCCTGGTCAGCGACCCGTTGTCGGCGCGTCTGGCCCGGCAACATAACGATGCCAATGTCATCGTTTTCGGCGGTCGAATTATTGGCCCCGAACTGGCCAAAGATTGCCTGAAGGTTTTCCTCGAAACCGGATTCGAGGGCGGTCGCCATGCGCGGCGTGTGAATAAACTTGCCGATCTGGCGAAGACAAAAGGATCAGACGAATGACGGTGGACAAGGCCTTCTATCAGCACTTCTTCGGCGCCTCGCTTGCCGACAGCGATCCGGATATCTTTGCCGCCGTTGGTAAGGAACTCGTGCGCCAGCAAAGCCAGATCGAATTGATTGCCTCGGAAAACATCGTCTCAGCCGCCGTCCTGGCGGCGCAGGGAACGATTCTGACCAACAAATACGCCGAAGGTTATCCGGGCAAGCGTTACTATGGCGGCTGCGAATTCGTCGATATCGTCGAGGATCTGGCGATCGCGCGGGCGAAAGAGCTGTTCGGTTGTTCATACGTCAATGTGCAGCCGAATTCCGGTTCCCAGGCCAATCAGGCCGTGTTCATGGCGCTTCTCCAGCCCGGCGACACCATTATGGGGCTTTCCCTGGCCGCGGGCGGACATCTGACTCATGGCTCGCCGCCCAATCAATCCGGAAAATGGTTCAAGGCCGTCAATTACGGCGTCCGCCGCGAAGACGCGCGGATCGATTATGACGAGGTCGAGCGCTTGGCGCTGGAACATCGCCCGCGCCTGATCATCGCCGGGGGGTCCGCTTATCCCCGTTTCATCGATTTCGAGCGCTTCCGCGCCATCGCGGACAAGGTCGGTGCTTATCTGATGGTCGATATGGCCCATTTCGCGG